>Ga0209709_10000099_pt1 | contig 77938 bp, 83 predicted proteins | sample ArcticOcean_MG_C_2_FD_187435 | JGI IMG/M metagenome (GOLD analysis project Ga0209709, IMG submission 187435) | Marine microbial communities from western Arctic Ocean - ArcticOcean_MG_CB4_136 (SPAdes) (version 2) | ecosystem: Environmental > Aquatic > Marine > Oceanic | place: Arctic Ocean...
CGGTTACTATTTCGTCTTCAAGTACTTTTTACGTAGATGATCAGATTATAAATAAATATAATTTACAAGAAGCTATATTAAACCAAATGGAAGGGATTAAGCCTCCTTCTCTTGTTTTAAGAGCGGCCAAAAATGTTCCAATAGATGAAGTTGTTTACATTATGAACATTGCTAATCAAAATAGTATAAAAGTTGTTCTGGCTGTAGACGCTAAGTAGTATGGAATTTCTAAAGACTCGACATGAACAAAAATCTTTTTTAATTACCATTTTTATGGTGATTTTATTACTCTTTCTATTTTCTTTTATTGGTCTAAAGTACATTGATCCTCCCATCGAGTATGGGATGGAAGTTAATCTTGGTTCTAACGACACAGGGAAAGGGTTAAAAAGTGCAAACGAAGAAGTTCTTGATCCTAAAACCGATAAATTAAACACCTCTAAAGAGGATATTAATCTTGAAAAACCTGAAATATCAAAAACAACTCCTAGTAAAGTAGCTACGCAAAAGAATAGTAATTCAGAAGTGGTTGATAAGCCTAGCAAAGATTCATTAATAACAATTAATAAAAAAAACGAACCCAGACTTGTGCAAAAGAATAACGAAGTTAAAAAACCAAAAGTTAGTGATGTTACTAAATCAATCATTTCTAATTTAATGAACATTGAAAGTAAATCAGAAAGAACCCAAGGAGAGGGTGAGACTGAGGGGCTTTCTGATCAAGGAAAATCTAAAGGTGATCCCTATTCAACCATGTATTACGGTCAAGAAGGTAGAGGAGGACAAGGAGTAGGTTATGGATTAAGCGGAAGAAGTCTCCAAGTAAATGGAAAAGAAACTCAGGATTGTAATGAATCTGGAACGGTTGTGGTTAGAATAGTTGTTAATAAGCTGGGTGAAGTAGTTTCAGCAAAACCAGGAGTAAAAGGAACTACAAATAATGACCCTTGCCTTCTCAAACCAGCCCAAAATACGGCTTTAATGCACAGATGGTTTCCTGATGCAAATGCGCCTGAAAAACAAATTGGCTTTGTTGTTATTGAATTTAAATTAGTAGAGTAATTAATGGATTCCTATACCCAAGCTTTAAAGTTTTTATTTGATCAACTTCCTTGTTATCAAAGACAAGGTGGTGCTGTTTTAAAATTTGATCTTTCAAATATTGAGTCTTTTGTAAACAGACTTAATAATCCTCATAAAAAGATTAAAACTATTCATGTAGCTGGAACTAATGGAAAAGGCAGTGTCTCTCATATAATAGCCTCAATTTTGCAATCTAAAGGATTAAGGGTAGGGATTTACTCCTCTCCACATCTTATCGATTTTAGAGAAAGAATTAAAATTAATGGAGAATATATTAGTGAAAAATATATTTTAGATTTTGTTAATTGTCATTATGATTTTATGAGATCTAAGACACTTTCTTTTTTTGAAATGACAGTAGGGTTAGCTTTTGACTACTTTAACAATCAACAGGTCGATATAGCCGTTATAGAGGTCGGAATGGGAGGAAGGCTTGATGCTACTAATATTATAAACCCAGAAATTTCAATTATAACCAATATTGGATTTGATCATACTGAGTTTTTAGGAAATAGTTTTTCAAAAATAGCTAATGAAAAAGCAGGAATTATAAAAAAAGGTGTTCCAGTTTTAATTGGAGAGTATAACCCTGAAACAGCTTTGGTTTTTAAAAGAAAAGCCAAAGATTTAGAGTCACAAATTACATTTTCAGAAGAATCAACTAAAAAGTATAAAAGTGATTTGATAGCTCTTTATCAGCAGAAGAATATAAATACTGCTATAAATGCAATTAAATTATTGCCAGATTTTAATGTTTCTGATACTGAAATTGATTCAGCTATTTTAAAAGTAAAAGAGCCTACTAACTTTATTGGAAGATGGGATGTGATAGGTGTGAATCCAAAAATTGTTGCTGATGTTACTCATAACATTGAGGGGTTCAAATTTATGATAGACCAATTGGAAAAAGAGGATTATCAAAAGCTTCATTTTGTTTTAGGTTTTGTTAAAGAAAAAGATGTTAAATCTATTATGAAATTATTACCAAGTAATGCTAGTTATTATTTATGCTCACCTTCAATTGAGCGAGCACTTCCTTTAGAAGAATTGAGTTGTCTAGCTGAAGCTTACACGGCTAGTCATTCATCACATACTTCTGTTTTCAATGCTTTAAATGCTGCAAAAGAAAACTCAAAACCTGATGATTTAATTATAGTTTCTGGTAGCACCTTTGTTGTTGCTGAGATAATATAAAATAAACCAAACCACAGGCATATCTTCTTCAGTAAGGCCTGAAGTTTACAGTATTTCAAAATACTTTGAAAGCAAATAAAGGATCATTCCAATTAAAAATCCAACAACAATCCCGAAAAATAATCTTTTGTTTATGTTCATAGTGTATGTGTTTATCTTAAATGTAATCAATTAAAAATACCTGAACTTACTGAAGAAGATATGGCTGTGATATAAAAAAGAAAACGCCTCCCAAGAAAAACAAATTTCAATAAGTGCCTGAACCAACAGCCTTACACTTATGACTGAAGTTTAGTAACTACGTACACATATACAATAAAAAGAAGGTGAAAGTGTTAAGGGTTTAATCTTTGAAAAGAACTAAATCAGCTTGAAAGCATTGATTTTATTGGCATAAAAACTTAACAACATTTTATTAACTTGTAGGGTGTAAACTTAAACCATAAGCAATGAAAAATATAAAAGACATAACAATATCAATTTTTGCTATAATAGGATTTGTAGCAATAGTATCTGGATTTACAAATAATGAAAATCAAGGTGAAATTGGCACTTATCAGGTTGCAATTACTAATGTGGCGGATAGTGGCAATATAAGAGAAATAATTATTGACACAAGAACTGGGAAGGTAATTTCAAGAACTAGAACAAGATATAAAAGATAAAAGATTAAAACATCAATTAGATACCACTTATTAGTTTACAATTTATATTAAAGTAGATTGGAGATGGGATAGAAAAAAGTTAGAACAGCCACTAGTAAAGAATAATAATAATTAGTTTAGGTAGAACTGATAAAACTTATATATTTGTGCTTCAAAATTAGTGTAGAATATAACCCATAATGTACTTAGTAATGTACATTTTATATTAACAGTTTAACAAAAGTTTTGTAAAGTACTGTAAACACTATTATTGGGCGCTTAGCTCAGTTGGTTCAGAGCATTTGGTTTACACCCAAAGGGTCGGGGGTTCGAATCCCTCAGCGCCCACATTTTTAACCTCACTTTATAAGTGAGGTTTTTTTATTTATAATTTGAAATGTAATGATCTTCTCTTTCTTTTTTTAGCATTCCCATTGTTTCATCCATAAATTTATTTCGATCATTTCTTGTTTTAAATACCCATATACAAATAGTTTCACTACTATGATAAATTGCTTTTAATTCATCATCAATTTCACATATTTCTTTGGGAATATTGGTTTTTATACAAATCATGCTATCATAACTTTAAGTTCTATTCCTTAATAATAAGAAAATATATAAGTAAAATTAAGACTTTAAAAGTGGGATGAAATTCAAAATAGATGAATAAACTTTATTTTATGATTTTAAAGACAATTCTATCATGTTTAATATCAATTGTTTCCAGTTGAGATTTAATCTAACTTGTACCCTTTTTTATTCTTACTTCAAAAGTCAAAAGAAATTCTAAATCATTTTATATAGTAAAATATTACCTTTCACCTAGATTTAATGACTAATAATTTATGAATAAAAAAAATCTAACTTTTCTGGTAAATAAGTATGATCTTTTTGAAGCTGCTTTTTCAGAGGACAGCATTCCAATTTCAAAAACCGATGAAGTCATATTAGAAATTGAAAGATATGCTTTTACTACAAATAATATTACGTATGCAGTTATTGGGGATACGTTAGGTTATTGGAATTTCTTTCCAGCTGAGGAACCTTATGGTATTGTCCCAGTTTGGGGTTTTGCGAATGTTATTTCTTCTCAAAATGAAAATGTTTCTGAGGGAGAAAAGTTTTATGGATATTTTCCTATGAGCAAATACTTAAAAGTTATACCAAAAAAGGTAAACACCCATGGCTTTATAGATGATTCTAATCATAGAAGAAAACTTCCTTCAGTATACAATCATTACCTAAAAATTTCAAAAAATACAGATGAATCACTAGAATATCATCCTTTAATAAAACCTCTATTTTTAACTTCGTTTTTGAATTATTATTTTTTGAAAGATGAAAAATTTTTTGAATGTGATCAGATAATTCTTACAAGCGCATCTTCTAAAACAGCTTTATCTTTGGCATTTTTATTATCTAAAAATAAACTAGAAGACAAAAAAAAAATTATAGGTATTACATCGGATAAAAACATAAAATTTTTATCAAAAATTAAATTTTATGACACCGTTTTATCTTATGATAATGCAGAGGAAAAACTTAATTCATCAAAATCAATAATAGTTGATTTTGCTGGGAGCTCTGATTATCTAAAAAAATTATCTGATTACTTAGCAGACTCATTAAAATACGTCAGTTTAATAGGATTAGCAGATTGGTCTTCAAAAACTAATTTTAAATCAATTCCTAATTCTAAATTTTTCTTTGCACCAAATCATGCTGAAAAAAGATACAAAACAATGGGAGTTAAAAAAACCACATTATTGGCTGAAGTCTTATTGAAAGAATTTATTATGAAAATTAAACATGACATAAAACTAAAATATTTTAATGATCCCAAAGAATTACATGAACTGTATTTAAAATCCTTAAAAGGACAAATAGATCCAAGTAAGGGTTATATGGTACAGCTAAGTAATTAATGAACCTTTGACGGAGTTTTTATATCTTCGCAATGATGACAATTGATGAAAAATTCAAAGCTATTGGTACAAATAATGCTCCTGGTCAGGAAGTCCGACAAAATCTAGGAGATCTTAACACCATTATGCTTGGCGAGAAACTTGATGGAGTTCATATTGATTTCTCTCATGGGGATGTAGATGCCTTTCCTCCAACACCCGGTTCTGATGAAGCTTGGAAAGAGGGTTTTAGTAGAGGTGGATCTCAAGCGTATACTGAGTATAGAGGATCGGCTGAAATAAGAAATAGACTGGCTGCTAGACTTGGGAAGTTTACTGGCAGGCCAATTGAAGCTAATAGCGAATTGATTATAACTCCTGGAACTCAAGGGGCATTATTTTTGGCACTTGCTTCAATGGTTAATGCTGGGACAAAAGTTGCTGTAGTTGAACCTGACTATTTTGCCAACCGCAAACTTGTTAAGTTTTTCGGAGGTGACATTTTACCAATTCCTCTAAACTACAAGGATACTCAATTTGAAAACAGCCCAGATCTAAATCGAATTGAAGACGCATTTAAAGCAGGAGCAAAGGTTTTAGTCTTTTCAACACCCAATAATCCTACAGGTCTTGTCTATTCAAAAACTACAATAACTAAAATAGCAGATTTTGCAGCAACCCATGATGTTAGTGTAATTGTGGATCAACTGTACTCTAGAATGCTATATAGTGGTGAGGTCTATACTCATCTTCGTTCTTGTGATGTTCAGCCTGAAAATCTTATTACTATCATGGGGCCATCAAAAACTGAATCTCTTAGCGGATTTCGCCTTGGAGTCGCATTTGGCACACCAAAATTGATTGAAAGAATGGAATCCCTTCAAGCTATAGTTTCTTTGCGTGCTGCAGGATACAATCAATCAGTTCTTGATACTTGGTTTCAGGAACCTTTGGGCTGGATTGAAAATCGTATTCGAGAACATGAATCAATAAGAGATGAATTACTACAAACTTTCAGGGCTGGTAATATCTATACAGCAACCCCACAGGCTGGCAGTTATCTTTTCCCACAACTACCCCCGCTTCGTATAGATTTATACACTTTTATACACTTACTGCGATATCAGGCAAAGGTGATAGTTACGTCTGGATCAGAATTTGATCCAGCTTGTATGGATAGTATCCGACTCAACTTTTCACAGGATTACTCTGCTGCAGTTTCAGCAGCAAAACGAATTGTAAAAATGGTGGAAATTTACCGCATATGAACAAAATTGGTTAAAGTTTATTTTGAACATAATTATAGCATGCTTAGCATCAATAGTTTTTATTCTAGATTTAATTAATACTAAATGAACATTAAAAATATATAAATCTTAATTGTATATTTATTTTTGTGAATTTAATTAAAAATCAAAATCAACTAACAAGAAGATCATTTATTAAGAAAACCGGAGTTGCTACTTCTTTATTTTCTTTTTCACCTTTATCAATCTCATCGATTTTTTTCAATTCAACTGACGATAAACGAATAATTGTTATAGGTGCAGGTCTTGCTGGTTTATCATGTGCTTATGAGTTAGACCAAGCTGGATATAATGTGATGTTGATTGAAGCTCGTTCTCGTCCAGGTGGAAGAGTCAGTACTTATCGCGATTTGTTTTCTGATAATTTATATTCTGAAATGGGTGCTGAATATGTGGATAGTTCAGACAAGTACGTTCATGAATATTGTAAAAAATTTAATTTAAAAGTTTTACCAGCAAAACAGTATGATGGAGTCTATTTAAAAGGTCAAAGATTGACCATGGAAGGGTTAAGATCGGGTAGAGATTCATTACCTTTTAAAGGAACTTTAAAAGGTAAATTATTTGGTCAGGAAGTTCAATACATTAAAAAGTGGATAGATTTAGTAAATTTAAAAGGTATAAGTTCCCCAGAAGTTCAGGGGTTAGATAAAATTTCAGTTGAAGAGATTTTAATAAAAGGAGGAGCTCCAAAAGATATCATTGATTTATATGCGTATGCAAATGCAACTGAAGAAACAACAGTTCCTTCAAAGATGTCTGCATTGGACATGGTTCTGTCTAACACAAGAACATCAGGTTTTAGTGAAAATACAGTTGAGGGAAGAATTCTTGGAGGTAATGATCAGTTGCCAAAAATACTTGCAAAAAAAATAGGATCAAAAATTATGTATAATCAACCATTATGTCGTCTTGATTATGGTTCTAATTCTATTATTGCCACTGTTAAAGAGAATGAAAAACTAATTCAAATTCCAGCAACAAAATGTGTACTAGCAATCCCAGCCACGATATTAAAAAATATAAATATCAATCCCGGTTTTTCTATAGAAAAGACAAAATGTATAAATAATCAACAATATGGACATGCTATGAAAATAGCAATGCAATATCGTCAGCGATTTTGGAATAATAAGAATTCTATTGGACAACGAGTTTTTACAGATACTCCATTACGAAGAGTTTATGATTTCTCTATTGATCAACCCGGACCAAGAGGAATATTATTAAGCTTTACCTCAGGAGAAGATGCTATAAAACTTGGAAGGCTTGATAAAAATAAAAGATTAGAGATTGCTAAAAACACTTGTAAAAACATATGGTCAGAAGTACCACAATACTGGGAGAAAGGAATTATAAAATATTGGAATGAAGATCCTTGGGTAAAAGCCAGTTATTCTTTTGCTGGAGTTGATCAGAAAGGTTACAGAGAGATATTGGCAAAAACTGAGGAATCTGTTTATTTTGCTGGTGAACATACGGCCACTCAAAGAGCTTCCATGAATGGAGCTATAGAATCAGGTTTGCGTGTAACCGAAGAATTGAAAAGAACAATGAAAATATAATTAAAAGCACCTAATAATAATAATAAATTTAAAACTATGATAAATAAAATTTTTACAATTACAGCCCTATTAATTACTTCATTAACTATGGGGCAGAGTTTTACTCTAAATAATATGGAAAGTAAATTAAAGTGGACTGGAAAAGAAATGACAACAAAGGAGCATTATGGTTCAATTGGTTTTAAATCAGGAATAATGACTCTAAAGGATAACCAACCAGTATATGGTAAATTTATAGTTGACATGATAACTTTAAAAAATGAAGATTTACCTGAAGACTATCGAGGAAGACTTGAAGGTCATTTGAAATCAGATGATTTTTTCTCAGTAGATAAATTTTCAGAAGCTATTTTAGAATTTACGACTTCATCGGTTCAAAACTCAGTAGAATATAATATCCAAGGTAATTTAACAATTAAAGGCACTACTCATCCAGTAGATTTTACTATGAATTTTATTGATGATCACTGGAAGGCCAATCTTATTTTTGATAGATCTAAGTATGATGTTCGTTTCCGTTCAGGAACTTTTTTTGAAAATCTAGGAGATAAATTAATTTATGATGATATAGTTATAGAAACAGATCTTTTTTTTAAAATGTAGAAATCATTTATGATTGAAGTTTATACCCTCCGAAAGCAGGGTTTTTATTCATGAAACTTTGTGACCAAATAAATAAACTTAACGATTTACTATTCCTTTTTGTAGTTTCATCAATAAAATATCTTTACTTATTTCAGTTTTAATTTCCACCTCTGTTGATTCATTTTCATTAACTGAAACTTCTTTTATTTTAGGAAGTAGTTTTTTTACCTCCCTGTAGGAATGATACTTATGGCCTCTCAATAAAATTTCACCATCAACTTTCACTATAGTTTTACCGTCAATTATAAACTCATAATTACGGTCTTCATAAAAACTACTTAAATCAATTTTGATCTTAAAATTTTTACTCCAAAAAGGTTCTGTCAACAGTCTTGTTATAAAATAATCCCTTTCCTTAAATGAATAATCAACTCCTGAAATAGTTATAATTGGAAGTGCTTTTATATTAACTTCTACTTCGTTTAAGTCTATTTTTGTTCCTTGACTAAAAGACTTAGAAATTGTAATTAATAAAAAAAAAGTGATTAGTGTCAGAGATCTCATGTTATAAACGTACAAAACTTTCTTTTAGTGAAAGAGGATAATGTGTCCCATAAAAAAGAAACTATATTATACCATTTAAAACTCTTAAATTAGACCTTTAACTTGTGTAGATGTCAAATAATAAAATTTAAAAAATTATTTTTTTAAAATAAGAGATGAAAAAATATACTGACCATGATCTTCTAATTATGTTTAAAAGCATTGAAAAGAAAAATTATGCTTTTAATTACATAATCAATCTCTATCAGGAAAGAATTTACTGGCATATTAGAAAAATATTGATATCTCACGAAGACTCTAATGATGTTACTCAAAACACTTTTATCAAAGTTTTTGAGAATCTTATTAAATTTAAAGGAGAATCTAAAATATATACCTGGATATATAAAATAGCCACAAATGAATCCCTATCGTTTTTAAAAAAGAATAGAAAATATTTTTTTGAGTCTATAGATAATGTGTCTTCTAGTTTAATGACAAACCTTAAGTCTGAAAATTATTTTGATGGAAATGAGGGTGAAAAAAAATTACAGAAAGCCATACTTACTTTGCCAATAAAGCAAAGATTAACTTTTAACATGAAATATTTTGACAACATGAAATATAAGCAAATCTCTCAAATTTTAGGAACATCTGTAGGTGCATTAAAAGCAAATTATCATCATGCGAAAAATAAAATTCAAAAATATTTAAAAGAAAATTAAACCTTTTTATAAATTAACTATCTTACTATAGAGATGAAACAAACTAATAACATAGAGCAATTTGATAAAAAACAATCTTTTATTGTTCCAGAAAATTATTTTTCTAAACTTAAAAGTGATATTCAGTTTAAAACTGAAAATCTAGAATCAAAAATTGGGTTTAAAAATTATTTAAGTATTAAAACAATTGTTCCCGTCTTAGCTTCAGTATTTTTATTATTAATTACATTTAATTATGTTAAAACATTTGATCCAAAAAGTGATAATGTACTTAGTGAAGAAATTTACACTGAATTTGTTGAGTTTGAAATCGAAAATATTGATGAAGAATATTTATTTGAATTTTTACCAGATGAAGAGTATGCTTTTTCTGATGAAATCGAATATCTAATTGATAATAACACTGATTACGATTTAATAATTAAATAAATAATAAAGGAAAAATGAAGATCACTAAATTTGTTATAATACTTGCATTACCACTTTTCATTTTTTCTCAAGATAAAAATGAAACTTATAAGAATGAAAAGCATAAAAGAATGCAAAGCAGAAAAATTGCTTATATTTCTGACAACCTAGAATTGTCACCTAATCAAGCCGAATTATTTTGGCCTATGTATAATTTATATAGTTCTGAAATGAACTCTGTTCGAGTTAATAAAAAGAAAGTTTTAAGAAATTATAATAAAAACCAATCCTCTATGGATAATACTGAGTTAGGTTTTATCATTGATGGTCTTCTTAAAGTAGAAAAAGAAAACCTGGAATTAAAAATTAAATTCCTTAAACAATTCTCGAAGATTATTTCTAACAGGCAAATTATTGAACTTCACCAATCAGAAGAGGGTTTTAAGAAAGAGCTATTAAGGAAAATTAAAAAAGGAGATAAGAGGTCTTCAGATTATCCACTCTCCCCCCCCCCAAGAACTAAAAATGAAGGTAAGTAACTCCAAAATCCTTCATTATTAGTTATTCTAAATCAATAGGTAGCTGAGTAATATTTTTATATAAAAAAACCCTCATAATGAGGGTTTTTGCATTTCTAGATAAAGAGTTATTTAGATTTCTTAAATATAGATGACATTTTAACTCGTTCCTCTTCTGCTAACTTTTCATCAACTAAAATCCTACCACTGTGTTCATCTGTTATTATTTTATTTCGAGAAGCAATTTCCATTTGGGTTTGAGGTGGAATTGCAAAATAAGAACCTCCAGCAGCCCCTCTTTCAACAGGAACAACTGCTAGACCATTTTTAACACTTGAACGAATTTTATTATATGCTGACATCAGATGTTCTTCTATGTTTTCAGAAAATTCTTTAGATTTTTTTGTAAGTAATTTTTCTTCTTTTTCAGTTTCACTCATTATTGAACTTAATTCTTCATTTTTTGCATTCAAATGAGCAGTTCGTTCATCCAGCTTAACTTGAACCTCTTCAATACTTAATGACTTTTGATCTGACTTAGCATGGAATTCTCTAATTCTTTTTTCAGATAGTTCAATTTCAAGTTTTTGATATTCTTGTTCTTTATGAATAGAATTATACTCTCTATTATTTCTTACATTTTTTAGATTTGTTTCATATTTTTTATCAGCTTCTTTTGCAACTTCAATATTATTTTTTTGTAATGCAACCTCATCCTGACAATCTTTGAGCTCTGATTTAAAATTTTCTAAACGAGATGTAAGACCTGCAATTTCATTTTCTAGATCTTCAACTTCTAAGGGGAGTTCACCTCTAACGCTTCTGATTTCGTCAATACGAGAGTCTATTAATTGGAGATCAAATAAAGATCTAAGCTTTTTTTCTACTGAAATTTGTTTTTTCTTGGCCATGCTAGAAATAATTTACTGGATTAGTGTTTGTAGTAGCTAAAATGATGGCAAAACTAGGGAATTTTTTCCGAAGATAGTCATGTATTAAATTTTTTGTAAACTGTTCACTTTCATAGTGGCCAATATCAATCAGAACTATCTGTTCATTTGCCTCAAAAAAATTATGATATTTAAGATCTGCTGTTATGTATGCATCTGCTTTTTGTTCAATTGAATCTTTTATAGCAAACGATCCAGAACCTCCCAATACAGCTACTCTTTTTATTTTTTTATTAAGCAATCTACTATGTCTTATTGAATTTGTTTTCATTTGAATTTTAATAAATTCTAAAAACTCTTTTTCTCTTTTTGGGGTTTCTAATTCTCCTATTCTACCCATTCCAATGCTTATATTTTCCTTATTAGAAACAAGTATTTTTGAATTTTTAAGACCTATTTTTTCTGATATTTTATAGTTAACACCTCTATTGTGATTGTCTAATGATGTGTGCATTGAATATATAGAGATTTTATTTTCAATAGCTTTTATAACTGTTTTTTCAACGTAACTATTTGTTGTTAATTTTTTTATTCCTGAAAATATAATAGGATGAAAACTAACAATCAAATTGCAGTTTTTCTCAATAGCTTCGTTTATAATTCCCTCTGTAGTATCAAGAGTTATTAATACTCCTTTTAAATTTAAATCAGCATTACCAACCAATAGACCCACGTTATCAAAATCTTCTGCTTGAGATAGAGGAGACCATTCTTCAATTGTATCAATAAAATCTTGAATTTGCATTTATAATCTTAATCTACAAATATAGTATTATCTTTCAGGGGATGAAATTGATTCGATTATTACTGATTCCGATAGCAATGTTGTATGGCTTAATATTATCAATTCGGAATGGATTATTTAATTTTAAATTTTTTAAAAGTCAACATACTCTATTGCCATCAATCGGTATAGGCAACCTATCTACAGGAGGTACTGGCAAATCTATAGTTGTTGATTATTTAATTTCTATATATCATTCAAAGTATTCTATTGCAGTTTTGAGCAGAGGTTATGGAAGGAAGTCTACTGGATTTAAAATAGCTAATTCTTCAAGTTCGGCTATTGAAATAGGAGATGAACCATTTCAGTTTTTTAAAAAATATCCCAATATTAAAGTAGTAGTTGGAGAAAATAGGGTTAGCGCTGTAAATAAAATTTTTAAATATGAACCTAAAATCAACTTACTTATCCTTGATGATGTAATGCAACATAGATGGATAACTCCAAGTCATCTTATACTAACAACTACTTATTCTAATCCTTTTTTTAATGATTTTATTCTCCCTTTTGGAAATCTAAGAGAATATGCAGTTGGAAAAAAAAGAGCTCAAACTATTATTGTTACTAAGTGTCCATCTAGTTTTTCAGAACAAAATAGAATAGATTTTGAAAAGAAATGTAATTTGTTGTCCACTCAAAATATTTTTTTTACTAAAATAAATTACTCAGAAACAATTCTTAATAATAATGAAAAATTAGATTTTGTTAATCTTAAAAGTAAAAAAATAGTTTTAGTTACTGGAATATCTGATTCACAGCCTTTAGTTGAGTTTTTGAATTCTAATAATATTTCATTTAATCACTTGAAATATAGAGATCATTTTAATTATGATACAATGGCTATCAAAAAAATTAAAAAGGAAGCAAATAGCTCATTGATTCTTACTACTGAAAAAGACTATGGAAGACTTTTTCCTTTATTAAAATCAAATAAACTTTATTATATTCCAATTAATCTAACTTTTTTTTCAAAAAATGAAGAACATGAGTTTAATGAAAAAATAAAATCTTTTATAAAAATTAAAAATTAAGAGTGTGAAGGCTTTTAGACAAAAATCTAATGTATGTGTTTGTGTGCTTTATAAGAAGATCTCACTAATGGCCCACTTTCAACATGTCTAAATCCTAGGTTTAATGCATAATCCTCAAACTTCTTAAACATGTCCGGAGTAATAAATGATGTAACTGGAAGATGCTTTTTACTGGGCTGAAGATATTGACCTAGGGTAACTACATCTACATTCACTTTAATCAAATCATCTAATGTCTCATATACTTCATCTTCTTTTTCACCTAGACCAAGCATTATTCCTGATTTAGTCCTTTTAGCTCCCTTTTCCTTTAAGTAAGAGAGAACTCCGAGACTTCTATCGTATTTAGCTTGAATTCTTACATGACGTGTTAATCTTCGAACTGTTTCAACATTATGTGAAACAACCTCTGGAGATACTTTAACGATCCTATCAATAATATTTTGATTACCTTGAAAATCAGGTATTAAAGTTTCTAAAGTTGTTTCTGGATTTAACCTTCTAATAGCATTCACAGTTTCAGCCCAAATAATCGAACCCATATCTTTTAAATCATCTCGATCTACAGATGTAATAACGGCATGTTTAATTTTCATTATTTTAATGGATTGAGCTACTTTTTCAGGTTCTTCCCAGTCCACTTGTGAGGGTCTCCCTGTCTTAACTCCACAAAAACCACAGGATCTGGTGCAGATATTACCAAGAATCATGAAAGTTGCAGTTCCTTCTGCCCAACATTCTCCCATATTAGGGCAACTACCGGACGTGCAAATGGTATTTAGTTTGTATTTATCAACAAGATTTCTTAAATCGGTATATTTTTTACCAGTAGGTAACTTTACTCTAATCCATTTAGGCTTTGAAACTCTAGTTTGATTTTTAGAGGTTTTGGTAGTGATGTTTTCTTTTGGAAGAGAAATTTTATTCCATTTAGATTTAAGTACTTCAACATTTTTTTTCTCTAAAATATTCAATGTTTTTTTTTCAAATATACAAAACTTCTCTAAAGCTGTATAAATATCCGATAGTGAAAGTTGATAAAAAAACAAGTCCAGACCAGCTTAAGAAAATCATAAATTTATTTGGCTGAAATTCTTTAGGCATGTGATTACTTGTCACTAGCTTTAAGTTAGCCCATGCAAAAAAAGGTGTAGTTAAAAAAGATAAAACTGTAGCTATTTGAACTAAAAGTCCCATCTCAGATTTATAAAAAACAAAAATTCCGATTGTTCCTAATGCTAAAAGAAAAAGAAATGGTAAGTAAAAATCTCTTTTATCATTCATCAGGATTTGTAGGGTTTTTGAAAACGCTCTTGGTGAAGCATCTAGAGTAGTAATTGTGGTACTGAACATAGTTGTAAATGCTGCTAATGAAATAACAACAGCAAAAGAAGTACCGAGGTTTTCAGTATATAATTCTATTAGTTGACCTGCAAAAACTAAACCTTGATCTGAAAATCTAATATCAGAATTATACATAACTAGCGCACCTAGTCCCATAAAACACAAACCCAAAAATATTGTTGCACCATACCCAATATTAAAATCAAACAAACTTTCTTTTAGATTAATTTTAGATGAATTTTTTTGTTTTTCAACTGACCAAATTGAATGCCAAATCGAAATATCCATAGGAGCTGGCATCCAACCCATAAACGCTATTAAAAATAATAATCCTGAGCCTTCAGGTAGTATTTGTTCAAAAGGAGGAAAAGTATTTGATTTAACAAAAGCAACACTCACAGCTAATATGGTACAAATAGAAAGAATAACAATGATAAACTTCATTAGGTTATCTAATAATTTGTATTTACCGACAATTAACAGAAAAGAGCAAATTAGAATTATTGTAGAGGCCCATGCGGTTAGATTTACACTAATTCCAAAAAGATGGGCAGCAAGACCGGCAGTTACAATAGTTACTGCTGCCTGAATAGTGAACATGTTTGCAGTATTTAAAAGAGCATACCCCCACAAATAACCCTTACCGAGCTTTGCGTATCCATCTAATAGTGTTTCGCCTGTTGCTACTGCATATCTAGGTCCAAATTCAAAGAAAGGGTATTTAAAAAGATTTATGAGAATAAATGCCCAAATTAGACTCCATCCATAATCAGCTCCTGCTCTAGTTGAATAGACCAAATGAGATACTCCAATTGCTGCTCCAGCAAAAAGAAGACCCGGACCTAATTTCTTTAAAGTATTCATTTTTTATTTAATTTTTCAGCTAAAAGTCGTTTTGCTCTAAGTATTTTTACCTTGACCGTGTTTAGCGGTTGGTTAAGCTCTAAACTTATTTCCTTATAACTGTAATCTTCAAAAAATCTAAGTTGTAAAATTTTCCGATATTCTTTTTTTAAGCTTTTAATTGTATTTAAAAGCTCATCAAGATTTTGATTAATTATCATACCTTCCTCCGGACTGGGCATATTATCAATTATCATATGAGTATTAGAATCATCTATATGATCAGATTGTATTTTCTTTAAAGATTTTTCTTTCCTTATTTGGTCTAAGTGCAAGTTTTTAGATATGGTAATTAGCCACGTTTTAAAAGTAAATTTTGGATCAAATGAATCTAATCTATCAAATGCTTTAGTAAATGTTTGAATTGATATTTCCTCAGCTATTTGACTATTTCCAATTCTTTTCAGTTGATAATTATATAGGTACTCCCAATTTAAATCAAATAAAACTTGAAATGCTTTTTGATCATTTTTTTTAGCCTGAAAAATTAATTCTTCTTCCATAATTTAATTTCTAGATTGAAGACTCAATTAGCTTGGGGGTCTATGCCCTTGCAATCTTGATCTTTTGGAAGTTTCCCACACATTCCACAAGGCTCATCATTTTTATTCAGAAAAGGACTTTGACTTGCACATGTTCCAGCAAATTCTCCATTCTTTTTAGCCCATATCTTTATGGCTATACCGGCAAAACAAAAGCTCAATAAAACAAAGGTTAATAAAAATAATTTCATAGTATAAAGATATAAAAATCAATTAAGGCTTACATATTTATATGATATTGATGGTTAATCAAATTAAAAAATAAAAAACCTAAATTTCCATACCTGAAAAATATATATTGAAAAAAACACACATGTTACTGAAAACTTTAAAAAAAATCCACTTATTAATCCCAACATAGTCCCTAAAGACGCTTTAATAGCTAAATCAATTTTTCTAATATCATTTAACAATTCACCAATGAAAGCCCCAAGAAAAGGGCCAATTATTAGCCCAAAAGGACCTAAAAAAACAACTCCAATTATTAATCCAGTACTAGCTCCAATAACACCCTTTTTAGACCCTCCAAATATTTTTGTTCCTAATATGGGTAACAAATAATCAACTAAAAAAATTAATAATGCTATTACAAATGTTATTAGTAAAAGTGTTTTATTGGATTTAATATGTTCAATTTGATATAAAAATACAAATCCAAACCATCCGGTTAAAGGTCCTGGAATTATAGGAAAAAAACATCCAATCAATCCTAAAATCATCATCAAAAAACTAAAAATAAAATAAAATAGGTCCATTAATGTATTTGATTGATAAAAGTAAGCTATTTCAAAAATATTAAAAAAAAGAGTTCACGTAAAAGTTGTATTTTAGAAAATCTAAAAAAATTTCAAATAAATGCAAATCATCAAAGGAATTAGCATTGCTGTTCTTAGTTTTTCTTCTTTTGGCTGCGATTTCATAGACACAAAAAAAGTTTCTTATGAAGAAATTAAACTTGCTTCTACCTGGTCGGAAAATGATCAGCCACCTTCCTTCGAGCAATGTGATGTTTTGTTAGAATTAATTGATCAACAAAAGTGTTTTGAAGAAAATCTATTAAACTCGATTTATTCGAGTTTTTCATTGCTTAAACTTGAATCCTTAGAACCTTTTATTTCTGAAATAATTGTTGTCATTAAAATTGATGAAAAAGGATTATTTAGTATTGTTGAATTTCATGATTCTGATGAGGTGTTTAAAAAAATTAAGAGCTTAGAAAAACAAATAATTAATATTGTAAATAACCTTCCAAAAGCTTTACCGGCTATCAAAACTAATGTAGGTTCTTATGTTAATGTTAAGTTTACTATACCTATTAAAATTAAAGCAAGTATAATAGAATGACAGAGAAAGAGATAATTATTCTTGGTATTGACCCTGGAACAACTATAATGGGATTTGGAGTTATTAGTGTAACTGGTCAAAAAATGAATTTATTGGAATTAAATGAGCTTCAACTAAAAAAAGAAAAAGATCACTACACAAAACTGAAACTAATCTTTGAAAGAACAATAGAGTTAATTGATAAATACCACCCTGATGAATTAGCAATTGAAGCTCCTTTTTTTGGAAAAAATGTTCAATCTATGTTGAAATTAGGGAGGGCACAGGGTGTAGCTATGGCAGCAGGCTTATCCAGAGAACTGATAATTAAAGAATATTCTCCTAAAAAAATTAAAATGGCAATTACTGGAAGTGGAAATGCATCCAAGGAACAAGTAGCAAAAATGTTACAGAACATTTTTAAAATAAAAGTTTTACCAAAAAATTTAGATTCTACAGATGGTTTAGCTGCTGCAGTTTGTCATTTTTATAATCGAAACTCTCCTACCGCACAAAAAAAATATTCAGGATGGTCTGCTTATGTGAGTCAAAACCCTTCTCTATTAAAAAAAGGCCTTAATAGTTAATTATGGCTGGAATATATATTCATTTTCCTTTTTGTAAGCAAGCTTGTACGTATTGTAATTTTCATTTTTCTACATCATTAAAAAATAAAGATATCCTAATTGAATCAATGTATAGAGAAATTGAATTACGAAATAGATTTTTTAAAAATGAAATTATAGATAGTATATATTTTGGAGGAGGATCTCCTTCTCTTTTATCAGCAAAATCTTTAGGATTTTTTATTTTAAAAATAAAAAAATTATTTAATGTTTCTCGTTTAGTAGAGATAACTGTAGAATTAAATCCAGATGATTCATCTACAGAATATTTAAATGAATTGAAAGAAATTGAAGTTAACAGAGCAAGTTTGGGCATTCAATCTTTTATTGAAGAAGATTTAAATTTAATGAAAAGAGCACATTCATCTGATCAAGCATTTGATTCAATAGAGAAGGTGAAATCTGTTTTTAAAAACTTTTCAATCGATTTAATATATGGTTTGCCAAATAGTAATCTTGATAAGTGGATGTTTAATTTGAATACCTCTCTCATCTATGAGCCTCCTCATATTTCATGTTATGCCCTAACAGTAGAGCCTAAAACCTTATTGAAAAAGCAGATTGACTCTGGAGAGACTTCATTAATTGAGGAGTCTAAAGTTGAAGAACAGTATTTAAATATGGTTAACTATTTACAGAAAAATAAATATGATAATTATGAGTTTTCTAGTTTTGCAAAGCCTGGAAATCATTCAATTAACAATAATGGGTATTGGAAAGGTAAACCTTATCTTGGTATAGGGCCTTCAGCTCATAGTTTTGATGGGAATAATAAAAGAAGTTGGAATATTAATCAAAATAATCTTTATATAAAGTCGATTAAGGAAAACAAGCTGCCATTTACAGAAGAACACTTAAGCTTAAAAGATAAATTCAATGAAACAATTATGACAGGTTTAAGAACATCGACCGGGGTTTCACTAAAAGAAATAAGGGATAAGCTTGGGAATAAATTTGCAGATTATCTTGAGGAAAACTCAAAAAATCGAATTCTTTCAAATGACTTGTATTGGGATAGAGGTCATCTACATGTTACTAAAAAATCTAAATTTTTATCTGATGGAATTGCTTCGGACTTGTTTATTATAGATTTATAATTTACTTTTTTTAAATAATTCTGAAAAATTTTTGTAAAAGTATGGAATTGTTTCAATACCCTTAAAAAAGTTAAATAATCCAAAGTGTTCGTTGGGAGAATGAATAGCATCGCTATTTAGACCAAAACCCATTAAAATTGTTTTGCATTTAAGAACCTCCTCAAACAGAGGTACAATTGGTATACTTCCACCGTCTCTAACGGAATAAGGAGCCTTTCCAAAACTTTTTTCATAGGCTAAATGAGCTGCTTTATAAGCGATATTGTTTGTTGGAGTAACATATGCCTGTCCTCCATGATGAGTAGTGACACTTACTTTTACTGAAGAAGGAGCAATTTTTTTAAAATGGTTTTCAAAAAGTAAACTTATTTTCTCCCAATTTTGGTTAGGCACCAATCTCATTGATATTTTAGCATATGCTTCACTCGGAATCACGGTTTTAGCACCTTCACCTGTATATCCACCCCATATTCCATTTACATCCAAGGTGGGACGGATGGATTTTCTTTCTTGAGTTGTAAAACCTAATTCACCTGATGTTGAATTGATATTAAGAGAATCTTTAAATGACTGTTCATTGAATGGTATTTTTGACATTTCTTTTCGTTCTTCTTCACTTAAATCAACAACATCATCATAAAATCCAGGTATATTAATTTTTCCTTCACTGTCTTTTAGACTACTTATCATATCACAAAGAGTATTTATAGGGTTAGCTACAGTTCCTCCATATAAACCAGAATGTAGGTCACGATTAGGTCCTGTAACTTTAACCTCCATATAGCTTAGACCCCTAAGACCAGTTGTAATAGATGGTTGAGTATTGTTTAAAATCCCAGTATCTGAAATTAAAATAACATCAGACTTTAAACGATTAGAATTCTCACGAATAAAAATTTCTAAATTATCACTTCCTACTTCCTCTTCTCCTTCAATCATAAACTTCACATTACATGGGAGATCTTTATTGCTTATCATTAACTCGAGAGCCTTTACATGCATAAACATTTGTCCTTTGTCATCACAAGAACCTCTCGCAAAAACTGCCCCTTCAGGGTGTATGTCAGTCTTTTTTATTATTGGTTCAAAAGGTGGGCTTTCCCAAAGATCAACTGGGTCAGGGGGTTGCACGTCATAATGACCATAAACTAAAACTGTAGGAAGATTTGGACTTATTATTTTTTCTCCATAGACAATTGGATGCCCTTGTGTTGGAATGATTTCAATATTTTCACAACCTGCTAATGAAATTGAATTAGCTAGCCAAACTGCTGCTTCTTTAACAGATTTTTTATATTTAGGATCAGCACTAATTGAGGGAATTTTAAGGAAATCAATTAATTCATTTAAATATTGGTCTTGTTTATTTTGAGATAGTTTGTACATGAATTTTTTATTGGTTTGTAAAAATAAGAAAAGCTAGTAATCAAATTAATAAGATCTAATTATTTTTATAAAAACTTGTTTATATTTGTGCACCTTTTTAAACAATAGCGGGTGTGGTGAAATTGGTAGACACGCTAGACTTAGGATCTAGTGCTTCACGGCTTGGGGGTTCGAGTCCCTTCACCCGCACAAAAAAAAACCTCACTTATAAGTGAGGTTTTATTATTCTAAATTATCTTTTAAATTTAAATTTCTGTAATTGGATATCATCCAAACCGTTATCATCAAAAGGGTATTCCATTTGATCTTGAATGTTATAAAGAGATATAAGTATGAATTCGCTTAAAATAACAACAAAATAAGTTAAAATCATCGCACCTGCTTCGTTTCCCATTTTATGAATTATAGTAGGAGTATAAACTAGAGGAAAAAGATAAATAAAGATTAAACAATAAGCCTTCAGACTGATTGGAGTTCTGTGAAGGTGTATTGCGATCAAATTGTCTTGACTGTCGCTAACATCTCTTAAAAAACGAACCACCTTTTGACGTATTCCTCCTGAAATATCTTCTTCGTTGTTTTTTAAAAAGTTAAATACCTCTTCAGTATTATTATCTATTTTTTTTAAGTTAATATCTGGCTTTGATAGTTCTTTTAAGAAATCATTTTCAACTCCCGAAATCAGTAAAGAAAGTTCTTTAGATTTAACATCACCAAGTTTACTCATCTTAAGATAATGTTCGATTGTTCTTAGGTTACTTCTGAATTGACTTAAATGTTCTAATGCTTTTTCTCGTCTTCGAAAAGCAGATCGAATACAAAATACTAATGGAAAAATAATAGCAATACTTATTAGCGTCAGATCTATTTCATAATCTATTTTGTTTTTTTCGGCAAAATAGAGAACTCCAATAGAAATTAAAACAGCTATTAATGTTTTATAATTGATAATTACAAGATATCGGTTTAGCATCTGAATAAATTTTTTTATATTCCCTAAAAATAAACACTATATCATGAATAAACAAGTAAACTTATTATTGTTATTATTTATTGGTCTTTTTTCCTTTGGACAAAATTCTGACGGATACACTCTTCTTTTTCAAAATGAAGAGCCATTAAAAATTAAATTAAAATACCATAATAAAAATTTAAAAAAAGAAATTATTGATACTATTCTTTTTGATTCACAAATTTCTTATGAACAAGATGGAGTTTGGAAGGATTTAGACGTGAAACTCAGATCCAGGGGGAATTTTAGACGAAATACATGTTATTGGGTTCCAGTTAAAGTTAAAGTTAAAAAATCAGCAGCTAAAGGGACTATTTTTGAGGGCAACAAGAGTTTAAAACTTGTTTTGCCATGTATGAAAGAGCCAGACAATAATGATAATATTATGAAAGAGTACATTGCTTATAAACTTTATGAGCAAATTTCTCCATATCATTTCAATGCAAGAAGAGTAGATGTTGATTTTACTGAAATCTATGGAAGAAAGGGTAAGGAAAGAAAAATGGTTCAATTAAAGGGCTTTTTAATAGAGGATGACGATATAGTCGCAAAGCGATTCGATGGTAAAGTTGTAGACAGATTTATTCATCCTTTAGCTATGGATGCTGAAACATCTGTTCAAAATGCATTTTTTAATTTTTTAATTGGAAATACTGATATTTCAGTAGCATATCAGCACAATGCAAAATTACTTTATATTGGAAAAAGACTTATCCCTTTGTCATATGATTTCGACATGACTGGCTTTGTTAATCCAAGCTATGCTACAGTTAATGAAACATTAGGTATAAAAACTGTTAAGGATAGAGTATATAGAGGATTTAAAAGAGATGGTTCTATTCTTGAATCAGTTAGACAGCATTACATAAGTAAAAAAGCAGAATTAACTTCAATATTAGAAGCCCATGCTTCCCAATTTGATAATGAAAGAGAGTATAAGGAGACTTATGAGTTTCTAAATAGCTTTTATGAAGTTTTAGAGAATGATAAAAAATTCAAGTCTGAAATTCTTGATGCCGCTAGAACAAAATAATTAAGATTCAAATTTTAAATTAATTTACCGTGGTTTTTAGCTTGCTAAATATCGCGGTATTTTCATATATACCACTGAATAATTCAGCATTTGGACCAAAGCTGAACACGGGAACCATACTTCCGCTATGACCTATAGTAGTAAAGTCGCCAACAACCGTACTTTTTTTTAAATTACCTTTTTTTAGCGCAAGCCCACCTGTTTCATGATCTGCTGTAACCACTATGAGTGTATTTCCATCATTTTTTGCAAATTTTAGAGCGCTTGATATGGCATTATTAAAATCTTTAAACTCAGATATAACATAAGCTAACTCATTTGCATGCCCACCCCAATCTATTTGAGATCCTTCAACCATTAAAAAAAATGGTTTTTTATCATCCTTTAATTTATCTAGTGTTGATTCAACAAGGGCTTTTAGTCCAGGTTTTCTACCTGAATTTATTGGTGGTGGCTCATCAGCATATGTAAAGAACCCTAATTTTTGACTACTTGATTTATTATAATTATCTAGGTTATTTACAATATCATAACCTTCTTCTTCCATTTCTTCGATTAAATTTCTTTTATCCGACCTACGATTAAAGTGTTTTCTACCTCCACCAATGAAATAATCAACACTATTATATCTTAATTGTAGAGCAATATCTTCATACTGTCTTCTTGAATTTACATTAGCATAAAATGAAGCAGGTGTTGCGTGAACAATACTAGACGTTGCAATTAAAGCAGTAGAAAAGTTTTTGGAATTACAGTACTCAAGAATAGATTCAAGCTGTTTATTTTTAGGGTCAATACCAACAACCCCGTTATATGTTTTCTCCCCACATGCCATTGCTGTTCCACTTGCAGCCGAATCTGTCACTAGTTGGTTGTATGAGTGTGTTTTTGACAGACCTATATATTGCATATCTTCTAATGCAGTTGAGTTTTTATTAGAGTACATTCCTGCTGAAATTTGAGATAAACCCATTCCATCTCCTATCATAAGAATTATATTAGGGTTTTTATTTGAACTTTCTAAAGTAAATGATTTAGGGTATTCTTGCTCCTGAGAATAAATATTAGATGTTGCAGCTATTGCTAATAAAATAAATATTATATATTTTTTATTGTGTTTAATCATATGCTTTTTTTCATCGTAGCGTTCAAAGTTAACACAATGTTATTCTCTTACAAATATTTTTTTAATTCGATGAAAATCTTTTCAGCCGCACCTTGTTGGTCTTTTATGTATTTAAAGTTAATCATTCTTCCAAAGCTTGATTCTTCATCTATTTTTAAGACAATTTTTTCAAATTCAGTTTTCGAAGAAACTGAAAAACAGCCTCCTTTTTTAATTAAATCTATTGCCTCAGGAAATTTTTTATAATTTTTCCCAATTATAACAGGCATATCATAAACTGCAGCCTCAAGAATGTTATGTAATCCTGACCGACCCATTCCACCACCTATATAAACCCACTTAGCGTACCTGTAGGCATGTTTTAAAACCCCAACTTTATCAAGAATAAGTATTTTTTTTAATTTATCATTTTCATAAGAATAATTACTCCAAAGAACATATGGAATTTTTAGTTTTTGAATTAATAATGAAATAGATTTTTCATTACACTCGTGAGGCGCAAGTATTACTTTTGAACTTTCTTTTTTATGTATGTAATCTATAAATAAAGAATAATCTAGATCCCATGTGCTTCCAGCAATCCAACATTCATCATTTTTTAAAAAATCATCAAGTATTTTTAAATCTCTTTTTTCATTTAAAATATTTAAAACTCTGTCCATTCTCATGTCACCAACTAAGGTTGTGTTGGATATCCCGTTTTGATTTAATATTTTTTCAGAATCACTATTAGCTAAATAGAAATGATCAATAGTTTTGAGAGCATCTTTAAACCATACTGCCCATGAAATCCAAAAAATATTATAAGGTTTAAAATAACTGGATACTGATATAACAGGGACTTTATGTTTTTTTAAGGAGTAAAGCAGGTTAGGCCAAAATTCATTTTTTGATAAGATTAGAATTTTAGGATTTATAAATTTGACAATTAAGTTCATTTGTTTTGATATGTCTAATGGAAGATATCCGACCCAATCTGCCAATGAAGAATTTTTCACTACATTATATCCAGATGGAGAAAAAAATGTAAGAGCAATTTTATATTCAGGAAGAAGTACTTTAATTTTTTCTATTACAGGTCTACATTGTTCGAATTCACCTAATGAAGAACAATGAAACCAAATAACAGAAGATTTTAAAGTACGAAAAACATGGAATTGATTGTTTTTAATTAAGTCTATGTTTTTTTTTCTACCAAAATAAAAAGCTCTTATTTTGTCGCTAAATAATTGATTTTTAAATATTTTACATGAAAAAAATGGGAGACAAATATTCAGAAAACTGATTGTTGATGAATATATAAAAGAAGTTATTTTTGAATATAAAAATTTCAAAATAAATATTTTTTATAAAATTAACTTAAATATATGGTTTGTAAGATTGATTATGCGGGGATATTTATTTTTTAGAACTTTGTTTTTCTTATTTTTGAATCAAATTTTTTGAAATGAAAAAAATTAGCATGGTTGATTTGGCTGGACAGTTAAAACCAATAGCCGAGGAGGTTAATCTTGTAATTAACAATGTAATAGAAAACACATCATTTATAAATGGTCCTGCTGTTGCTAATTTTCAAAAAAACCTTGAGAATTATCTTAATGTAAAGCATGTAATTCCATGTGCAAATGGAACAGATGCTCTTCAAATTGCTTTAATGTCTTTAGATCTTAATCCAGGTGATGAAGTGATTACTGTTGATTTTACATTTGCTTCCACTGTTGAGGTAATAGCTCTTTTAAAATTGACACCAGTTTTAGTTGATGTTGACTCTGAAACTTTTAATATTAATATAGATTCATTAGATTCAGCAATTACTGAGAAATCTAAAGTGATTATTCCAGTTCACTTGTTTGGACAAGTAGCTAATATGGATGAAGTAATTCGAGTAGCAAAAAAACATAACCTGGAAATAATTGAAGATACTGCTCAAGCTATTGGGGCTAATTATAAATTCTCTAATGGAAGTAAGCAAAAAGCTGGAACTATCGGACTTATTGGGACAACTTCTTTTTTCCCATCTAAAAATTTAGGCGCATATGGAGATGGAGGAGCAATCTTTACTAATAAAGACTCTTTAGCTCATAAAATTCGTGGCATTGTAAATCATGGAATGTACGAGAGGTACCACCATGATGTAGTTGGAGTGAATTCTCGTTTAGATTCTATACAAGCTGCTATTTTAGATATAAAGTTGAAGCACTTAGACTATTATAATAATTCTCGTAAAAAATCAGCATTAAAATATACCGAGTTATTAAAAAACCACAAAAACATTATAACACCTATGGTTTTGGGAGATGAAGATTCGCATGTTTTTCATCAGTATACTCTAATTATTAAGGATGCCGATAGGGATGAACTAGTCAAATACCTAAATCAAAATCAAATTCCGTGTGGAGTTTATTACCCGATACCACTTCATCAACAAAAAGCATATCAAAATGATAAATATGAAGAAAAAGATTTTGAGGTAACTAATAGTTTATCAAAATCAGTAATATCTCTTCCAATGCATACAGAGCTTGATGATGAACAGGTTGAGTTTATTTGTGAAAAAATTATAAAATTTTTAAAATAAATCAAATAATTGATGCAGATTGTGTTTCGCAATTTGATTCAATTTTTTTACATAACCCTTGAAGTACACTTCCCGGGCCAACCTCAGTAAATATTTTTGCTCCATCAATATTCATTTTTTTAATGATTGAGGTCCATTTTACTGGAGCAGTTAGTTGAGAAATAAGATTAGTCTTAATAATTTGAGGATCCTTTGTGGGAGTTGAAGAAACATTCTGATAAATGGGACACGAGGGGGCGTTTAATGATATGCTATCAATAGCTTGAGCTAGCTGATCTCTTGCTGGCTCCATTAATGGAGAATGAAATGCTCCACCAACAGGAAGTATGATAGCTCTTTTGGCTCCTTGGGTTTTAAGTGACTCACACGCTTTTTCTATAGCTTTTATTTCTCCTGAAATAACAAGTTGTCCTGGACAATTATAATTAGCCGCAACAACAATTCCAGCTGTATTAAAACATATTTCTTCAACTAATTTATCATCCATTCCTAATACAGCAGCCATAGTTCCAGGTTCTAAGTCGCATGCATTTCGCATAGCTTCAGCTCTGATACGCACTAGACTTAATCCATCTTCAAAAGAAATAGACCCTGTTGCTGCTAATGCAGAAAACTCTCCTAAAGAATGGCCAGCAACCATCTCAGGATTAAATGAATCACCAAGGAGTTTGCTTAAAATTACGGAATGAATAAATATTGCTGGTTGGGTAACATTTGTTTGTTTTAAATCCTCCTTAGACCCATTAAACATAATTTTAGAAATGTCAAAACCTAAAATTTTATTTGCTATTTCAAATAGCTTACTCCCTTCATTTATTTTATGTAATTCTTCACCCATTCCTGAAAACTGTGAACCCTGGCCTGGAAATAAATATGCTTTCATTTATTTTTTTATGTATGTTAAATATGAAAAACTTAAACCATCAGTTGTAGATTTTGGATGTTGTACTTCACTAGTCAGTTTCCATTTGGTTTCTGGAATATTTGGAAAAAAAGTATCAGCATCAAATTCTTTATGAATTCTAGTTAGTTCTATTTGTTCCGCTAGAGCCATACTTTGTCTGTAAATTTCTCCTCCGCCTATTATGAAAGGTTGTAAGTCTTCTTTAACAAGAGATAATGCATTTTCTATACTAGAACAAACTTCAGCTCCTTCTGCGGAATAATTTTTATTTCGCGTAATAATAATATTCCTTCTATTGAGGAGAGCTTTAGGCATGGATTCAAACGTTTTTCGACCCATAATTACAGAATGACCTGACGTCAATTTTTTAAACCTTTGTAGATCTTCTGGAAGATACCATATTAACTTATTATTTTTTCCTAAAGCATCATTTTCACCTGCGGCTGCTATTATTGTAACACCTTTATTTGTTTTTGGTAAGCTTATAGGATCTATTTTATCATCAATTTCCATTAATAATTTTTGGTTAAGAGTTTTATTATCCAATAGTATTTATTTTTTTATGTTAAACAATAAAAGAGTTATTAAAATATCTATTTTTACAGTGCAAAACTAAGATTAATTGATGAATAATAACATACGTTCACTATTTCCAGTTTTAAATTCTTGTACATATTTAAACACAGCTTATGTAGGTCTATTGTCAACTCAACTATTTGAATTTCGCAATAAATTAGAAAAGGAATATTTAACAGAAGGCGATAAGTTTAAAATTGACAATCATGAAAGGATTAATGATTTTAGAGAAACAATTTCAAAATTCATTAATTCCTCAAAAGAAAACACCTTTTTCACTTCTAACTTTTCTACTGGCTATAGGTATGTTTTAGATCTTTTGCCAAAAGAATCAAAAGTTTTGGCTTTAGAAAATGATTACAACTCTCTAATAGAAGGACTAAACGAAAGAGATTTTTTAGTTGATTACATCCCCATAACATCAGACTTTGAGGTTCAAATTGAAAAAAAATTATATAAAAATGAATATGGAGTGTTAGCTATTTCACTTGTCCAATTTTTGTCTGGAATTAAAGTTGATTTTAGTGCTTTAAGGAAAATCAAAGAAAAATACCCTAAACTTATTATAATAGGAGATTCAACCCAATTTATAGGCTCAGATTTTTTCGACTTTAACAACTCTCCTTTTGATGTTGTAATTGGAAGCGGGTATAAATGGATGTTGGCAGGTTTTGGAAATGCATATATGGCCGTTTCTCATAATTTTTTTAAACAAACCAAATCTTCTTCAAAAGATATATATAAAAAGGTTTATACTGGACATATTAATTTTTTGGGATCAGCCTCTCTTGATTTTGCAATTAAATTTTTACAAAATAATGATTTCAATAATCTAATTAAAATAAAAAAAGACTTAGGATGTTTCCTTAGGGAGGAATTAAAAGTATTGAATCTTTTAGATCCAGTAGTCAAAAAAAGAGAAGATCATTCAAGTATCTATACTATTCCTGGTGATCAAATTCTATATGAAACACTCCAAAATAAAGGTGTCAGATGTGCATTAAGAGGAGGAGGAATAAGGGTTGCTGTTCATTTTTATAATGAAGAGTTTGAAATTAATAAACTAATTAAAATTTTAAAAAAATTAAATTGAAACAGCTCCTTTTATTAGAGGATATGGATCATAGTCAGTTATTTCAATATCATCATAAGTAAAGTCAAAAAGATTTTTAATTTTTGAATTTAATTTAACTTTAGGAAGTTTTTTTGGTTTTCTAGATAATTGTTCCTCAATTTGTTTTTTGTGATTGGAATATATGTGTGCATCACCAAAAGCATGTATAAATTCTCCAGGTTTATATCCTGTAACTTGGGCCAGCATTATTGCCAGTAAAGCATATGAAGCTATATTGAAAGGAACTCCTAAAAAAACATCAGCACTTCGCTGATAAAGTTGAATTGAAAGTTTTCCATTCGCTATATAGCATTGAAAAAAAGCATGACATGGTGGAAGAGCTGCTTTATTATTGGCTACGTTTTCTGAGAATGATTTAGAATTATTTGGCATAACACTTGGATTCCATGCGCTTACTATAATTCTACGACTATCTGGATTTACTTTTATTGTTTCAATCATTTCTTTTATCTGATCAATACCTTCACTATTCCAGTTTCTCCACTGATGTCCGTATACAGGACCTAAATCTCCATTTTCATCAGCCCACTCATTCCATATTCTAACACCATTTCTCTTAAGATAATCTATATTAGTATCACCTTTTAAAAACCATAATAATTCATGTACTACTGATTTTATATGAATTTTTTTTGTGGTCAGCAAAGGAAATCCTTTGTTGAGGTCAAATCGCATTTGATAACCAAAAACACTTTTAGTACCAGTTCCAGTTCTGTCAGTTTTTTCGACACCGTTTTTTTGAATGTAACTTATAAGATCAAGATATTGCTGCATTAATATTTAAATATAAATTGCTCAAATATACACTGAATGAGTAGCTGTTTTAAATAAATAAACAAACAGTTATCAAGATAAAATTAACATATTTACTTAAATATTTTTTTTAGTGATAAGGTCACGAACTCTTACTGCTTTTTCATATTCTTCATCAGCAACAAGTTTTTTTAATATATTTTTAAGTTTTGATATTGAAAAATTTTCTATGTTTTCTGGGAGTTTATTTTCTTTAGAATCTTTAACTGTTTTTTTACTCCAATTATCTTCTGAAACATTTGTTTTTGTCTTAATAGAGCTAGTAAATCCTGCAGATTTCATAATAGAATCATAAATAAAAATTGGAGCTTTAAATCTTAATGCCATTGCAATTGCATCTGATGTTCTAGCGTCTATAATTTTTTCAATTTTATCTCTTTCACATATTAGGTTGGAAAAAAAAACTCCGTCAACCAATTTGTGAATAATCACCTTTTTAATATTAACTTCAAAACAAGTTCCAAAGTCTTTGAATAAATCATGAGTTAATGGTCTTGCTAGTTTGATTTCTCCCTCTAATGCGATTGCAATAGCCTGGGCTTCAAACCCTCCAATTATTACTGGAAGCTTTCTATTACCGTTGGTTTCACTAAGTATTAGTGCGTATGCGCCAGATTGTGTCTCGCTATAAGAAATTCCCTTTACGTTAAGTTCTATTAATTTCATTTTAAGAGTTTCAGAACATTTAATACGAAGCTATATTTAATATAGTATATATATCATATAAATTTAGTTTTTGTTTATTGAAATCTATAATGAACATAGAGTTTTAATAAGAATGAAATGTTTAAATTTGAAATCTTAATCAATAAGTTTAAATGAAAACCATACAATTTAGACAAGCAATAGCTGAAGCAATGACCGAGGAAATGCGTCGAGATGAAACTATTTATTTAATGGGTGAAGAAGTAGCAGAATATAATGGCGCATATAAAGCTTCAAAGGGTATGTTGGAAGAGTTTGGTGAAAAGAGAGTTATAGATACTCCAATTTCTGAAGCAGGATTTTCTGGTATTGGAGTTGGTTCAACGATGACTGGCGCTAGACCCATAATTGAATATATGACATTTAATTTTGCATTAGTTGGAATTGATCAAATTATAAATAATGCTGCAAAAATAAGACAAATGTCAGGTGGCCAATTTCCTTGTCCGATAGTTTTTAGAGGACCAACTGGTTCCGCAGGTCAACTTGGAGCTACACATTCTCAGGCTTTTGACAATTGGTACGCTAACACTCCAGGTTTGAAAGTTATTGTTCCATCCAATCCGTATGATGCTAAAGGATTACTTAAGGCAGCAATAAGAGATAATGATCCTGTAATTTTCATGGAATCTGAGCAAATGTATGGAGATAAAGGAGAAGTTCCTGATGGTGAATATATATTGCCTATTGGTATTGCTGATATAAAACGTCCAGGAAATGATGTAACAATTGTTTCTTATGGTAAAATAATTAAAGAAGCTTATAAAGCCGCTGAAGTTCTAGCTAAAGATGGCATTGATTGTGAAATAATTGATCTTAGAACTATAAGACCCATGGATCACAAGTTGATTTTTGAATCTGTAAAAAAAACAAATAGGTTAGTTATCTTAGAAGAATCATGGCCTTTTGGAAATATTTCAACTGAAATCACCTATCAAGTTCAAAATCAAATTTTTGATTATTTAGACGCTCCAATTGAAAAAATAAATACTGCTGATACTCCAGCTCCATTTTCGCCAGTCCTGCTTGAGGAGTGGTTACCAAATTTTAAAGATGTAATAAAAGCAGTAAAAAAAGTAATTTATCATAATACTTAGTTTCCTTGTATCTAATTCAGAGGTAATTAGTATTTTTACGCGCGAAAACAAAAAACTTAATTTTATTTTATGGAAGCTAATATAATCTACATACCATTATTTTTTTCTCTTTTAGGTCTAATCTATATGTTTATTCGAGCAACTTGGGTTAGAAAACAAGACCCAGGAAGTGAAAGAATGCAAGAAATTTCCAAATCCATTAAAGACGGTGCTTTAGCTTTTTTACATGCCGAATATCGATTGCTTTTAATTTTTGTAATCATAGCCTCAATAGCTTTATATAGTATTTCTCTTTTAGTTAGTTCAACAAGTTGGATGATTGTTCCTGCATTTGTTATAGGGGCAGTTTTTTCAGCACTTGCAGGAAATATTGGTATGCGAATTGCTACTGAAGCGAATGCTAGAACTGCAGAAGCAGCCAAAACAAGTTTGCCAAAAGCACTTCAAGTTTCTTTCGGAGGAGGAACGGTTATGGGTCTTGGAGTAGCTGGATTAGCTGTGTTTGGCTTAACCATTTTATTTTTATTTTTTATGACTCAGTTTATGAAAGGCACTGGTTCTTTTTATGATGAAATGACTGTAGTTTTAGAAACTTTAGCTGGCTTCTCTCTTGGCGCTGAATCGATTGCTTTATTTGCTCGTGTAGGTGGAGGGATATATACTAAAGCTGCGGATGTAGGAGCAGATCTTGTTGGTAAAGTAGAGGCTGGAATTCCCGAGGATGACCCACGTAATCCAGCAACAATTGCTGATAATGTTGGAGACAATGTTGGAGATGTAGCAGGTATGGGTGCTGATTTATTTGGATCTTATGTTGCGACAGTTTTAGCTGCTATGGTATTAGGTAATTATTTAATACGGGACATGTCAGTTGACACACAATTTACAGATGACTTTAATAATATGGGACCGATTTTACTTCCAATTGTTATTGCCGGTATAGGAATATTAGCTTCAATTATTGGAACTTTTTTTGTTAAAATATCTAATAATGATGCAAAAGAATCTAAAGTTCAGGCAGCTTTGGATCTTGGGAATTGGGCTTCAATAGCAATAACACTTGTTATAAGTTATTTTTTGATTGATTGGATGCTTCCTGAGACTATGAATATGATGTTTTTTGGTGAAGGTTATAAAGAAATTTCTTCAATGAATGTTTTTGGAGCTGCATGCATAGGACTAGCAGTTGGAGCGCTAATATCAATTGTTACAGCATATTATACAAGTCTTGGAAAAAAACCAGTTCTTGATATTGTTAAAAATAGTTCAACAGGAGCTGCTACTAATATAATTGCAGGTCTAGCAGTTGGTATGAAATCAACCTTTTTGTCTGTTATTCTTTTTGCATCAGCAATATATGGATCATACACTCTTGCAGGTTTTTATGGAGTAGCATTAGCCGCTTCTGCAATGATGGCAACTACAGCTATGCAATTGGCAATAGATGCTTTTGGACCAATAGCTGATAATGCTGGAGGAGTTGCCGAAATGAGTAATCTTCCAAAAGAAGTTAGAGAAAGAACAGATATCCTAGATTCTGTTGGTAACACAACCGCTGCTGTTGGTAAAGGTTTTGCAATAGCATCTGCAGCTCTAACAGCTTTAGCCTTGTTTGCTGCATATGTAACTTTTACAGGAATTGATGGTATTAATATTTTTAAAGCTGATGTTTTATCTATGTTGTTTGTAGGGGCAATGATTCCTGTCGTTTTCTCTGCTTTGGCAATGGAGTCTGTTGGAAAAGCAGCCATGGAAATGGTAGAGGAAGTTAGAAGACAGTTTAGAGAGATTCCTGGTATTATGGAAGGAACAGGAACTCCTGAATATGCAAAGTGTGTTGATATTTCAACAAAAGCAGCTTTAAAAGAAATGATACTTCCCGGTTTAATTACGATACTTACTCCAATATTTGTTGGATTAGTTTTTGGAGCTGAACCATTGGGTGGATATATGGCTGGTGTTTGTGTAAGTGGTGTGATGTGGGCTATTTTTCAAAACAATGCAGGTGGAGCTTGGGATAATGCAAAAAAATCATTTGAAGCTGGTGTTGAGATAAATGGAGAAATGACCTTTAAAGGATCTGATGCTCATAAAGCAGCTGTTACAGGCGACACAGTTGGTGACCCATTTAAAGACACTTCTGGTCCTTCAATGAACATTTTAATTAAACTTACCTGCTTGGTTGGATTAGTAATTGCGCCTCTTTTAGGTGGGCATGATGATTCTAATGGAATAGCTTCGATTGAAAACATTAAGCATAAAACTACTGCTGAATTTACTAACACTATTACCGATAATGACACTAAAGAAACATTTTCAGTAAAAATTTCTGCTACTAATGATGAACAATCAAAAGTTAATAAAACTATAAAAGTTACACTTTCAGGTACAGAAAAGGAAGTGTGGGAGATTGTTGAAAGTATTACACCTAAAATAGGGGAAATAATAGAATTAGAATAGTTAGTTTATATTTATCTAATAAAAAAAGTCACTTAATAAGTGACTTTTTAGCTAAACGATTGAAGATAATTTATTATCAACTTCCTTAATTATATTCTTCAAATCTTCTTTATTATTAACAAAATCAATATTATCTACGTCTATTATTAATAACTCTCCTTTATCATAAGTTGAGACCCAAGCCTCATATCTTTCATTTAATCTACTTAAATAATCTATGCTTATTGAATTTTCATATTCACGTCCTCTTTTGTGAATTTTACTTACTAGGTTTGGAATTGAGCTTCTTACATAGATTATTAGATCGGGAGGACTAACAGTGCTTTCCATGAGTTCAAAAAGCGATCTATAATTTTGAAAATCTCTTTGGTTCATTAACCCCATGGAATTAAGATTGGGAGCGAAAATAAAAGCGTCTTCATATATAGTTCTGTCCTGAATAACAGTTTTATTTGATTTTTGATTTTGTAAGATTTGACTAAACCTGCTTTTTAAAAAATAGATTTGAAGATTAAACGACCACCTTTCCATATGATTATAAAAATCATCTAAATATGGATTGTCAATCACATCTTCAAAATTTGCTTCCCATTTATAATGTTTGGCAAGAAGTTCGGTAAGACTTGTTTTACCAGCACCAATATTTCCAGCTACAGATACTTGCATGAATTATTTATTAATTATCTACAATGCAAAATACAGATATTTTTATATAATAATTACTAAATCACGTTTAAAAATGAATTTTGTTAATTAAGAATTAAATTGTAATTTTGACAACTAACGAGGAAGGATTTGACTGATTGCACCCTCTATAAAAAAATGCTAAAGCAGTGTTGCTTTTCACATAATTTGTGATTAAATCCTTCCGAAAAGCAAATAATAATGTCATATTTTTTTACATCTGAATCTGTTAGTGAAGGACATCCCGATAAAGTAGCGGATCAAATTTCTGATGCACTTTTAGATAATTTTCTTGCCTTTGATGAAGAAAGCAAAGTAGCTTGTGAAACACTCGTAACAACTGGTCAAGTTGTATTGGCAGGCGAAGTTAAAAGCAATACATATATTGATGTCCAAGATATAGCAAGAAAAACTATAAATAAAATTGGATACACAAAAGGAGAATATCAATTTAGTGGAGATTCATGTGGTGTAATTTCCCTAATTCATGAGCAGTCTCAGGATATAAGTCAAGGAGTCGAAAAAAACATCAAACAAGAACAGGGAGCAGGTGATCAAGGAATTATGTTTGGGTATGCTTGTAATGAAACTGATAATTATATACCTCTTGCATTAGATTTGTCTCACCAAATTTTAAAGGTTCTTGCAGATTTTCGTAGAAGTAATACCCGTATTAATTACTTAAGGCCAGATGCTAAATCTCAAGTTACAATTGAATATAATGACAATGACAAGCCTGTCAGAATTGATACAATAGTAGTCTCTACACAACATGATCCTTTTGATTCTGATGACGATGCAATGCTGTCAAAAATAAAATCTGACATCATTAAAATTGTTATACCTAAAGTTTTTGAAAGTCAATCTAGTCATATAAAGTCACTCTTAAACGATTCTATAAAATATTACGTTAACCCTACTGGAAAGTTTGTTATTGGAGGTCCCCACGGAGACACAGGTTTGACGGGTCGAAAAATCATAGTTGACACATATGGAGGTAAAGGTGGTCATGGAGGAGGAGCTTTTAGTGGTAAAGACCCTAGTAAGGTAGATAGATCAGCAGCATATGCAGCAAGACATATTGCTAAAAATATTGTAGCTGCAGGAGTAGCTGATGAGGTCATGATTCAATTGAGTTATGCTATTGGAGTTTCATCTCCAACGTCAATTTTAGTTGATACTTTTGGTAAATCAAAAGTAAATTTTTCTGATTCTCAAATTTCAGAAAAGCTTTCAAAGATCTTTGATTTAACTCCATATGGTATTGAGAATAGATTAAAGTTAAGGAATCCAATTTATTCTGAAACAGCTGCATATGGTCATATGGGGCGTTCGCCTCAAACTTTGATTAAAACTTTTGATTCTCCTTACAGTGGTAAGGTTTCAAAAGAAGTGGAATTATTCACTTGGGAAAAATTAGATTACATAGATAAATTAAAAAAAATATTTCAATTATGAGTTATAAAACAGAAACTAATGCTCTTCATTCGGGGCATGATACAAGTCAAACACAAGGAACAAGAGCTGTTCCTATATATCAATCAACATCATATGAATTCAATAGTTCGGATCATGCCGCTAAATTGTTTTCGTTAGCTGAGCCAGGATATATTTATACAAGGTTAAATAATCCAACAAACGACGTGCTCGAACAAAGATTAGCTACTCTAGAAGGAGGGATTGCTGCAGTGTCAACTGCTTCGGGCACTTCTGCTATTTCCACAGCATTACTTATGCTTCTTAAAGCAGGGGATCATATTGTAGCTTCTAATAGTTTGTATGGTGGAACATATAACATGTTAAGTAATACGCTCCCTAGATTTGGAATAACTACTACTTTTGTAGATCCAGATGATCCAATAAATTTTAAATCTGCAGTTAAGGAAAATACTAGAGTATTTTATTCTGAGTCACTTGGTAATCCAAAGCTTGATGTAATTGATTTACATGCAATAGCTGAGCTTGCAAAACAGGCTAAGGTTCCTTTTATTGTTGATAATACTGTAGCTACCCCTTATTTATTAAACCCCATTAAATATGGAGCAAATATTGTTATACATTCTACAACTAAATATATTAATGGAAATGGAACGGCATTAGGAGGTATTATAATAGATGCGGGTACTTTTGATTATGGAAATGGATTATTTCCAGAGCTTAATGAGCCTTCCCCTAGCTATCATGGACTAAATTATCACGAAGCACTTGGGCCAGCTGCTTTTATTGCAAGAATAAGAGTAGAAGGGTTAAGAGATTTAGGGGCTGCAGCAAGTCCATTTAATAGCTTTCAGACTATACAGGGTATAGAAACTTTAGCAGTTAGAATGGAGCAACATTCAAAAAACGCACTTGCTTTAGCTAAATGGCTTCAGAGTCAAGAAAAGGTTTCTTGGGTAAATTACCCAGGATTATCATCAAGTAAATATAATGAATTAGCAAAAAAATATTTACCAAAAGGTCAAAGTGGAATTGTCACTTTTGGTCTTATAGGAGGTTTTAATGCGGGAAAAAAAGTCGCAGATAATACAAAACTATTTTCATTACTAGCCAATATAGGTGATTCAAAATCTTTAATTATTCATCCAGCAAGTACAACTCATTCACAACTTTCTTCTGAAGAGCAGAGAAACACGGGGGTAACTGAAGATCTAATCAGATTATCTGTGGGGCTTGAGAATATCGATGATTTGATTGATGATTTAAAACAATCAATAGGCTAATTTAATATTCAAATTGGATAAAAAACCACTAAACTTTTTAGCTGTTGAAATTTTAGAGGGACAAATTAAAGTCCCTCTAACTTATTACATGTCTGGCCCAAATATTGGAACAGCTCCTGTTGTTTTAATTAATCATCCTTTAACAGCAAATGCAATCTTTTCTGGGGTTGACGGTTGGTGGAATAAAATAGTAGGTCCAAGTAAAGTGATTGATACAAATATATATACTGTAATTTCGTTTAATATCCCTGGAAATGGAATTGATTCTTATAAATGGAAGTCTATTGAGAAAATTCATACTGGACTCATTGCAAAACTATTTATAAATGGATTAAAAAAATTAGGAATTACTGATTTATATGCTATAATAGGTGGCTCAATAGGAGGTGGGATTTCATGGGAAATGGCTGTGTTATCTCCAAAACTATGTAAACATTTAATACCAATTGCTTCGGACTGGAAATCAACCGACTGGGTAATAGCAAACACCTTTATTCAAAAACAAATATTAAAAAACTCAAAAGATCCTATTGTAGATGCGAGGATGCATGCAATGTTATTGTATAGAACACCAGAATCATTTAGTAGTCGATTTGCTAGGAGTGAAAATGAATACAAAAAAATATTTAATGTTGAAAGTTGGTTATTACATCACGGTCAAGCACTAAAAAATAGATTTACTTTAGACGGATACCTATTGGTTAACCATTTGCTTGGTAGTATTAATATTTTAAGAAATAATCAAAATTTTGATACACTAATTGAGCCGATATCAGCAGAAATTCATCTCATTTCTGTTGATTCTGACTTGTTGTTTATTCCTGATGAAGATAAGAGTACATATAATAGGCTAAAGAAATTACAAAAAAAATGTTTTTTTTATGAAATAAATTCAGTTCATGGTCATGATGCTTTTTTAATCGAAAATAATCAGGTTAAAACTATTTTAAACACTATTTTTAAAAATTAAATTTATTGAAAATGAAAGTTTTATTAGAAAGAATAAATAATGATTATTTGTTTGAAGTTGCCAATTCAAATGGACACAGAGTGTTACTGGATAACAATTCTAAAACTGAAGGAAGTGTCAAGGGAATTAGCCCAATGGAATTATTACTTATGGGTTTAGCAGGATGCAGTAGTATAGATATTGTTGCGATTTTGAGTAAACAAAAAATCAATCCAACTTCTATAAAGATGGAAGTGAATGGAGAAAGAATCCCAGGGGCTGTTCCAGCTTTATTTCATACAATTAATGTTGATGTTGTTTTGGAAGGAGATTTTGCTCCTGAAAAAGCTCAAAGAGCTGTAGATTTATCATTTGAAAAATATTGTTCAGTTTCTAAAACTTTGGAACATACTGCAAAAATCATTTATACTGTATTTTTAAATGGAATTAAAATATAGTAATTAATCATTTGTTAGACTTTTAAATACTTCTTCAAGCGTTTTGTTTTTGTGCTGAAGATTAATGATTTTTAAATCATTATCATGTGCAAAATCAAAAATTTTACTTCTTTGATCTTTATTTGTTTTAAATAAAATTTCATATTCAAACTCAAAAGTATTTTTAACAGTTTCTACAAATTGAAGTCTTGATATAGCTTCAGTTTCAATTCTATAATCAAAGGTGACATTAATAATTTGTTCATCAGGGTTTCTGAGTTTTTCTAAAGATGAATCTAGAATAATTTCACCTTTATGAAGTAGAATTACCCTGTTGCATAGTGCTTCAATCTCTTGTAAAATGTGAGAAGAGAAAATTACTATTTTTTCTTCTCCTAGTTTTTTAATTAATTTATGAATTTCAATTATTTGAATTGGATCAAGTCCAGTTGTTGGCTCATCTAGAATAAGAAATTCAGGATCGTGAATTATTGCTGCAGCAATACCAACTCTTTGTTTACATCCTTTTGACAGCTTTTCAATTTTATGATTTTTATATTCATTTAAGCCAGTGATTGAAATTATCTTTTCAAATTTTGGATTTTTTACTTTATATAATTTAGAAATAAATAATAAATATTCTGACACAAATAATTCATTATAAAGGGGATTGTTTTCTGGAAGATATCCTGTTATCTGTTGAATATCCTTAAGTTTTTTTCTTAAATCTATTCCATTAAAAAAAATATCTCCATCCCACTTTGAGTTAATTCCAGTCAAAATCTTCATTAGTGTTGTTTTACCAGCACCATTTAGGCCAAGAAGTCCTATTATTTCTCCCTTTTCACACTTTAATGAAAGATTTGATAAAACTTTTTTATCACCGTATCTTTTTCCTATATTTTTAATTAAAAGTCCCATTAGGTGTTGTAAAAATATATGATTTAAACTAAAAGGTTACTTAATTGTTTCGTTATCAATGAATATATTACGAAATATCTATAAAAATTTTGTTTATTTCAAAAGTGATTATAAATTTGCACTTATAAACTGATTGATGAAGATTACCTTTTTTTACTGCAACAATTTTTTCTACTTCTATTCAGAAGCTTGAAGGACTTTGTAATAAAAAAAATATATACATACAGTCCTGAATAAATCAGGACTTTTTTTTGTTTTATGGTAAAAAAAAATAAAATAGCGATACAAGGTATAGAAGGCTCATTTCATCATGCAGTTGCTCAATCATATTTTAATAAAAGTATTTATATTGAGTGCTGTAGTTCTTTTGATGACTTAGTCATTTCAATTTTAAAAAATGATTCAAGTCATGGAGTAATGGCTATAGAAAACTCTATAGCAGGATCTATAATTCCTAATTATGCATTAATTGACAAAAACAACCTTAATATTGTTGGTGAGTATTATTATCAAATTCAGCACTCACTCTTAGCGTTACCTAACCAAAAAATTGATGATCTTCTTGAGGTTCATTCACACCCTATGGCTCTTTTACAGTGCAAAGAATTTTTTTCAAATCATCCAAATATAAAACTTGTTGAGTCAGACGACACTGCTAATGCAGCAAAAGAAATTATTACAAATAATATATATAAAAGAGCAGCTATTGCAAGTAAAACAGCAGCTGATCTATATGATTTGAATATACTTGAAGATTCGATACAAACCATAAGTAACAATGTGACTCGTTTTGTCATTATCCAAAAAAAATCATCTTCAATAAAAGTTAATTATAATAAGGCTACACTAAAATTCATTTTAGATCACAAAAGAGGAAGTTTGGCAACTGTTTTGAATGTTATGAGTGATTGCAAACTTAACCTAACAAAAATCCAGTCTCTTCCAATTATAGAAACTCCAGGTAAATATTCTTTTTTTGTAGATGTGACTTTTGATTCCTCATCTTTTTTTGAAAAAGCACAATCAATTTTAGAAATAATGACATTAGAGCTTAAGGTCTTTGGAAAGTATAATAATGGAAATAAATAATATGACTGCTAATAGACTAAATAATGTTAAAGAATATTATTTTTCTTCAAAATTAAGAGAGGTAGCTTCTTTAATTAAAATAGGAAAGCCAATTATTAATATGGGTATTGGAAGTCCAGATTTATTTCCTCCTAAAGCTGTTATTTCTTCCTTATTAGAAAGTGTTAATGATTCTAAGGCTCACCAATATCAAAGCTATCAAGGTATTCCTGAATTAAGACAAGAAATTTCTAATTTTTACAAATCTCATTACCGTGTAACTCTAAATTCTGAAAATGAAGTTCTGCCATTAATCGGTTCTAAAGAAGGAATAATGCATATTAGTATGGCTTTTTTAAATCCAGGAGATCAAGTTTTAATTCCTAATCCGGGATATCCTACTTACTCTGCAGTTACAAATTTATTAGAAGCAAAGTCAATACTATACGAATTAGATGAGATTAATGGCTGGTTACCTAACCTTAAGCTGCTAGAGAGGTTAGATTTATCTAAAGTTAAAATAATGTGGGTAAACTACCCTCATATGCCTACAGGCACAGAGGCAAGCGACATCTTTTTTGATGAACTAATTTCATTTGCTAAAAAAAATAAAATTTTAATAGTTAATGATAATCCGTATAGTTTTATTTTAACAAAATCTCCTAAAAGTTTCTTATCACATAAAGGTGCTTTAGAAGTTGGAATGGAACTTAATTCATTGAGTAAATCGTTTAATATGTCTGGTTGGAGGGTTGGAATGTTAATTGGAAACTCTATAAATATTAAATCGGTATTGAAGGTTAAGTCTAATATGGATTCGGGAATGTTTTATGGAATTCAAAAAGGGGCTGTAAGGGCACTGGGTCTCAATAGAAAATGGTTTAATGATTTAAATAAAGTTTATAGAGAAAGAAGAGAGATTGCATGGAAAATAGCAGGAAAACTAAATACTGTATATGATAAGAATGCAGTTGGTCTTTTTGTTTGGGCAAAGATTCCAGATAGCCTTGAAAGTTCAGATATTTTGATAGATGAATTACTTTACAAAAAAAATATTTTTATTACTCCAGGTAAAATATTCGGATCACAAGGAGATAGATATATTAGAATTTCATTGTGTTTAGAGAAATCAAAATTAAAAGAAGCGCTTAACCGTTTATAAATATGAGAATAGGAGTTGCAGGTATTGGTTTAATTGGTGGATCTTTAGCTATACAGTTAAGAAAAACGATTAAAAATGTAATTATTTTAGGATATGATTCATCAGAGTTACATTTAAAACAAGCTTTTGATTCAGGGTTGATTGATGAAGTAATTTCAAAAAAAGATTTCACTAATCTAGACGTTCTGTTACTTGCTTATCCTGTTAAACAAATTACAGATCAACTAACTTCTGTTTTAGACTTGATTTGTGATAAAACACTTGTGATTGACTTTGGATCCACTAAATCTAGGATTTGTAGAACTGTTTCTTCTCATCCTAAAAGATCTCAATTTTTGGCCACACACCCAATAGCTGGAACTGAATTTTCAGGTCCCACGGCTGCAAGTGAAAGTTTGTTTAAAGGTAAAGTTCAAATAATATGTGAGTCAGGTAAAACTGAAAGTAATCTATTGAAATGGGCTTTAGATTGGTTCAAATCTATTGGTATGATTTTGAAGGAAATGAACCCTGAAGAGCATGATAAACATATTGCATATGTATCTCACCTTTCACATATTTCTTCTTTTATTCTAGGGCAAACAGTCTTAGAAAAAGAAAAAGATGAATCTGCTATCTTTGCTATGGCAGGAAGTGGATTTGCTTCAACGGTTAGACTAGCAAAAAGTTCTCCGGAAACATGGAGTTCTATTTTTGAAGAAAATAAAGATAATATTCTTGAGACACTAAAGCATTATCTTTCAAATTTAGAGGAGTTTAAGACCCTTTTAGAAAAAGAAAATTATAAAAAAATATACAATTTAATTGAGAAAACTAATTCTATTAAAAGTGTTTTAAAGGAATTAAAAACTAAGTAAAATAAAAAAGTATTAAAATGAAAAATCAAACTAATTTAAACAAATGGCTTAAAGATTTTGAACTTGATCACCCCTTGGTTATTGGAGGACCATGTAGTGCAGAAACTGAAGAGCAAGTTTTGAAAATAGCTCATGAACTAAAAGATTCAGATGTTACAGTATATAGGGCAGGTATTTGGAAACCTAGAACTCGTCCTGGAAATTTTGAAGGCGTTGGAGCTATAGGTTTAGGATGGTTAAAGAAAGTCAAAGAACAAACAGGTCTTTTAATAGCTACTGAAGTTGCCAATGCAAATCATTGTAAGTTAGCGTTAGAAGCAGACGTTGATGTTTTATGGATAGGTGCAAGATCAACAGTAAGCCCATTTATAGTTCAAGAAATTGCAGACGCATTGAAAGGGACAGATAAAATTGTTTTAGTTAAAAATCCTGTAAATCCTGATCTTGACTTATGGCTTGGAGGGATTGAAAGATTGTATAAGTCCGATATTAAAAAGCTTGGTGTTATTCATCGTGGTTTTTCAACTTCTGGTAAGTCAAAGTATAGGAATCAACCAGAATGGCAAATAGCAATTGAATTACAAAATAAGTTTCCGGATTTACCGATTATATGTGACCCCTCACATATTTCAGGAAGAAGAGATCTTATTTTCGATATAAGTCAAAGAGCACTGGATTTAAATTTTGACGGATTAATGGTTGAATCTCACTGTGATCCTGATAACGCTTGGAGTGATGCAAAACAACAAATTACTCCTGAAACTTTAATTCAGTATATGAAAGATTGGAGAATTCGAAAGTTAACAACCACTGAGGAAAGTTATCAAAGTGGTTTGAAAAACTTAAGAGCTAAAATCGATGTAATTGATCAATCTTTATTAGATTTACTTGGAGATAGAATGAGAGTTGCTGAGGGAATAGGTGAATTGAAAAAAACAAAAAACGTTGCTGTTCTTCAAAATAAAAGATGGAACGAGATTTTAGGTAAAATGATTCTTGAAGGTGAGGAAAGAAATCTAAGTGAGGAGTTTATTTTAAGAATATTTAAAGCAATTCATCAAGAATCGATAAATCATCAGCAAGCTATTTTCAAAAGTTAAAATTAACAATCAATTCATTAATGATTCTTTTATTTGAGAACAGGCCTTTTTAATTTGTTCCGTTGATGCTGCATATGAAATTCTTATGCAGTTTGGATTGCCAAAGGCATCTCCACTAACAGTTGCCACGTGAGCTATTTCTAATAGGAATAATGAAAAATCTGAAGAGTTTTTTATCTCTACACCATTAATATTTTTTCCAAAATAAGATGAAATATCAGGAAAAACATAAAAAGCTCCCTTTGGCTTATTTAGTTTAAAACCATTAATATCTTTTAATAAACCTATGATCAATTCTCTTCTGTTTTTAAACTCATCTACCATGTATTTAATTTCGCTTACAGAAGCATCTAAAGCAGCTATAGCTGCCCTTTGAGCTATACAGTTTGCTCCACTCGTTATTTGCCCCTGCATTTTATTACAGGCCTTAGCGATCCAACTAGGCGCTCCTATGTAACCGATTCTCCATCCAGTCATTGCAAAAGCTTTAGCAACTCCATTTATGGTAATTGTTCGATTGTACATCTCAGTGATTGAAGCAAAGCTGAATATAGGCTCTCCATAATTTATGTGCTCATATATCTCATCTGAAATAATATATATTTCAGGATATTTTTCTAATACTTTTGCTAGTTCTCTATACTCGTTTTCAGTATATACTGTGCCACTTGGATTATTAGGGGAATTAAATATTACCATTTTAGTTTTTGCAGTAATTGCTTTATCAAGTTGATCAGGTGTTATTTTAAAATCAGTTTCTATGCTTGATGGAATTACAACAAATTTTGCTTCTGATAATGTTACTACAGCAGAATAACTTACCCAATAAGGAGCAGGTAAAAGAACTTCATCTCCTGGATTAAGTAAGACCATACAGGTATTAGCTATGGATTGTTTAGCTCCCGTAGAAACTACAATTTGATTTAATTCATAATTTAAATTATTATCACGTTTAAATTTCTTACTAATAGATCTCTTGAGAGCGGGGTAGCCATCGACAGGTGTATAAGAATTATAATTATCCTGGACTGCTTGAATGGCTGCATTTTTAATAAAATCGGGAGTATTGAAGTCTGGTTCTCCAAGGCTTAAACCAATTATATCGACTCCATTTTCTTTTAACTCCCTTGCTTTTGAAGCCATAGCAAGTGTTGCAGAGATCGGTAAACTATTAATTCTATTTGATAATTGTTTCATGATTAATTAAACTTTTAAACCTATTGGCTGAAGCCCCATTTCTTTTAAATATTTAAAATGCGAAAATAATGCGCTTTGAATATTTTTATATTCTGTGTAGGGTAAATTAAATTCTTTCGTAGTGTTTTTAACAATTTTTGCAATATCTGTATAATGAATGTGGCTAATATGTGGAAAAATATGATGTTCAATCTGATGGTTTAAACCTCCAGTAAACCAATTAATAAAATTATTACTTGTTGCAAAATTTACAGTTGTAAAAAGTTGGTGAATTGCCCATGTGTTTTTCATTGTTCCAGTATCTTTATCTGGAAGCGGCATTTGAGCATCTTCAATTATATGAGCAAGTTGAAAAACAAGACTGAGTATTAGTCCTGCTGTATAATGCATGACGAAAAAACCTAATAGAATTTTCCACCATTCTAATTCTAGAAAAACAATTGGAAAAACTATCCAGATTACAAAATATATTAATTTAGTGAGTATAAGAATTAACCATTGCCTTATGGGTTGAAGTTTTTTTCGGTATGTTAATTTTTTCTTTAAATATTTTCTAGTTTGCTTAATATCAGTAGTTATCGACCAATTAATAGTTAATAGTCCATAAAGAAATACTGAGTAAATATGTTGAAAACGATGATAAGCCGACCACTTACTGTGTTTAGAAAAACGTATTATTCTACCAGCTTCCAGATCTTCATCATGCCCATGAATATTTGTATAAGTGTGGTGTAGCATGTTATGCTGCACCTTCCAATTATGAACATTTCCTGCTAAGATATATATGCTTGACCCCATTAACTTATTAATCCATTTTTTCTTAGAAAAGGAGCCGTGGTTTCCATCATGCATTACATTCATTCCTACCCCGGCCATTCCTACTCCCATAATAAAACATAAACCTATTTTAATCCATGATCCAAAGTCAGTAAACAAAATCAAGAAATAAGGTGTTACAAAAAGTAAAAACATAATTAATGTTTTTAAGTAAAGTTCCCAGTTCCCAGTTTTAGATGTATTTAATTTTTTAAAATGATCATTCACACGTTTATTTAGTGTTATGAAAAACCTTTTGGAGTCTTTTTTTGAGAAACGTATTGTTTGTTTTTTCATATAAAATTAGCTTTGGTTAAAGAAATATAAAATACAAGTCATAATTTAGCCAAAAATAATCTTTTGAATCTTTTTGAACGATACTTTCCGAGTCTATCTTATGAACAAATTCATCAATACTCTCAACTTAATCTTTTGTGTAAGAAATGGAACTCTAAAATCAATGTTGTTTCAAGGAAAGATATTGAGTTTTTGAATGAAAAACATATTCTTCATTCATTAGGAATTGCAAAATTTCATAATTTCAAAGCTGGAATAGAAGTTTTAGATGTTGGAACTGGTGGAGGTTTTCCTGGAATTCCCCTAGCTATATTATTTCCAGACGTTAAATTCTATTTAATTGATAGTATTGGAAAAAAAATAAAAGTAGTGAAAGAAATAAGTGAAACTTTGGGCTTAAAAAACATATTAACCTTTCACACAAGGGCAGAAGAGTTTGAAAATAAAGTTGATTTTGTTGTTAGTAGAGCTGTTGCAAAAATGAATGATTTTGTTCCACTTATTTACAAAAATATTAAATCTAAAAGTTGTGATAAGATAAAAAACGGAGTTATTTATCTTAAAGGAGGTGATTTAGAGGAAGAGTTATTATCATTTCCTAGAGCCAAACAAATATTATTATCAACTTATTTTGATTCTGATTTTTTTCAAACAAAAAAAATAGTATACTTGCCTATAGATTAAGTTTACCCTAAAAAAGGATAGTGATAATCTGTTACTGGCACAAAATTTTCTTTAATCATTCTAGGAGATATCCATCTTAAAAGATTAAACATTGATCCTGCTTTATCATTTGTCCCTGATGCTCTTGCTCCTCCAAAAGGTTGTTGCCCAACAACAGCTCCAGTTGGTTTGTCATTTAAATAAAAATTTCCAGCACAATTTTCTAATGCTATAATAGCTTCATCAATTGCATAACGATCCTCTGAGAAAATCGCCCCTGTAAGCGCATAAATTGATGTAGAATCTACTAACTTGAGGGTTTCCTCCCATTTATCATCAGAATATGTGTACACTGTAACTAAGGGGCCGAATAGCTCTTGTTCCATTGAAAAGTAATTTGGATTCAGTGTAGTTACTACAGTGGGAGATATAAAATACCCCACTGATTTATCATAAGTTCCCCCATGAAAAATTTCAGCATCACTATCAGATTTCACTTTTTCAATAGACTTAACTATTCTATCAAAAGCTTCTTCGTGAATAACTGCATTTATATAATTTTTCAAGTCACTTGGAGGCCCCATCTTAATTGTGTTTAATTGTTTTTTAACTTCAGAAAGCACATCTTCACTTATTGATTTAGGCAAATATACTCTGGAGGCAGCTGAGCATTTTTGTCCTTGATATTCAAAAGCACCTCTAACAATCGCTGTAGCCACTTCATTTACTTTTGCACTTGGATGTGCAATTATGAAATCTTTACCTCCAGTTTCTCCAACAATTTTTGGATATGTTTTATAATTTGATATATTTTCACCTATTTTCTTCCAAATATTTTGAAAAACAAAGGTTGAGCCTGTATAATGAATTCCTGCAAAATCTTTTGAAGCTAAAACAGTATTAGTTATCATTTCTGGATCTCCCATTACCATGTTAATAACCCCATTTGGCAATCCAGCTTCTTCAAAAACTTCCATTACGACTTGTGCTGAAAAAATTTGATGATCACTTGGTTTCCAAACTACTACATTACCCATTAATGCTGCGCTAGCAGATAAGTTTCCGGAAATTGCTGTAAAATTAAAAGGAGAAACTGAATAAACAAAACCTTCTAAGGGACGGTAATGTAATTGATTCCACATTCCAGGACTACTCTCAGGTTGATTTTGATATATGTCTTGCATATATGAAGCGTTAAATCTTAAAAAATCAATGTATTCACATGCAGCGTCAATTTCTGCTTGATGAACTGTTTTTGATTGAGCTATCATTGTAGCAGCATTTATCTTGCTCCTATAAGGACCAGCTATTAAGTCTGCAGCCTTAAGAAAAATAGAAGCTCTCCTTGTCCAATGCATGTGACTCCACTTTTCTCTTGCATTTAAAGCGCTTTTTATAGCTTGATTAACTTGATCTTTATTAGCAGTATGATATTCTCCTAATATATGTTTATGATCGTGAGGAGGACTCATAGTTTTTATAATATCTCCTTTAACTTCTTTACCATTAATTTTTAAATAAACGGTTGATTTCTTTTTATATAAATCATCATAAGTTTTAAGAACAGATTTTCTTTCATTACTTCCGGGGGCATAATCTAAAATTGTTTCATTAACAGGGTAAGGAATGGATATGTTACTATTATTCATGACAAATTGTTTTTTCAAATGTAATAATAGTGATTGATTTTTTTAAAAAAAATCTTTTAGAACTTTATTATTTACTTTAAACTTTATTTAAAGCATTAATTCAAAATTTGTTTTGAATTCGTTTCCCCTATCCCTATAAGTTCGTCAAATATTTCACCAGGTGCTTTGTAGTAAACTAAAATTTTATAACTATTCTCCGTTTGAAAAAAATTTCCCGAAACAAGATTAGGCTTCCACCCTGAGACCGTATTCGCAAAATATTTATAATTATAAAACCCCTGCTTGATAAGTATTTTAGCTTCATAAACATCTAGAGTTTTATTATATGACATCAAATTATCTCTATTGGGTTCGTAATTATTAAAGTCACTTAGTATAAAAAGATCTGTTTCAGGAAGCTCAATACTTGCAGCCAGAGTAAAGTAGACCCAGCTATAATCTGCTTCAATTTCAGCATTTTGACTCCCTATAACTGTCCTTATTTGAAAACCTCCATTTATGTCCTGATTAAACGAATATGGAAATTTTTTTCTTGGTATATCTGTATATAAGTAAGACTCATATAGAACCCCTAAATTTATAAAGCTAACATTTGGACCAGTGATTCTCAAGTCCTTTGTGTCAAAAAAAAGATATTCATTTCCTCCTTCAAAACTTGTCTTTATATCATATCTATATTTCAACACTTTATTATTCTTAAATTGAGGTTGAATTCCAGAGATACTATTAGACCACTGATTATTTTGAATTATTATAATATTTAAATTGTCTTCCAAGCCTTGAATTAAACCTAGATCATTCTGTGTTAAATTAAACTTAATGTTTTGATGAGTTTGAAAATAATTTAAATTCCTTGTTCTGAACACGTTGGCTGAAACAGAGATTATAGGATTTAAATAAACAAATCTTCTTGAAAACTGTAATTCATCATTACTATTATAAATATGAATTTTATAATTCCCTGATAACTTAAAATCAGTAGAGGAGTTTGGTAGTGTTAATTTGTAATGAGTATACCTTTGAAGGGTGTTGAATGAGTTTTCATAATTTGAAACTCTAATATTATCTAATCCTTCGATAAATTCATTTTTGAATAAAATAGAATCTGACCAGTCATAATTATAATAAGATATTTTATAGTAATAATCATCCTCACTAGCATTAAGGTCATCAAAGGATAATTCAATAAAACTATCTTTTTTTAAAATTGGAAATTGACTAGAATTATTATTGATTTTAAAAATTATAGTTTTAATATTTGGGGGTTTAGCAACTTGAACAGATTCAAATATAGAATTGAAAAGATTAATTATAATAGCTGTAAATATTAATTTTAGAGTAATAATTTTCATTATTTCAAAACTACAAATAATTATTTTAGAGGTAGAAAAACTTTTTAATTATTTAGAATCTTTATAAATAAAAAACTTCCTCTTTCAAACGCTTTTTCAATCTATGTTTAAAGATTAAATTTGCATGATTTTATTGCAAATATTTATAAATATGTCCAAAGACATACGCTTAAGAAAAGGAGCAGATCTCAATCTTGTTGGAAGAGCTGAGAAAAAAATTAACGAAAAGTCAAAATCGGATTTGTTTGCGATACAACCTGATGACTTTTTTGCATTAACTCCAAAGTTGATAGTTAAAGAAGGAGAAGAAATTTCCAAAGGTTCTCCAATCTTTTATGATAAAAAAAACCCTTCAATTAATTTTGTTTCTCCTGTTTCAGGAATTATACGCTCGGTCAATAGAGGTGCTAAAAGAAAAATTGAATCAATTATAATTGAAGATCATGGCGAAAGGGAGATTGTTCATGATTTATCCAAAGATTTAAATAGAGAAAATGTAGTTGAATTATTAACTAATAGTGGATGTTGGCCTTTTATCAGACAAAGACCTTATAATATAATTGCTGATCCGAAAGATGTTCCAAAGTCTATTTTAATTTCTTGCTTTACATCAGCACCCTTAGACGTGGATTTTGATTTTATTTTGAAAAATAATAAAAATGATTTTCAGTCAGGAATAAATATCATCGAGAAACTAACTGACAGTAAAGTTATACTAACAGTTGCAAACAACTCTGATAGTTTTTTTAAAAATATTAAAAATGTAGAAATCATTCAGGTAAGTGGACCTCACCCTTCTGCTAACCCTAGCGTTCAAATTCAAAAAATATCTCCAATAAATATGGGAGAAAAAGTTTGGGTGATCAGACCTGAAGATGTAGTTAACATAGGTTTGTTTTTTAAAACAGGAGTTTATCAAGCTCAAAGGACTATTGCTCTAGCAGGTAGCTCACTAAAAAAACCACAGTATTTTAAAACTAAAATTGGTGCACAAATTAAACCATTAATTAAAATAGCTGGACTTAAGTCTAAATCTCAGATAAGATGTATTAATGGAGATGTTTTGTCAGGATCGATAACAACAAATGATGGATTTATAGGATTTTATAATAATTTATTATCTATCATACCTGAGGGAAATAAATATAGGATGTTTGGATGGTTACCTTTTGTAGATAATTCAATCCTCAGTCTTTCAAGGACAAGTTTATCTTGGCTGTTTTCGAAGAAAGGATTTGAGATTGACACAAATCTTAATGGTGAAGAGAGAGCTATAGTTGTTACAGGAGAAATGGAAAAAGTATTTCCAATGGATATTTATCCAATGCAGCTCCTAAAGGTATGTATGACTGGAGATATTGAAAAAATGGAAGCTTTTGGAATTTATGAGGTTGTTCCAGAGGATTTTGGATTAATTGACTATGCAAATACCTCAAAAATTGAAGCTCAAGAAATAATTTCTGATGCAATTGAATTAATGATCAAAGAAGCAGGTTAAAATTAATAAAATGAATTTTCTAAGAAAAAAACTTGACGAAATAAAGAGACCATTCATTAAGGGAGAAAAATGGGCAAAATTTGCTCCTGCTATAAATGCTTTTGACACTTTTTTATTTGTACCCAATCATACTACTCAAAAGGGATCGCATATTCGAGATGGGGTTGATTTAAAAAGAACAATGGTTACTGTAATTATTGCTTTATTACCGGCTCTATTTTATGGAATATATAATACTGGTTTTCAATATTTAAGCCAGGTAGGGACTGATTTCACTTTTATGGATGCATTTATTCACGGATCTTTTAAAATTATTCCAATGATTATTGTTTCATATGTTGTGGGATTGACAATTGAATTTGCATTTGCTATTTATCGTGGTCATGAGGTAAATGAAGGCTATTTAGTAACAGGAATGCTTGTTCCAATGATAATGCCTGTTGATATTCCATTATGGATGGTTGCAGTTTCAGTAGCTTTTGCAGTTATTATTGCTAAAGAAGCATTTGGGGGAACCGGTATGAATATTTTAAATCCCGCGTTAACTGCTCGAGCTTTTGCCTTTTTTGCTTATCCTACATATATGTCTGGAAATAAAGTATGGGTATCTGAAGCTAGTATGGTTGATGGAGTTTCTGGAGAAACTATTTTAGGTAGTTTGGCTTCAGGCGAACAAGTAAGCTATTCAATGTTAGAAATGTTTTCTGGGTCTATACCAGGTTCTATTGCTGAAACATCAACCTTATGGATTTTAGTCGGAGCATTTATTTTAATAGCTACTGGAGTCGGTAGCTGGAGAATAATGACTGGAGGTGTTTTAGGGGCATCAATAATGGGACTTTTATTTAATTTGTGGGGTGCAAATCCACTTATGACTTTTAGCTGGATGAACCATTTAATAGTTGGTGGTTTTGCTTTTGGTATTGTTTTTATGGCAACTGATCCTGTTTCAGCTGCTCAGACTCAAAAAGGCAAATGGATATATGGTATTTTAGTAGGAGTATTTTGTATTATGATAAGAGTCTTCAATCCTGCATATCCAGAAGGTGTTATGTTGGCTATTCTATTGATGAATGTTTTTGCGCCAACTATTGACCATTATGTATACAATTCAAACGTGATTAAACGAAAAAAACGCTGGGAATCAGCTCAAATTAAAACAGCTTAAACAATATGGATAGAGATAGTAATATTTATACATTTTTATTTTCTGCAATAATGGTTTTAATAGTAGCCGCAACTCTTGCTGCAACTGCCACTTCTCTTCAAGATATTCAAGCTGAAAATGTTCGTAAAGAAAAAATGCAAAACATTTTGGAAACTATTGGTGTTTTAGTTGAAAGAGAGAAAGCTCCTGAAATTTATACAAAGTATATCATTGAAGAATTAGCTTTAGCTTCAGACGGTTCAATCGATAAAGAAATTGATGCATTTAAATTAAAACTAAACCTTGAAATTAAAAAACCAATTGAACAACAGAGATTTCCACTTTATTTAGCAAAAGTTGATTCTTTACAATACTATATTGTTCCCTTAAGAGGTTCTGGTTTATGGGATGCAATATGGGGTTATGTTGCTCTTGAAGCAGATAAAAACACAATAAAAGGAGCTGTTTTTGATCACAAAGGAGAAACCGCTGGTTTGGGAGCAGAGATAACCCAAAAATGGTTTCAAGACAGATTTACAGGAGAAAAAATTTTTAATAATAACGGGAAATTAGTAGGAATAAATGTTTCTAAAACAAATAATGATCCTGATGGAAATGACAAAGATGATAATGAAGTTGATGCAATTTCAGGAGCAACAATTACAGGAGATGGGGTAACAGATATGATCAAAGAACGTTTGCAAAATTATTTATCATACTTCAATATTAAAAATGAAAAAATAGCTTATATAAATTAATAAAATGTCCAAGAAAAATAACTCTGAAACTAAACCAATGATTTTTTTCTTAAATGAAGAGAAAGAGCCATTGTTTTCAAAAAAAAATAGAGCATTATTAACTGATCCGATGGATGACAATAATCCAATTACAGTTCAGGTGCTAGGAGTCTGTTCAGCTCTAGCTATTACAGTTCAATTAAAACCAGCTATAGTAATGAGCCTTTCAGTAATGGTAGTTATGGCAGCTAGCAATGTTATAATTTCATTATTGAGAGATTTAATCCCAAATAGAATTAGAATTATAGTTCAATTAGTTGTTGTAGCATCAATGGTTATTTTAGTTGATCAAATTTTAAGAGCTTATGCTTACGATGTAAGCAAAGAACTATCCATTTTCATAGGTTTAATTATCACAAATTGTATTGTTATGGGTAGATTAGAAGCATTTGCTCTTGGTAATGGTGTATGGAGATCATTCCTAGATGGTATTGGAAATGCCGCAGGATATGGCTTTATTCTTATTATAGTTGCTTTTTTTAGAGAATTATTAGGTTCAGGAAACCTTTTAGGTTATCAGGTTATTCCAGATATGATCTATGAAATGGGATATGTTAATAATGGTTTAATGCTTTTATCTCCAATGGCTTTAATAACGGTAGGTTTATATATATGGTTTCAAAGATCCAAAAACAGAACTTTAATTGAAAAAAATTAATAATTTATGGAAGCTTATTTAAATTTATTTGTAAAAAGCATTTTCATTGAAAATATGATTTTTGCTTATTTTCTAGGTATGTGTTCTTATTTAGCTGTCTCAAAAACTGTTAAAACTGCAGTTGGACTTGGATTTGCAGTGATTTTTGTTTTGGCAATAACGGTTCCAATTAATTTTTTAATTGACACATATATTCTTAAGCCAGGTGCTTTAAAGTGGATAGGACCTGAATATGAAACAGTCAATTTAAGTTTTCTCAGCTTTATAATGTTTATAGCTGTGATTGCTTCTATGGTTCAGTTAGTTGAAATGATAGTAGAAAGGTTTTCTCCTGAACTTTATGGTGCTTTGGGTATTTTCTTGCCTTTAATAGCTGTTAACTGCGCTATTTTAGGAGGGTCTTTATTCATGCAACAAAAAGACTTTTCTGGAATTGCAGAATCAGCTGTTTATGGTTTAGGATCTGGAATTGGTTGGTTGTTAGCTATTGTAGCCATTGCAGCAATAAGAGAAAAAATAGCATATTCAAATGTACCTGAACCTTTACGGGGACTAGGTATAACATTTATCATTACAGGATTAATGGCTTTAGGTTTTATGAGTTTTATGGGAATTAAATTATAGTTGATGGATTATAGAGTAATTATATTAAGCATAGTTGTTTTTTTGATTCTTACTTTTTTGTTAGTAGGAGTTTTATTAGGTGTCAAAGCAAAACTATTGCCTTCCGGACCAGTTAATATTCAAATTAATGGAGAAAATGATCTAGAAGTTTCTTCTGGAGGAACTTTGTTGTCAACCCTAGGAAACAATAAAATATTTTTACCTTCTGCTTGCGGTGGAGGTGGAACATGCGTTCAGTGTAAATGTCAGATTTTAGATGGAGGAGGAGATATTCTTCCAACTGAAAAACCTCATTTTACTAGAAAAGAAATTGCTGAAGGATGGCGTTTAGGATGTCAAGTCAAGGTTAAGCAAAATATGGTCATAGAGGTGCCAGAGGAAGTCTTTGGTATAAAAAAATGGGAAGCTACTGTTGTTCGTAATTGGAATGTTGCTTCGTTTATTAAAGAGTTTGTTGTGAAATTACCAAAGGAGATGGATTATAAAGCTGGGGGCTACATACAAATTGAAATTCCAAAATGTGAGGTTAAGTATGATGAAATTGATATTTCTGCTCATCCAGAGGAGCACCCAGATGAAGTTGAGAAATTCAAAATGGAATGGGATAAATTTAACCTATGGCCATTAGTTATGAAAAACCCAGAGACAGTTGAAAGAGCTTATTCTATGGCTTCATATCCAGCTGAAGGTAAAGAAGTTATGCTTAATGTTCGAATAGCGACCCCGCCTTGGGATCGTGCTAAGAATGGATGGGCAGATTTGAATCCAGGAGTTGCGTCTTCATATATTTTTTCAAAAAAAGCAGGTGATAAAGTAACTATTTCAGGACCATATGGAGAGTTTTTTATAAACGAGTCAGAAGCAGAAATGTTATATGTAGGGGGGGGGGCTGGAATGGCGCCAATGAGATCTCATTTATATGAGCTTTTTAGAACACTTAAAACAGGAAGAACTGTTACTTTCTGGTATGGTGGGCGCTCCAAGAGAGAGCTGTTTTACATGGATCACTTTAGAGCGTTGGAAAAAGATTTTTCTAATTTTAATTTCTACATAGCTTTATCTGAACCATTGCCCGAAGACAATTGGAAAGAAAAGCTGAGTTTAGAAGGGGGAGGAGATGGATTTACTGGTTTTGTTCATCAAGTTGTGATAGATAATTATTTATCAAAACATGAATCTCCTGAAGATATTGAGGTTTACTTTTGTGGCCCACCATTAATGAATCAGGCTATTGAGCGAATGGCTGATGATTTTGGAGTTCCCCCAGAGAATGTTCGCTTTGACGACTTTGGTGGATAATTACTATTAAATTAATTTTTAAATGTTATCGAAGCAAGATCTACATAATTTGGCTATGAAAACGGTTGGAGATTCATTAAAAGAGAATGGTTTTGAATTTTTGACAGTAAATTCTAAACTAAAAAAAGATCCTCAATTTATTTGTTTAAAAGAAAAAAAACTTCATTTTTTTCTCGTAAGAGCTTCAATATATCCTGATAATCCAAAATTATATAATAATGTTTTAGTTGATAAATTAAAAAAGCATGCAAAAAAATTTGATGCTAAAACTTATTTTTCTGGAGTAGGGTTTGCCAATTCAATTAATTATGAAGATCCTATTCAACAAGACAAACCATATGTTGTTAACTTTGATGGATGGATTCAATTAGATTAACTTTATTGTGTTACTAGAATTAAAAAAATGAGATTTATTTTATTTATAACTTTTTCATTTCTAATTTATTCATGTGAATCTAGTTCAAAATCCTATTCTTTGAGTGGGTTTGCTCTTGGAACCTCATTGAATATAAAACATGACGCTGAAATAGATGATGATGATTTAACATTTAATATTGATGGTTTATTAATGAAAATCAATAAATCAATGTCTACATACCAATTAGATTCAGATATTTCTAAAATAAATGCTGGACTCGAAATTCAAGTAGACTCTTTTTTCAGGGATGTGTTTATCGAATCTTCCAAAATATGGAAGCTAACAAATGGTGCTTTTGATCCGACAGTTGGAGCATTGGTTAATGCATACGGTTTTGGACCAGATAAAAAGTTCATTAATGAATTATCAGATATTCAATTAGATAGTTTATTGAACATTACTGGATGGAATAAAATAAATCTTAATAAAGATGGATTTTTATCTAAGTCTAATAAAAATATAACTCTTGATTTTAATGCCATAGCAAAAGGGTACACTGTAGATGTGATTTCTAAATATTTAGAATCTATTGGAGCTAAAAATTATTTAATTGAAATAGGAGGTGAGGTATCAGCAAAAGGATATAGTCCAAAAAGCAATGGTCCTTGGAAGATAGGAATTGATTCTCCAGAACCTAACTTGTCCAAACGAAATATTTATACTACTTATAATCTTAAGGATAGATCAATTGCTACTTCAGGGAATTATAGACACTTTAGAATTAATAAAAAAACTGGTAAGAAATATGTTCACACAATAGATCCAAGAACTGGTTATCCCATCCAATCACAAATATTAAGCACATCTGTAACTGCAAAAGATTGTATTTCAGCAGATGCATGGGCAACTAGTTTAATGGTTTTATCTCTAGATGATGGAAAAGTATTAATTGAAAATGATTCAGATTTAGAAGCACTTTGGATTACATCGACTGAAGATGGATTAGAGTCATTTTATTCTTCAGGTTGGATGAAATAATTATCTAATACTTTTTATAAATTCATTAATTTTCACAACACCTTTTGTCTCTAAAAAATTAATAAAAGCAGATCCTATAATTGCCCCACTTGAGTATTCAGAAGCTGAATTAAAAGTCTGTTGATTACTTATACCAAATCCAATGATGGTCGGAGTATTTAAATTCATAGATTTTATTCTTTTAAAATACTTTGTTTGAACTTCATTGAAGTTACTTTTTACCCCTGTTACACCTGAACTACTTACCATATATATAAAACCTTTTGAAGCTTTATCTATATAATTTATTCTTTCAACCGATGTCTGAGGAGTTATTAAAAACATATTATATAATCCATGTTTATCAAATAATTCTTTGTAATCATCTTTATACACACTTACTGGAAGATCTGGAATAATTAAACCATCAATTCCAATCAATTTACATTTTTCACAAAATTTTTCAACTCCATACTGCATTATTGGATTAAAATATCCCATTATAATTAATGGAATATTAATTTCTTTTCTAACTCCTTCTAATTGATTAAAAAGTTTTTCTGTAGTCATTCCATTTCTTAATGCTTTGGAAGAACTTTTCTGAATAACAGGTCCGTCTGCCAATGGGTCTGAGAATGGTAAGCCTATCTCTATCATATCAGCTCCAGAGCTTTGGAGTTTCTTTAAAATACTTGTAGTATCCTCAAGATTTGGATGACCTGCAGAAAAATAAATTGACAATATTTTTTTTTTATTTTTAAAGACCTCATCAATTCTATTTTTCATAATTGAAAATAATTTATAAATGTATCTAAATCTTTATCACCTCTTCCAGAACAATTAAAAACAACAACATCATTAAGATTAAACTTTTTTATATCCAGAACAGCGAATGCATGAGCTGTTTCTATTGCAGGGATTATACCTTCCATTTTAGACAAGTTTAATCCCCAATTCATTGCTTCCTGATCAGGAATAGAAATGAATTCAGCACGTTTAGTTCTAAATAGATTAGCATGCATAGGCCCAATACCAGGATAGTCAAGACCTGCCGATATTGAATAAGGTTCTGTTATTTGCCCATCTTCTGTTTGCATTAATAAAGTTTTACTACCATGAATAATACCTTCTTTTCCTAGAGCAGATGTGGCAGCACTTTTCCCAGAATCAATTCCTTTTCCAGCAGCTTCAACAGCTATAATGTTTACTCTATCATCATCTAGGTAATGATAGTAAAGTCCAGCTGCATTACTACCCCCTCCTACACAAGCAATTAAATGATCAGGATAATCCCTGCCCTCTAATTCTTGTAGTTGAATTTTAATCTCTTCACTAATGACAGACTGAAACCTTGCCACCATATCTGGATAAGGATGTGGGCCAACAACTGAGCCAATAATATAATGAGTGTTTATAGGGTTATTAATCCAATCTCTAATAGCTTCATTGGTAGCATCCTTTAGAGTTTTACTTCCAGAAACTACAGGACGAACTTCCGCTCCAAGCATTTTCATTCTAGCTACATTAGGAGCTTGGCGCTTAACATCTAACTCTCCCATGTAAACAACACATTCAGTATCCATTAAAGCACATACAGTGGCTGTAGCAACTCCGTGCTGTCCAGCTCCAGTTTCAGCAATTATCCTGTTTTTCCCTAACCGTTTTGCTAAAAGAATTTGACCTATAGTGTTGTTTATCTTGTGAGCTCCAGTATGACACAAATCTTCTCGTTTAAGATATATTTTAGCATTGTACTTCTTGGATAAGCGCTTTGCGAAATATAAAGGTGTCGGTCTTCCTACGTATGATTTTAAAAGATCATTAAATTCTTTTTTAAAGTCTGATTCATTTGTTATTTTTAAATAACTTTCCTTTAGTTTATCTATATTAGAATATAACATTTCAGGAATGAATGCACCTCCAAAATCTCCATAATATCCCTTTTTATCAACATTATAGTTCATACAATTCTTTTTTAAATTGAGTTAATTTATCTATTTTTTTTATTCCGGGTATGCTTTCAAATTTGCTATTCACATCAATAGCATAAATTGGTAAATTGGTCTTTAGTAATTTGTGAATTTCTTCTATATGTTCTATTCCAATTCCACCACTTAGAAAAAAAGATTTTTTATATGGATAATTTTTTAAGATTTTCCAATCAAAACTAAATCCATTACCTCCAGGAAGATTGCCTTTGGTGTCAAAAAGGTAAAAGTCACAATGTTCTTCGTAAGGTTTTAATTTTTTAAAATCAAAACTGTACTGAATACTAAAAGCCTTTATTGTTTCAACCCCTAGTTGGTTAATTAAGTTGCAATACTCTGGAGTTTCTTTTCCATGAAGCTGAACTGCTTGAAGTTCATGTTTTTTAATATTCTTCTTAATATAATCTAAAGATGCATCAACAAAAACTCCTGTTTTTTTTATCCTTTTGGGTAATTTAAAATTTTGGGTATTAACATACCTAGAAGATTTTTTCCAGAAAACAAAACCCATATAATCAGGATTTAAAATAGAAACAGCTTTAGTGTTATCAAAATCGGACATTCCACATATTTTAAATTTCATTTTCAATTTTTTTTATAAATTCAAAAGCACTTTTTCCAGGATTATCAGTCTTCATAAAATTTTCACCAACCAAGAACCCTTTGTAACCATATGTTTTTAGATCTATTATTGTTTCACTACTACTGATGCCACTCTCTGAAACTTTAATAAATTCATCAGGTATTTTTTCAGCTAACCTTTTGCTAGCTCCTAAATTCACTTGAAAGTTTTTAAGGTTTCTATTATTTACTCCAATTAAATCTAATGATGGCATTATTGATTTGGTTAACTCATCAAGATCATGAACCTCAAGTAAAACCTCTAAATCTAAACTTTTAGCAAAAGTTGAAAGATGTTTAATTTCTTTTTGATTTAAAATTGATGCTATTAAAAGAATTACATCAGCACCGTGAGCTTTTGCCTCAATAATTTGAAATTCATCAATTACAAAATCTTTTCTTAACAAAGGTAGTTTTGTGGACGCTCTTGCAATGTTGAGATCTTCGAGTGATCCCCCAAAATATTTTCCATCAGTAAGAATTGATATTCCGCAAACTCCTGAAGAATCATACCCTTTTACTACATCAATAACAGACAAAGAATTATTAATATTTTGTTTTGAAGGGGAGCGTCGCTTGTGTTCGGAAATAATCCCAGACTTACTTTTTAAAAGACATTTAGATAAGGAGATTATTGATTTTTCAAATAGTGGAGATTTCTCTAAATAAAAAACAGGAAATAATTTTTTTCGTATTGAAACTTCAATTTTTTTATCTACTATAATTTTATCTAAAATAGTCATTATGAGCTTAATTTTTGTAAAGAAATTAGAGATCGTATTGCATTTCCAGAAACAAGAGATTCTTCTGCTTTTTTATAACCTTCTTTTGGGGTTATATTCATTTTCGTAGCTATTGCTAATGCTGAATTTGCACAAACAACTTGATTCTGAGCGTTTGTACCTTTACCTGAAAGAACATTAAAGAATATTTTAGCAGATGATTCTATTGAATTTCCACCTTTTATTTCTTCTTTATTTAAAACAGTTAATCCAAAATCTTTTGGTTCAATTAATTCTTCTTTACTGTTTGAAATTAGTTTAGTAGATCCAGTTAACGATACTTCATCATAACCATCCAATGAATGAATTATATTAAAATTTTTATTTGAGTTTTGATATATATAACCATATACCCTAGCTAGTTCTAGACTAAAAACTCCTACAATTTGATTTTTTGGAAACGACGGATTTACCATTGGTCCTAGCATATTAAAAAATGTTTTTACCGCTAATTCTTTTCTAATTGGTGCTACATTTTTCATTGCAGGATGAAATAGTGGGGCATGCAGTATACATATTCCTGCTTTTTCAATACATTTTTTTAAGAAACCTTCATCATTTGAAAATTTAATTCCTAAATATTCCATAACATTACTTGATCCACATTTAGAAGAAACCCCATAATTTCCATGCTTTGCAACTTTTATGCCTGCTCCAGCTGTTACAAAAGAAGCTAATGTGGAGATATTAAACGTGTCTTTATTATCTCCTCCGGTTCCACACAAATCAATAGGATCAAATTCATCAAGATTAATATGAATACAGAGCTCTAATAAAGCATCACGAAATCCTTCTAATTCCTTAACAGAAATACTTCTCATCATATATACAGTTAAAAATGCTGAAATTTGACTCGTATTATATTGACCATCAGCTATTTTATATAAAATCTCTTTAGATTCTTTTTTATCCAAAACCTCATGTTGAATTAAGCGATTTAGTATAGTCTTCATTTTTATTAATTAAGATTTTAACCAATTATTTATAATTTGTTTTCCATAAGGTGTTAAAATAGATTCAGGGTGAAATTGAACTCCTTTAACATCAAATATTTTATGTTTAATTGCCATTATTTGTTTGTTAGAATCAAATGCCGTAGCTATAAGGTCCTCAGGTAAGGGTTTGTCGATGACCCATGAATGATATCTACCTACTTCAATCTCACTTGGAAGACCATTAAAAAGAGAATCATTTTCAACTATTTTTATTTTGGATGATATTCCATGATAAACATCTGTAAGATTTTTTAGATTCCCTCCAAAAACTTGACCTATGGCTTGATGTCCCAAACAAACTCCTAATATTGATTTTGAATTTGCATATTTTTTTATTACCTCTTTTAGTTTGCCAGCTTCATCCGGAATTCCAGGACCAGGTGATAATAAAATCTTCTTATAGTTTAACAGATCACTCATTTCAAATTCATCATTTCTACAAATTTTTACATCAACCTTAAATTCTTTTAAGTAATGAACCAGATTATAAGTAAATGAATCATAATTATCTATTACAAACACTTTGTTCATTAGTTAAATATTTTCAGCTATTTCTAGGGCTCTAATTAAGGCTCCTAATTTATTGTATACCTCTTGCAGTTCATTTTCTTCGTCTGATGCAGCAACTATTCCAGCTCCTGCTTGATAAAACAAAGTATGATTTTTACTTAAAAAGGATCTAATTATTATTGCATGATTAAAGTTTCCCTCGAAATCCATAAAACCTATTGCTCCTCCATAAAAACCTCTATTTATTTTTTCATATTTTTCAATTAATTCTAAAGCTTTATACTTGGGAGCACCACTCAAGGTTCCTGCAGGAAAAGTATCAGCAACTAATTGAAAAGTAGGTGTCTCAGCTTTTTTTATTCCTGTAACTTTAGAGACTAAATGAATTACATGAGAAAAAAACTGTACCTCTCGGTTTGTTTTTACTTTGACTAAAGATCCATTTCTGCTTAAATCATTTCTTGCTAAATCAACAAGCATTACATGTTCAGCATTTTCTTTAGGATCTTGACTTAGTTCTATTGCTAATTTTGCATCTTTTTCATCATTTCCTGTTCTTTTAAAAGTTCCTGCTATTGGATGAATTTCAGCTTGATTATCTTTGACTATTAATTGAGCTTCAGGGGAACTGCCAAAGATTTTAAAATCACCATAGTCAAAATAAAATAAATATGGAGATGGATTCACTGTTCTTAAAGCTCGATACAAATTAAAATCATCACCTTTAAATTCTTGAGAAAACCTTCTAGACAGAACCAATTGAAAGACATCGCCTCTTTGACAGTGTTTTTTTGCTTTGGATACTAAATCTTTATATTCTTTATCTGAAATTGCGGATTTACTATTCCCCATTTTTGTAAAGGGATAGTTTGTAAAATTTTTGACAGTCAATAATTGTTCAATTTCTTCAAGATTAGATTTATTATTGAAACAATGACAAAATAGAAACGCCTCATTATTAAAATGATTAATAGCAACTATATTTTGGTATACTGCATAGTAAAGTTCTGGTATTTCTAAACTATTTGATTTTTTTTCTAAATTAATAGATTCAAAAAACTTTACTGAATCATAAGATAAATAACCAAAAAGCCCATTATTTATAAACTTGTGGCTGTTTTTAGTTGTTTTAAAACTTTTAATATATTTTTCTATTCTAGCTGGAATAGAAACTGATTTATCAATTGGAGTTAATTGTTCAGTTCCGTCTGGAAAGGTTTCCTTTAGAACATTTCCTTGTATTTTAATATAGGAAATAGGATTAAAACATATGTATGAGAAACTGTTATCATTGGCATGATAATCACTACTTTCAAGAAGTAGAGTGTTTGGAAAATGATCTCTAAGCTTTAAATAAACACTAACAGGAGTTAAGGTGTCTGCTAGTATTTTTTTTTCAAATGTTTTTAAATTATACTTTTTCATACTTTAAATTAGTTATACAAAAAAAGGCTTGTCGTGTTGACAAGCCTTTTTTGTTTTTTATATAGGTGGTCTTCACTACTTCAAGTTATTTGAATTGTCCACCAAATCATTGTATTTTTTAAAATCATGCTCAAATATAGTTTTATGTTGTCATAAATCAAAAATTCTTTTCAATTATAATTTAATTTTGTAAGATTGGTAAGAGAGACTAACTTTATAAAAAAAAAATGGATTTATCACAAGAGGAATGGACCTTAAAACAAAATGAAATTAAAGACAGTATAATTCTCGATGTTAGAACTACTGAAGAGTCTAATTTAAAGCGAATTCCTAATTCTAAACTTCTCGATATAGCTTCACCAAGTGATTTCATGGAAGGCCTCGATTCAATGGATAAAAAAAAATCATATTTCATTTATTGTAGATCTGGAAATAGAAGCTCGCAGGCTTGTAGTGTTATGGCGAGTGTGGGTTTTGATAAAACATACAACTTAGCTGGAGGTATTATTGAATGGGAAGGGGAAACGGAGTAATTTAATTTTTAATGAATAAAATTAATATTTTACGAATGTTTTTTGAGCAAAACGGATTTGAGGTTTGCTCTAAACTTGCTGATATTCTTGGTATTAGAACAAAAAATGTCAGACTATTTTTTATTTATGCATCGTTCACAACAATCATTGGAGGTTTTTTAATTTATTTAATTCTTGGGTTCTGGATAAAACTGAAAGATATGATTTACACTAAGCGAAGTTCTGTTTTTGATTTGTAATACCGCCAATAAAAGTTAGACTTAATTTAATTTGAATTTTGTTTTGTTTTTTTGGATATTGCTGGAATATTTACCAAAACTAAATCATGAATTTAAAACACAAAAAACTTAGTGCTCTACTTCTGTTTTTATTTACTCCTTTTGTTTCTATAGCTCAAGAATCGAATAAAAAGGGACTTGATGATAAAATTAACGAAGCATTCAAGCCAATTGCCAATTGGTTTGAAGCAGTAATCCTTCATGATTTTCCTTTTACGGCCTCTTTGTTTGGAACGGGAATACCAACTATTATAATTTTATTGGTAGGGGGTGCGTTATTTTTTACTATTTATTTTGGCTTTGTTAATATCAGACATTTTCCTACAGCGATAAACACAGTTCGTGGTAAGTTCGATTCCCTTGATAAAAAGGATGACAATGACAATGACACTGATGGAGAGGTTACTCATTTTCAAGCATTAGCAACTGCAGTTTCAGGAACTGTTGGTAATGGAAATATTGCAGGAGTCGCAATGGCTATTGCTATTGGTGGTCCTGGAGCTACTTTTTGGATGATTTTATGTGGACTACTAGGTATGTCAACAAAATTTGTTGAATGTACTCTTGGTGTTAAGTATAGAGATGTTGGTGAAGATGGTACTGTTTATGGAGGCCCGATGTATTATATGACAAAAGGTTTAAAAGAAATAGGTTTTGAAAAGTTGGGTAAATTTCTTGCAATTGTTTTTGCATTTTTATGTATTGGAGCTTCATTTGGAGGGGGTAATGCGGCTCAGTCAAATCAGGCTGCAGTTCAGCTTGCTAACTCTTTTGGTATGACTGGTGGAAGTGCTAGAACAATTATTGGTTTAATAATGATGGTTTTTGTAGGTATAATTATAATAGGTGGAATTAAGAGAATTGCATCTGTTACAGAAAAAATAGTTCCTTTTATGGCTCTCATGTATATAGCAGCATGTTTATATATAATATTAACTAATATTACTTTTGTTGATGATGCCTTTGGAATGATAATTTCTCAAGCATTTAATCCAAATGCAGGCTTAGGTGGCTTTTTAGGAGTTTTAGTAACTGGATTCAGGAGAGCTGCATTTTCTAATGAAGCTGGTGCAGGTTCAGCATCAATCGCCCACTCAGCAGTAAAAACTAGATATCCAGCATCTGAAGGTTTAGTTGCACTTTTAGAACCTTTTATTGATACGGTTGTTATTTGTACTCTAACTGCTTTAGTAATTATAATTTTTAACGGTGATAGCACTGTTTTTGATTATGGTGGACAAGGAGGGGTGGTTATTATTGATGGAGTTCCTGCAGAGGGAGCAAGTATTACAGCTGCAGCTTTTTCAAAATATATTTCTTTTTCAGGCCCATTTCTGACAATTGCTGTTGTTCTTTTTGCAGTATCAACAATGATATCTTGGTCATATTATGGTCTTCAATCATGGATTTATGTTTTTGGAAAAAGTAAAGCTGCTGATTTAACATACAAAATAATATTTCTATTATTTATAGTTATTGGAGCTGCTGGAGATATGTCTTCGGTATGGGGCTTTTCAGATGCAATGATTTTAGGTCTTGTCTTTCCTAATATGATTGGACTCTTCTTTCTCTTCCCAAAAGTTAAGGAAGAGCTTGTTAAGTACACCAATGCAATAGCTGGATTAGTAAAAAAATAGAAATAATCTTTTTTTTTCTATAAGGTTTGTTTTGTTATATTTGCACAAATTATAATTGAAAGGAGGTCGTAAATATGTTAATTATACCAATTAAAGAGGGAGAGAATATTGATAGAGCGTTAAAGCGTTTTAAAAGAAAATTTGATAAAACGGGGGGAATGCGTCAATTAAGAAGTCGTAAGCAGTTTTTAAAGCCTTCTGTAAAAAATCGTGCTAAAATTCAAAAAGCTCAATATATTCAAAATTTAAGGGATCAAGAGAACCAGTAAAGCTGAATAAAAAAATTAAATAAAGGTTGTAACTTTGAACTAAACGCTTCAAGTTTCAACCTTTTTTTTTATGTATTTAGAAAAATTTTTAGATTATGTTTCGTTAGAAAAGAATTATTCTTCACATACAGTTTTAGCCTATAAGAATGATTTAAAAAATTTTTCAATTTTTTCTCTTAACGAGCATAGTGTTTCATCTTTAGATAAGATAGAATATTTCATAATTAGGTCATGGATTGTTGCTTTAATCGAAGAAGGGATATCAAATAGAAGTATTAACAGAAAACTTTCCACCTTAAGATCCTTCTATAAATTTTTAGTAAAAACATCTAGTATTAAGGTTTCTCCAATGGGAGAGCATAAGCCTTTAAAAATTCAAAAAAAAATTCATGTACCATTTTCTGAAGATGAGATTTTTTCTGTTTTAAAAAGTGATTTTTTCTCATCTGATTTTAAAGGTGTTCTTGAAAAATCATTAATCTATATTCTATATTTTACAGGAGCTAGAAGAAGTGAAATTATTGAAATGAATTATAACTCAGTAGATTTAAAACAAGGTGTTCTAAAAGTTCTTGGTAAAAGAAATAAAGAACGATTAATACCCATTCATAATTTATTAAACGAACAGCTTGAACTTTATTTAACCTACAGGATAAAACTTAAAGAATCCTCTAAAATAAAAACATTTTTCTGTTTAGAAAATAGAAAAAAAATCAGTCCAGGATTTGTTTATAAAACCGTAAATACGTACTTTAATATGGTATCATCTAAATCCAAAAAAAGCCCTCATATGCTTCGACACAGTTTTGCAACTCATATGCTAGATCAAGGCGCGGATTTAAACGCTGTTAAAGGCCTTTTAGGCCATTCTAGTGTCGCTGCAACTCAAAACTACACTCATACTAGTATGCAGAAAATAAAAGCTATTTATTCAAAAGCTCATCCAAGAGGAGAAAACAATAAATAATTAAATTTTTAAATATGAAATATAACTTTCAATCTATTAATTTTAATTCAGAATATAAACTGATTGATTTAGCAAAGAAGAGGACAAGTAAGTTGGGCTTGTTTTTCAATAAAATTCTTTCAATTCAGGTATATGCCAAGTTGAAAAATAATACTACACCCTTAAATAAACAAGTAGAACTTATAATTAGTCTTCCTGGAGAACAATTAATTGTAAAAAAAACCTCTTATTCTTTTGAAACTTCTCTTAATTTAGTTTCATCAGCCATAGAAAGATTGCTTAAAAAGCACAAAAAAAAATCAAAAAGCACCTGACAGATTAGAAAAACCCCTGTAGAGATGGATTCTATATTACTGCATGAATTGTGTATCCTAAAGCAACTCCAAGAACAAACATTATTAATCCTTTTAGTGAGAAAAACCACATAAAGTTTTCTTCCCATGAATCAGGAATTAAATTTTTATTAGCATCTTCAAGTTTTCCAGTCCTTGTTGAGTATCCTGCATACCAATAAATAAAAATAACAAGAATTGTTATAAAAATAATGGTAACTAAAAAATCAGTATTCATATTTGTTTAATTTTAAGTAAGTTATGAAAATTTTTATATTTCACAAAATCAATGATTTTTAGATGATAAATATTATTTTTATTTTGTGTTATTTAAATATACACTTAATCTAACAAGAAACCTTTGACGAATTAGTGAAACAAAAAGAAGATTTATTCTCTTTAGCAGAAAAATTAATGTAAGCAATCTTGTCTGCCTTAGACAGACAGGCAGTAGACAAGAACTATTTATTAAGGAAATTCTACAGTATGTTTCTTCTTTTTTCTAATAAAGTATTTTATATTTGCGCCTGTTCATTGAAAATTATAGAAGGAAGGTGCTTTTAAGAAATACGTAAATAAATACGTAAATAGATAGTTATTTTGACTTTTTCAATTCTTTAAAACCTTTCGTAAGTACCATCAATAAAGTAAATGCCGATGTAGCTCAGCTGGCTAGAGCAGCTGATTTGTAATCAGCAGGTCGTGGGTTCGAGTCCCTCCATCGGCTCACACTTTTTTTGGGGAGATACTCAAGCGGCCAACGAGGGCAGACTGTAAATCTGCTGTTTTTAACTTCGCAGGTTCGAATCCTGCTCTCCCCACATCCTTTACTTTATTAGTTAAAAAAAATTAAGCGGGAGTAGCTCAGTTGGTAGAGCGTCAGCCTTCCAAGCTGAATGTCGCCGGTTCGAACCCGGTCTCCCGCTCAAAATATTTTTTTTAGCCGATGTAGCTCAGGGGTAGAGCGTTTCCTTGGTAAGGAAGAGGTCACGAGTTCAAATCTCGTCATTGGCTCTACCATAAATAAACTAAATCCCAACAATAACAATACTTAACAAGTTATTAACCACTTAAAGCCTTGAAATGCTTAATTGCAGATTAAGGCTTTTTTTTGCTTATATTTTAACTAAATTTTAACCAATCCAATTTTTTTATTACTTTTAGGTAAATAATTAAATTGAAAACAAGGGGTAGAAAATCGAATCACAATCTTGTTTTTTCACCAAAACTTAATTCTGCTGGTGAATTTATAATTTACGTACGCCACAATTTTGGATCTGGTAAAATATCACACAGAAAAACAGATTTAAAAATACCAGCTAAAGCTTGGGATAAAAAAAAGAAGGAAGTAAAAAGTAGAAAAGAATTTGCAGCATACAGAACTAGATTCAATTTACTAGCTAAAAGAAGAAACGAAATACTAGATCAGTTAAACCAAAATCTTATTACGGTTGAATCTGCATTAAATGCTATACCATTATATAACCAACCTGAAAGTATAGTATTGTTAAATTGGTTTGAAGATGATTATTTAGAAAACAAAAGAAATTTAAGCAACGATTACACCAAAAAAATATACTCTATTATTAGTGAAATAGATAAGGCACTAATTGAAAATAAAAAACAACATTTAGTACCAGCAAAATTAGATTACTTTAAAAATCCAGATTATTTAGCAGAGATAGCAAACTCATTATTTAAAGCTAAAACTAAAAATACTGCAACTGATTATTTAAAGAAATTAAATACTGTATTAAAAGGGTGGGATAGAAGCTACTTTCAAAGTTTACCTTTTCAAGAATATTACCAAACAGAAGCAACTAATTTAAAGCGACCTGTAACAATAAACGAGCTAATTGCAGCAATACCAAAAATTAACTCTTATAAGCGATTAGAAGCATACTTGTTTTGGTTGTATAGCTTTTGTTTAAGAGGTTTAGATGGTCAAGATGTTACTTTGGTTAGTGATAAGCTAAAAGTTGAACCTACTGCATTAAATGATTACATTTTTGAACAAGAAAATAATGATGATCCAATACATATAGAAATAAAGCGTAAAAAAACATCTGCTAGAACTTTTACAGTATTAGTTAATGCTTACCCTACTTTAAGTATTTTAAAATTATTAAAACAAGTATTAGAAATTACCAGACCAAATGAAGTAAACCAGGATGATGAATTAAAACTATTTAATTGGGATGTTGTATCTAATAAACGCAAATGGGATTTGTATTCTGATTTTATACAGGGTAGATTAAAAAAACTAATAGGGCAAAGTTTTAAAAGCACAAGGCATACTATTGCATCAACTGCAGAAAGGGTAGGTGCTGATTTAAATTTACAATCTGCTTTAATTGGTAATATATCAAGTTCAGGATCAATTAAACACTATTCTAGTTTAGATGAAAAGAAGCTGGATTTAATACATTTAGATATAATAGGTCGCTTCCAGGTAATTAGAATATACCTAACATTAGTAAAGCATATAAAAGCATCCGAGATACTAGATATTGATCCTGTAAGAAAAATAGATCAGTTAGTATATGGTATAAATAAAACCAAACATCTAGATAAATCTTGGCAAGAAATACAAAGAAGATATTTAGATAATGAAAGTGATACTTTAGATTTTGATCTAGATAGTAACGTATTTAAGGGTACACTTTAGTTTCTGCCTTGAGATTCTTTCATTACAATATATGCATTAGCTCCTTTAGGTTCTGCTCTATTATACTTTCTTACTTCTCCTGTAACTTTATTTACTAAATAAGTACGTCCTCCACTAACACCTGCATTTGAATTAGCAGTTTGTAATTCCCATACGTGACTTTCAGGTGTTCCATACGTTTGTTGGTTTTCAGTTTCATTATTTGTAAAACCTGATACTATTGCTACAAATCCTATTATAGCAAATATTGATATTGTAATATCTTTTATATTTTTCATTTTGTGTGTATTTAATCGATGTTTTATTATTTGTTTAATGTACTAAAATTGAAGCAAATAGATCAGTTTGTTTTAGAATAGTAAACAAATAGTGTAACCACTTTTAACCTATACCTATAAATACACATTTAATAAAAACAATTTAATTGGCTTATTTAATATAAAAGTGGTACTTGTTAAAAATAATCACTTCAGAAGTTTATATTCAAAGTGTATCAGAATGAAGAGGTGTGAATGATTAATACATTCTCTAATGAATCTCTAATTCAATTACTATATCAGTATTCTTTAAACGGAGGTTTCTTGTAACTGAGAGAATACTTTTTTTCCAAAAGGTGTATCGGAGTGGTTTTTATATCGAACCCAATTTTTTTCCCATAGGAAATTGATAGGGTAATTATTATTTGATTCTATATATCTCTTCTTCAATTGAACCAAATACTTCTTTTATCTCCATATTTAATTCATTTGAAACCTTCTTTAGTCTTTTGATGTAAACTCCTTTTTTAATTTCTTTATTTACATATTTTACTGCTTTTCTTGCCATTGCATCTCCTTTTTTTTCCATAGCTAAAAACCTACCAAATTGTTTAACGTTCATAAACCCTTTGGTTAATAAAATTCTGACATATGAATCACTTATTTGACCATTAATAATCTCCCAGCTTGTTTTAGGGTTACCTTTTTTTCCATCAAAAGAGTAAATATCATCTAAGTGCATCTCTAACAATAAATTATTATCAGAAATAAAAAAATTTAAGGAACTTGAAACTTTATAATTCGAGGTTGTATTCTGAGCTGTTTGAATAATTTTTGGACTCATTTTAAAACTTCTTTCTACAATAATTTTATTCTCACCATCATATTTAATTGCATCTGATGGAGAATTAAAGTTCTGTCCAACCCACTCTATAATTAACGAATGAATTTCATCTTGAGACAAGTTTTCTAAATTATATGATTTTGTAAACCCATATATTTTTTCCACAGGCTCCTGAGAAAATAAGAGAAGAGGACCGAAAAAAAGAAGAATTAATAATTTAATTTTCATAATCTTTTTTCAAAAGTTAAACTATTTGATTTTTTCCATTACGTAATTAACTGAATTATCCTGTTCATTATAAACAAAAGCAATTTTATAACCACTAGAGACCAGAAGATTTACAACACCCATTATTCCATTAAATGAATATTTTTTTCCATCATCATCTAGAACGTGTCCCTTACTAATATCCTTGATTCGAGCGATTTGACCATAATCCAAAAAAACTTTGATTTGAAATGGTTTTAATAGTTTTCTTGTAAAATTAATTCGAATATACTTTGCATCAAGTTCTGAAACAGGAATCCCGTTAACCGACTGCGAATAAGAAATTAAAGAAAAGAAAAAGAATAAAGCAATGATAATTTTTTTCATAATGATATTTTTTTATTTAAATGTAATAAATTAAAATATAACAACATTTATCCCCTAATAATTAATTGAATTTAATGAAACTCTACGGAGTAGATAGATTAACCATAGAAGATTGGAGAAAGAACAGAGGATTAAATATGATACAAGTATCCTCTAATTCAAAATACATCACAGAAAAGGAGCTATTAAAGTGGGAGAGCAGTTTAAAAGAAGGTTCTTCAGTTTAGAGGTTTAATATTCAAAGTACCGAAGCAGTAATTTGAAAAAAGTTTTTAACTAAACAAATCTTTTATTTATAGGCATTTAGATTAATTATTAACCAAAAATACTTACAAAACACCCCATTAGTGTTTAACACTTTAACCCCTTTCTTATTATATAGGTAAACAGTTCTGTTTTTGGCTAAATACTTTCGGCAGAACAAAGTAAATGTTCACAATAGAAATCACACGTGAACAACGCAGGTGCAAGAAGATGCGTGTTTGGGATACAACCAAAGTAGTATTCAAGTTCCGTTAGGAATAACTTCAAGGATAAGCATTGTTATTTGGTTTGTAGCTTATCTATATAGTCAAGTAGCCACTACAAAAGTTCAAGGCAAGACTATAATACACCTGCTTCAGTAGCGAAGCTGTGCTTTGTTTGCTAGGGGTAGGTGTATATAATAAGTAACATACAAAGTTAAGGCAATACATAACTACAAGTAAGTTGAGTATTACTTTAGAAATAGAATATTACTTTTTATGATACTTATTAATTAAGTAAACAAACAGGGGAGGTAAAAAAACAATAAAAACTATTCCAAAAAATACATACAGGAAATACCCTAAAGCAAGTGAAAAAACTAAAGCTAGTGTATAAACATTTTTCATAACCCTAAATTAAAAAAAATGCCAAGACCAAGAGGAAGTAAAAACAAACTTATAACAGAAGTAAAAGATAAACTACAAGACTTAATAGACAATGTAGTATACAACATAGACATCCAAACAATGGATACCCATCAAAAACTAAAACTATTACAAATAGGGCTTCAGTACTTGCTACCTAGATTAAAACACACATCAGAAATTAGTGAAGATTTACCAATATTTATAGATTAGATTACATTTAATAAACCCTTTTTTGTTTCATATTCACTTCTGGTGCTTTTGTAATTTTTCTGATTCAGCATTTCTTATTTTATCTAGTTCGTATTGTTTTGCAGCGTGTAGCATTTTACTTGTTGTTAATTCTGTTTGGTTATTGTTTTCTTCTAATACTAATCTTATTTGTTCTTCAAATAGTTCTTGTGGTAAATTTGATATTCTTTGAAATGCTGAAGATTCATCTCTTGTAATACCTAACTCTGAAACTTTTAAACCTGTCGTGTCTGTCGACAAGTTAGGATTACCCCCTTTATTTAAATTAGCTTCTTTAAGCAACCCACCTAATATTCTTTGTGTTCTTAATTTTTGTTCTGCTACTATATTTTGAAGTTCAGCATCTTTCTTTTCTGCTTTGGCCCAAACTTCTATAGCTTTTACTTTGTTTAAATATTCAACACCAGATTCTATTGTTTTTAATTCCTTACATTTAATGAATCTATGAAAAAGCTACTTCTTCTTGCTTTACTAGTTGTTTTTTCTTGTTCCAAGGATGAGCCGCCTCGTTATTTATTATCGGTATCTGCTAGTCTTGGTGGTGCGGTAAGCACAACTGGAGGTGATTATGCAGAAGGTAAATCCGTTACCATAACTGCTACTGCAAATGCAGAATATCAGTTTGTAAACTGGTCCAACGGATCAACACAAAACCCACTTACTGTTACGGTAATGGCTGATCAAGTCTTATCGGCAAATTTTGTTAAAGTAAAGTACGGTTTAACACTTTCTACAGAAGGTGAAGGAACAGTAGCTGAAGAACTGATCTCATCGGGAAGGGTGGATTACAACTCTGGAAGTGTGGTACGATTAACTGCAACCCCAGCTGTGGGATATTCCTTTACAGGATGGACTGGAGATGTTACTTCAACTTCTAATCCAGTAGAGGTAGATATTAATTCAGCTAAAGCAATTACTGCAGTATTTGATTTAATAGTAGTGAGTCTTCAAATAGATGTGGATGGTGATGGAGAAGTATTAGAGGAGTTAGTTGCTTCTAGAAGTACAGACTATTATTATGGAGATACCGTTACGTTAACCCCACAAGCAGCAGAAGGATCTGGATTTGTTTCTTGGAGTGGAGATATTGGAGATTTAGATCCTACTCAAACTCCTCTTGAGCTAACACTAACTGAATCAAAAACCATACAAGCCAACTTTGATTACGAACTCTTTAATCGAGTAGTAGGGAAGTGGAAAATCAGAAAGAAGGCGGACGATAAATTACCGTCTTGGTATATGAATAGTATAATTTTTAGAAGAAATTACTCCTATACTATAAACTCTAATGTTGGACAGGTCAACGGAGTCTTTGACGTGAAGTCCAATACTGAAATAGAACTAGAAGATTATGGAAGTATTAGTAATGTTGATATAACACCTAGCGCTGTAACATCAACGAGTCCTTGGAGTAACTTTAATTTCAATATTAATGTTACTGGAGTATTTGAAGGAGATGTGGAGGGTGATATAGATGAAAACTATGTAAGTGAGGTAAGTGAGACAGGAGAGATCATTGAAAAGACCTATGTTCCAGACGACAATTTTGAACAAACACTTATCAATTTAGGTTATGATAATGAACTAGATGATTATGTAATTACCTCGTCAATATCTGAAATACTGGAGTTGAAAAATGAAGAATGGGCAGGAACTATAACCGATCTTACTGGGGTAGAAGATTTCATTAGTCTTACAAGTCTACAGGCAGACAATATGGAAGTAACAGAATTAGATGTTTCCAATAATATTTATCTAACAAATCTTTCCGTTCACTCAAATAACTTGACTGAATTAGATGTTTCAAATAATGTGAATCTGACGGACTTGATTATTAATGATAATGGTATTAGTTCAATTGATTTATCAAATAACACTTTACTAAACAAATTAATTATTAGTGGTAATAACTTAACCTCTATAGATGTGTCTAGTAATGTTGATTTAGAAATCCTAGCATTAGCAGGGAACAGTTTAAGTGCAATTGACGTTTTAAACAACACTAAACTTAAGGAACTTAGACTGCGAAATGTATGTTCAGAATGCTCCTCAATGCAAATAAGTTCAATTGACTTATCAAATAATTCAGTTTTGGAGTATGTTGATTTTTATAGAAATAGTATAGTATCAATAGATGTTTCAAATAATCCAAAACTTAAATTTTTAGGACTAAATAATTTAACTTCCTTTGATGGTAATATTGATGTTTCAAATAATCCAGATTTGGAAGAGATTGTTTGTAGTTGTGGTGCATCAAGTATAGATGTTTCAAATAATTTAGAACTTAAAAGTCTTTCAATGGCAAATAATTCATTGACTCAAATAGATGTTTCAAATAACACAAAACTTTTAAAATTAGACTTGATTAACAATCGACTAAACTCATTAGATGTATCTAATAATCCATTATTATCGATCTTAAATGCTAGTGGAAATTCAAATATAGATCTTGGTGAAAATCTTGATTGTATAAAAGTGAGTTCAGATCAATTAGCTAATATTCCATCTGATTGGACAAAAGATGAATCAACAGAATATTCACTGAATTGTGATGGGGTAGCAAACCCTGATATTTATTTGGGTGAAAATGGAGTTACTGTAAAATGTCCTGATGCTAGTATTGGAGATACGGAAACGATAGGAGACAAGGAATATACTGTTGTTGATGAAGATGGATTAAGAGCAATGGTTGCAAATGATGAAGATGTTACTTGCGCTTGTACTTCCTATGTTACTAATATGAGTTCGATGTTTTCTGAAACATCCTCTAATACAACTGATCAAGACATCAGTAGCTGGGATACTTCAAATGTTACTGATATGAGTAATATGTTTTATTACACATATTTTGATTCTGATATTAGTTTATGGGATACTTCTGGGGTAACTAATATGAGGGGTATGTTCAATTCAAGTTCATTTAATCAGGACATCAGTGGATGGAATACCTCAAGTGTGACTAATATGTCTACTATGTTCTTTTATAGTTTGTTTAATCAAGATATTGGAAGCTGGAACACCTCAAATGTTCAATCAATGGAGCGTATGTTTAAGGATACTAATTTCAATCAAGACTTAGGAATCTGGGATGTTTCAAGTGTGACTGATATGGGTTCAATGTTCCTCAATACTGGCTTTAATCAAGATATTAGAAATTGGAATACTTCAAGTGTAATTGATATGAATAGTATGTTTCGCGGAAGTTCATTTAACCAAGATATAGGGAATTGGAATACTTCAAGTGTTACTAATATGCTTGCAGTATTCTACAATAGTGATTTTAATCAAGATATAGGGAATTGGAATACTTCAAGTGTTACTAGTATGCGTGCTATGTTCTATGATACTAATTTCAATCAAGACATAGGAAGCTGGGATGCTTCAAGTGTTACTGATATGTATATGATGTTCTACAATAGTGACTTTAACCAAGATATTGGAGATTGGAATGTCTCTAGCGTAACAGATATGTCTGAAATGTTCTCTAATAGTAGCTTCAATCAAGATCTAACAGGTTGGTGTGTATCAAATATTACATCAGAACCTGAAAATTTTGCAACAAATTCAAATCTAACCGACGCTAACAAACCAATCTGGGGAACGTGTCCAGCCTCGTTTAGTTTAGGCGTTACAGCAAGTAATAGTTCGGATTATACCTTAAGCGGAACAGACAGAAATGGAAATGTATCTGGCAGCGACCCTAACTTAACTTTTAGTGTTGGGGATACAATCAGTTTTAATGTGTCTGCCTCCGGTCATCCTTTTTATCTTAAAACCGTTGCAGGGACAGGAACAGGTAATACCATAAGTGGGTTAACAAATAATGGTACAGAAAGTGGAGCAATTACTTGGACACCAAGTGCAACAGGAACCTTCTATTATCAGTGCTCTTTACACGGAGGAATGGTTGGAACGATAACTATTCAATAATTGTCATATCTTCTTCAGTAAGTTCAGGTGTTTCTAATTTTCTTACTTTTGTTGACTATGAAAATAAAGATATTAGCATACACTTTCTTAGGTGGAAGAAAAGAATACTTAAAAGAATTTAAAGATAAAACAGATTTAGATAAACACATCAGTATCATTACCAATGAAGATAGTTTATTTAGAGATGTTCAATATACTTATAAGGATAAAGATTATAGGGTATTTAATAAGAAAAGAAATGATAGTGATTATGTATCTAAATACAGAAAAACTCAAGCAGATATTAGAGCTAAATTATTCGGAAAACATTCTATAATTACTAGTGTGAATGTGACTGATAATATGCGAAATAAATATAAAGAGTTTTTAAAGACAGCTATATTAAGTGAAAAAGACATTAAGTCAGCTAAGTTAATGTTAAACGAAACCTCTCTAAAGGAGAACCATATATTTATATTAAATGCTTTAGTAGATAAGAGTAGAAGATTTAAGAAACAATAATTTAGAAAATGAACTGGACACCTTATTATGCAAAATATTTAAGTTGGATTGGACTTGTAATTCTTTTTATATGGGTTATTTTTTATTGGATTGATATTCCTAACTATAACAAGATTGACAAGCCAATGGCAATTATTGGGATTGTTTGTACCGTAATAGGAAATCTTTTCGAGCTAGTAAATAAAAAGTAATTAACCAAACTCACAGGCATATCTTCTTCTTTTAAATCAGGTATTTTTAATTTCCTTACATTTAAGAATATGAAAAAGCTACTTCTTCTTTTATTGTTTGTTCCACTTGTTTCTTTTGGGCAAAAAATTAAGGGAAAAAAACTTTTCTCAATTAAAGCAGCAGTTGGAGAATCGCAATCCTCTGTTGGAGAATATTTAAATTTAAAAACAATCTATGCACCCTACACTAAAGGAGTCTTTAATGGAATTGCCAATGGTAAAGTTCTTCCAGTTGGAGGAGATTATCCACTTTATCATCAG
>Ga0209709_10000100_pt1 | contig 77679 bp, 99 predicted proteins | sample ArcticOcean_MG_C_2_FD_187435 | JGI IMG/M metagenome (GOLD analysis project Ga0209709, IMG submission 187435) | Marine microbial communities from western Arctic Ocean - ArcticOcean_MG_CB4_136 (SPAdes) (version 2) | ecosystem: Environmental > Aquatic > Marine > Oceanic | place: Arctic Ocean...
TTAAAATTCCTTCGGGATAATACTCAGAGCTTTCCCGACTTGACTGACGAACTGAAGAGATACGGTGAGGCAGACGCTTCCGACGAAGGGCTTGTAAAATGGAAAGAAGAAATAGATAAAATTATTTGGAGCCTTGAGCATTACGATGACGACATTAGACCTATCCCACCAGAGAACTACAACCCCAAAAGCCGCCGAACAGAATTCAGCGATGGGTCCACTCAATACGCCCCCATAGATGATAGGCCGCATGATTTTACCCCCTGCGAAGAGCATAAAAAGAGAGTTCAATGCGGGTTAGATTTGTTTGCTAAGTATTTTTACGATTTATGGAGCTAATCCCGTCGAATTCGACGGGATAACGATCAGAGGAATAAAAACAGCATGACAGAAAAAAAATTAGACGAGATAATCAAACTATTAGCTTCTCAAAAAGAAAAAATCAGCAAGCTCTACCACCTAGGAATAGACGCTTATGAAATTACCGACGAGCTTCATAAGGTTATAGATATTCTTTTAGAGTCTCAATTTAAAGATAAGCACGAAATTCTTTCGTGGTACATTCATGAAGAGCCAGACCCGCCTCTTATCTATAGTTATGATCTCTCAGAAGAGGAAAAGCTACTCACTAATAAAAAAAATCCGGCAGACTCAAAAAGCAAAATCTTATACGACTTCAGAAAAAAAGGAGATCTATGGAGGTACTTAAATGACTAAAGAAAGAAAAAAACAAATCGTAGCATCAACTTGCACCATTCGCGAGGAGAAGGCCGAAGAAGGAGACGGCTTAGACAAATACATGAAGAAAGCTTTCAAAAAAGAACTTCTATCGTTAATCAACACCTACTGTATGGAAGCCGATTCGGATACCCCAGACTATATACTAGCCGAGTACATGATACAATGCTTAAAGTTGTTTAATAAATCAACCCAAGCGCGAGACATGCACATGGGGATAAAGTAACACATTGGCATTAAGTAATAACATAAACCCTCTAGGCCCACCACTTCCCAGAAACCAATATTAAAAAAGTATCTTTCAATTATGAGCGAAAAACAGCCAAATAAGATGTGTGCGCGAGAGTCAAAAGTGAACGAAAAAACGCCAAATAAACGCGACAAATGCGTTTCTTGCAACGCCGAGACCGAATACGACGAATTCGAGCATATAGATTTTAGATATTTTTACATAGAGGGCGTTGGCCAGCTCTGTCAAAATTGCCACAATAGGCTATACTCCTCACATTTGAATGATTCCTAATATTGTCCATTTTGTTTATGGTTTAGAGGAGCAGGAGTACGATTTTTTGTTTGCTTATTATTTATCGATCCTTTCCGCGAAATTGATAAACAATCCCGATAAAATTTATTTCCACTATACCCACGAACCTACCGGCAAGTGGTGGGACGAAACCCAAAAGTTGGTAGAATCCAATAAAGTCTATCCCCCCACAACGTTAGGAGGTAAGCCGATTCGTCAACTTGCCCACAAAGCGGACAAAGTTAGACTAGAGGTATTAGAGAGTTGCGGTGGTATATATTTTGATATAGACACGATTTGCGTTTCCCCATACAAACACTTGTTGGATCATCGCTGCGTTATAGCAACCGAAGGAAAGGATTATAAAGGTGGCCCTAGGTTGTGTAATGCTATTATTTTCGCCGAACCTAATTCTGAATTTATAAGAAAATGGATAGATTCGGCTGATATGCTTTTCGATCCGGATAATTGGCCAAGCTATGCCGTTGATGGCCCAAGTATACTGTATCAAAAAAACAAAGAATTAGTTCGCGCAGAGAAGCCTTCTTCGTTTTGCTTACCCTCTTGGGACGACATACCGAGCATCTTCATCAAGAACAAGCCTATACCAAAAGAACTAATAACCCTACATTTATGGGAAACCAAACAGAGACAAAACAGAAAAGGCATAGAAGGGTTTAAAAACCCAAATAAGAAGAAAAGCTCAATTATTTCAAAGATTACGAGCTTCGACTGGGCCACAGCTTGGCCGGAAACTCTATACGGCAGAATAATGGAGAAAGTAAAAACCTTAAATATGAATGAAAAAACGCCAAATAAACGTATATAATAATGAAGATGAGAAGCGAGATCGAAAACTTTATAGAATATTTGCTCCAGCTTGACCTAGGGCATATAGAAAAAGAAAAAAGAGAAGACCTTATTTACGACGTAAATGACGCAGTCCTATCCCTTGAAGCTTTAATTGAAGACTATGAAGAAGCTTCAAAAGCGAATGATTTTTAGCCAAATAAACGTATATATATGAACGAGAAAAAGCCAAATAAACGTGTAATTATAGTCAGACCTATGAACGAGAAAAAGCCAAATAAGCGTAAAGCCGCTTCAGAGTTATTTGTCGGTAAGGATCTTTCAAATAAGCGTTACATTTTAGAAAAGGATTTGAGACTAAAGGAAAAGGCTAAAGTATTAAACGATAGCGTTGGTTGGTGGGAGGAGAGAATGAACGAATCCTTCAACAAACTAGACGCATGGGAGAAAAAAGAGAAAGAGGAAAACAGTTACAGTTTATCCTTTGATCCGTTTGAGACGGAAGAAGAACTAGAGGAAGAACTTCAAGAAATCATTAGGGAAATTGAGTTTTTATCAAACAGGGGGCAAATCGAAGCGAAAGCGTCCAAGGAACTAGAGAGAGAGATTAACGAGTTTTTAAAAGAGTGCAAAGGATTGATATAATTTAATTAAAATATTTATGGCTGAAACCATCTCCTTAAAGCACAAAACCCAAGAAGTAGGAATAAAACTCGGAAAAGAAAGGATAAACCCTAAAGTCCTTAAAAACGTATCCGAACTAAAAAGTAGCTTTTTAAAAAACGCCTTTATAGAGGTAGAGGACTTTCTTTTGGAGGATTTTGCTGAATTTTGCCATGACTTTTATTTCAAAAAAATGCCTCAAGATTGGTGGCGAGCAGCATCGCTGCCTAACGTAGACCCAAGCAAGAACGAAGTAACATATCAAAGCGAAAACGAAGATAAGAGTGAGGTTTATCAACATTGCTTGAAGCATTTTGACAAAGGCGATTTTTGTTACTTTTTCCACCGCACTACAGATGACCATAAAAACTTATGCGGTTGCGGCGAGTGCGATATAAGAGAATTCTTTAAATCAAGCGAGATGTTCAGCTTCCTGTCGGATTTGTCGGGGAGGAAAATATCATCCGATTCTGGGCATTTTTCGAGTTGGTATAAGAAAGGGGATTTCCTATCCGCGCATCACGATGATGGAAACGGTCAAATTGGGGTAGTATTAGATTTTGCAAAAAATTGGAGTCCAGTTTTCGGCGGGAACCTGTTCATACTGGAGGATGATTGGGTTACTTGCAAGAAAGTTATAACTCCAAAGTTTAATAACTTAAAGGTATTTGACGTTCCTAAAGAAAAAAAAGGAGTTCCCCACTTCGTGTCTACTGTCCTAGCTGATAGCGATTTAGACCAGCATCGCGAAAGAAAAAGAATAGCTTTCGGTGGATGGTTTAATTAAAAAAAGAAAAAGGTCTTGACAAACGGGCAAACCTGTGGTAAGGTATGCTCGTCTTATGATTACCAAAAAGTCAGACCTAACATTAGAGCAATCGCAAGAGTTCACTTCTTATAGCTTTGGCATTAAGGAGTCAGGGTTGCCCCACATCTTTAACGTCTTACGGAACCAACTTTATTCAGATAAAGTTCTGGCAGTAATTCGGGAGTATTCTTGCAATGCGGTAGACGCTCATGTTGAAATCGGTAATGGCGACGAACCAATTGAAATTACCCTCCCTAACCCCCTTTCCCTAGAGTTCAAGGTTAGGGATTGCGGTAGAGGATTGAGCGAGAATGAAATTGGTGAAGTTTACGCCATGTATGGTGAGTCTACCAAGCGAGGCACAAACGAGCAGATTGGTCAATTAGGATTGGGTTGCAAGTCAGCATTTGCTTACGGTGATAATTTTATAATCAACTCCTATTTCAACGGAAACAAAACTTCCTATAATGCCTTCATTGATCCTTCTCAAATTGGAAGAATTTCTAAACTTTCCCAAGAGAAGTCTAAAGAAAAAAGCGGAATAGAGATAGTCATTCCCGTCAAGAAAGACGATTGCGAAGAGTTTTTCCAAAAAGCAGTAGACCTATTTGCTTACTTCAAAGTGAAGCCAAACGTAAAAGGCGTTGACCTTGAAGATTACAACGCTAAAGTAGGCAAAGGAGGAATCCTAGTAGAAGGCGAAGGATGGAAAGTATTCAGACAAGGCGAGGCAGTTGCGGTCATGGGCAATATTGCCTACCCGATTGACCAATACACATTACAAGTAACCAAAAATGGATATGGGGCGAAGGACGATAACGAAAGCGCGAGATCATCTTTAATTGATACATCAATTCAACTCAACTTTGATATAGGGGATTTAGAAATATCCGCTTCACGGGAAGCGTTGCAATATACAGAATCCACTAAAAAGAATATTTTAAAGAAACTGGACGAAATTATAAAACAAATTCCAACCGCCGTTGGCAAAAGATTCGACGAGTGCAAAACTCTTTGGGAAGCCAAATCCTTCTATGGTGAGACTTTCAAGTACGGGGGAGTAGGTTATAGTTTAAGTGATATTGTCTCAAAGGCAGGGGTTGTTTGGAACGGTATAAAATTAGATGATACCGATTTCTCTTTCCAAGGATTTAAGGAAGGCGAAGAAGTCGATGTTTTCCATTATAACAAACCCCGATACGGAAGAAGCAAAAGGATTAGAGGGGAAAAGTTAAAGAACATTATAGCGAATACGGAAGATACGATGGTTATTCAAGACGATAGGCCATCTCACATAGGCAGACTCAATAGGATCGCGCCTTTGATGGAAGAATACGAAGGCAGGGACGAAAATTTAAAAATATACAAAAATGTATATCTCATAAAGTTTACCAGCACCACTATAAAGAAAAAGGTTTTAGATAAAAACAAATTAGATTGCAAATTAGTTTCATTGGATAGTTTGCCGTTTGTCAAGTTGAGGGACATTTACCCGTCCAACTCTACTGGCAAAAGCAATCCCGCAATGAAAAGCACGAAGCACACAACCAAAGAGTTTTTCCTAGACCAAGATTCCGAAAGCGGTAGATGGGAAAATTGCAGAAGCAATTTCTTTACAGAGGATGCGGTAGACATAGAGAACGACAAAGGCGTTTACCTCAAAATCAGCAAATTTTTCGTCGGAGGGAAAAGCGGAAACGACGAAACCCATCCTCATGTTTATATCGAGCATATTAAAAGTTTAAAGAAGATTGGAATTAAGGTTCCCAAAATATTCTGTTTCAAGAACGGAAAAGATGAAGCGAAGTGGAACGAGGTTGACGGTAGCGACAACTGGACTCATTTTATAGATTGGGCAACCGACAAGATAAAAGAAGCTCTTAAAGACGGTAAATTAGGCCAGCAATATGTCGATAGGAGAGTTGCGCTTCACCATTTAGATACAAACGAAGGAACGGATATATTAAATATCGCAGGGACTCATTCCTCAAAATTAGGAGGCGAAAATATCGAACTAAAAATAGAGGAAAAGTTGGTATCAGAAGATTCCTACTTCGGTCAATACTATAAAGCCCATTTTCAAATGCTCAACGACAGGGACAAGGATAAAATAGATAGCCTAGAGCGTGTTATAAGCTCAATGAGGTTAGACCATGATATGCTTCCCTCAAAAGATGATTGCAGAAAGAAAATCAAATCCGCACTATGCGACAACAAACCTTCATTTAATTTAAAGGAGTTGCTGGAAAAAACATTATCAAGATACCCTTTGTTGAGATACCTTGATGATTACAACTTTGGCTATAGATGGAAAAAGAAATTTGCGGAAGGCGTTATAAACTACCTCAATATAATTGATTGCACTTTTCATACCGAAAACATATTTGAAGAAGTGGACAGGGCAAAAAAAAAGGCCCAAAACATAGTAGATAAAACTTACGAGACTCTTACTAAAAACAAAGAATTAGTAAAAATATAGAACACCAAAACCAACTAATATAAATACATTAAATTAAATGTCCATACCATATATACTAACAGATAAATCACTAACGGTTGTTACCAACGGCAAGTCCATGACAATGGAGTCAACCAACCCCTCATTTGAAAACGCAAAGAAAGCGTTGGCAGACGAGCAATACGAACTCCTAGAGGAAATGTTCGACACTCCAAAAGCAGTAGTCAATTTTTCAGAAGGAAATATTGAAGTCAAAGATGGGGTAGTCCTATACAAAGGCGAAAATGTTCACAACCATGTTGTAGATAGAATCCTTGATTTTATGTCCAATAGCTTACCTTACAAACCACTCGTCAACTTCTTGGACAAGTTAATGGAGAATCCTTCTCGGAGGGCAGTCAACGAACTATACTCCTTCTTGGAGCATAAAGCGATGCCTCTGACCCCTGACGGCAACTTCCTAGCCTACAAGGGAGTGAGGGAGGATTATACAGATTGGCATTCTGGCAAATTCGGAAACAAAGTCGGAGACACAAACGAGATGCCTCGAAGAAACGTCTGCGACGATGCTTACATTGGATGCTCTGAAGGTTTTCATGCTGGTTCCTTGGATTACGCCAAGGGGTATGGAAACGGAGGACACTTGATGGTTGTCGAAATCAATCCCGCTGATGTTGTCAGCGTTCCAAACGATTGTGACTGCCAGAAACTTCGCACTAGCAAATATAAAGTTGCTGCCCACTTTGAAAGGAAGCTGGAAGAACCACTTTACGGTGAGGATGAATCAGCGGGGGATGAATCAGCGGAGGCAGACGCTTATAATGCTGGTTACGAAGCGGCGAAAAGACAATTTGAGAGACGCAATAGCGATTCTCAAGCCTAGCGATTGGTAGTCATAGGTTACTTGTTGAGGCGTTTAGCACTAGGCAGTTCTAATGTAAGTCCTTAACAAGTATCTTATAAATTAAACAATACAAACATCCAATGCTGATTAATAAAACTACTTTTAAACCGTTCCTTATAATGAAACAATATCAGATTCCAAGCGTAGGATTGCATTTAATAAATTCCGCAACCAAATTACATTCCGTATTTAGAGAATACGGTAAGTCAGTTGGCCCGATGGATGCCGAACAATTTGAAATAGCACTTGAAGAAGTGAGGGATGAATTGCTCAACATAATGAATAGCGAAGCGGAGATACAATGCGACTTGCGGGAAGAAGTTGAGTCCCTCAAAGAAACCGTTGCGGGATTTGACGCAAAAATAGGGAGATACAAAGACAGGCTAAAAGGCATGAAGAATAAAAAGACTGCCCAACTACTCAAGGAGTTGACCAACTCCAAAGAAGAACCTCCAGAGGCTTTTGAAGATGCCCCAATGGAAGAAGGAGATTGATTTATTATAATCACGCAACCTCAACCATATATTTTAAAGAAATTAAATGCAAACTATAGGAGACAGGCTAGACACTTTTTTTGACTCAATAGAAGATGAGGAGGCTCAAACCTACTCCAACTATTGGGAAACAGTAAAACCGAAAAATGAAACAGAGATTTTCCAAAGATACCTTTTTGCTTTCATGTCGGTTCACACAACTTGGAAAATGAACTGTTTGGGCTATAATGGTGTAAAAGACTTTAAGGAATGGGGAGGAAATCGTGAAGTATTACGGGGAAAAATCTACAAGGCTAGAGTTGGTATGCACAACAATCGGGCTAACTATATCAATCTTTTTCACGATAATTTTTGGGACTCTCCGAGGAATTATGTGGCTAGGCAAAAAGGGGAGAGATGGACTAATTGGCGCGATAGGCTTGCTAAAGGTATTCTAGGGTTGGGCAAAGCTAAATCCTCCTTCGCCATAGAGATGCTTTTTCCGAACGATGCAGAAGTCGCTTGTATGGATGTTCATTTGTTTCGCTTGTACGGTTTGGAACAAAAGCAAGCCCACAAATACTATCATATTATAGAACATGATTGGGTAGAGAGAAGCAGAAAAAGAGGCATAGCACCTTACATGGCGAGGTGCATATATTGGGACAGGAAACAAAACCGTAAAAACTCACGCTATTGGAGCAAAGTATTAGAAGCATGAGTTATACTTATTACACATTATCAAGGACTATCTATATCTGGTCAACAAAACCAGAAGCATGGAAGCACAATGGAACACGCTGGAACGGTTATCGTCAAGCCGACCTGACAAACGAATGGAATTTAGGCGACTATTACGCTGGCCAGACAGGGCAATTTCACCTTGACAGTAGATTAGCTACCCCAAAAAAAGGTTATAGAAAAAGTGAGATTGAATTAGTGTGGAGCAAGAAATTCAGAATGGAGTACGATGGTGAAGATGAGATAGAGCTTCAAGATAGTCGGAGAAGAAAATTCGATGAGAGAATGGATTTAGCAGAGTATCTTGCTATAAGTGTTTTACGAAATTTTGAACATCTAGGTGACGCTTGCGGGGGGATGGGAGAGTATGGTAAAATCCAATTAAATCATTTCCGATGCGTAAATTTTCACGACAACAGCGCGGGATATTCCAAGTACAAAAAAATACTGAAAGGGAACAAAGACATAGAAGAAGAAATTTATTGGGACACCTTTGTTAAGGATTTACTGGGAGAAATTACAGAAAAAGTATATGAAAATCACGGTAGCAATCTACTTCCGAGAATAGAAAAAAAGATACTGCAAGAAGCAAGCCGCTCGTTAGGTTCTCGCGTAGAAAATATAAACAGGATTCAAAAACAACTGATGACTGAACTATTTAACTTGAAAGGGATATTTGACGAAAAGCGCGAAAGCCTAGAAAAAGAAGGAGTCGAAAAACTGAAAATCGACAGCTTGGTGCAAGACCAATTTAAAAAGTTAGATTTCAGTAATTCAATCGAATACTTAATAGCAACATGAAAACAAAAATAGCATTCAAAAAAACAAACGCGAAATGGATTGATTTACCAAGCCAACCTCTTTCCGAGGGGGAAGCGGCAACGACAAACAGGATTAGGACTTATTCTATAAAGATTAAATTGGATGCACCTTATCCTTCTCCTAAAACCGCGACAGTAAGAAACGTAGATGGGGAATTTGTATGGGATAGGTTGGTTACTTGCAAAGGACGATCAGAAGCAGTTTCTATTGCAGGAAATTGGTTTCAAGACTTACGATACAAAGGTCAAAAAGGAGGCGTTGGCAGAGTCCTCGCAGGAAAAGAGACTCACGAATGCGTAACTGTCGATGACAACTGGAAGGAATGTTTGTATGGTTCTAATTTCAACCCTAATTCTAGCTGCAATCGCCTTTTAGATAAAGCAACTATAGAAAGAATTATTGAGGACTCTAAAGGGAACTTGAAAATTGCCGACAGTCCTTTTGAAAAAGGGAAAGCATATCCATCCCTAGAATGGGCAACGGACAAAAAGATAAATTCACTCCCCATAAAAGTAGGTTTTTCGACTTACTCCGAACCCAAAACTGGAGGAATGAAAGAGTCATTGGATAAAGCGGTAGAGAAAGCGAAGGGAAGAAAAGTGTCTTGGCCAAGGGAAATGGAGTTGAAAGACGCTAGGGCTATTGTCCAAAGAATGAGAGTAAAGAATCAGATCAAATCTCGCAAACATAGATACGAACACAAAGCGGCATGAAAATCCTTGGGCCTGACAAATTCTCGAAAGAAGATATTGATGAAATGCGCGAAACCCTGCATGGGTCTGAATTTGAAGGATTAAGTCAACTAGGGCGGAAAGATAAGGATTTGATTAGGATACTTTGGGAAGGTTTCGTTGGTTGGAAAAACATTCCCGATGCGGAAGTGGTTGAAACGTACCAAAACATCTACGGTGAGACAGATAATGTTGAATTAGTTATTTGTGATAAAAATATCAACAAAGGACAAGGCGAAATTATAGCAAAATTTAAAGACATAAAGTAAATGGCACATTTAATAACAGTAACAGACCTAAACGACCATGAACTATTGTTCAATTTAGATACGGTCGTTTCTATGGAAAGAGGAAATGGCGGCAATACGATAGTCACAACTCGTTGGAGCAGAACCGACATTAAAGAAACATTAGAAGAAGTAAAAGACCTAGCCCAAAAAAGTAGCTTGGAGTACCAAAGAATTAAAAATCACGCAAAGGACTAAATATTAAAGGAATGGCATGGTATTTAATTTTATTAAAATATTTAGATGAATGAAAAAGAAATGGAAAGGAATTACTGCTTTGTTATGTTTGTCAGTTCTTGCTCTCCTATGGTACGAGGCTTTAACAACTTTGAATGAAATTATATTATTAGCACGATGACAAGCGATATGGATACAGACAAAATCAGTTTGACGAAAAAGGAAGAAGTAGCGGAAGCGAATCCTGACGCACTATTCGCAGACGGTTTTGATGAAGCAATCATTGGGTATGAGGCTACTGGTGCTTGTGCTGTTTACGACTATAACAAATGCCTCAAGGTTTTAATGGAGAGGGATGATATGACTTTTCCCGCCGCGCATGAATACATGGAGTTCAATGTTGTAGGTTCTTATGTTGGGGATTTTACGCCAATTTTTATTCACACAATATGATAAAATGATTTGGACAATTGAAAAAAGAAAACAAGGCATGGAGATTTGGGTAACAAACTCTACGGGACTTAACGGTCAGTTAGCCTTCAAGACAGACGCTATTTTCATTGGCGAATGCTATACTACGAAAGAAAGAAAAAGAACTCATTACCTTGCTGCGATAATTGTTGAAGCATTAAACAAGCACGAAGCAAAAGCTGATGAACTTGCTATGGAAAATTTTGAAAAAGAGTTGAAAGAAAACGATTCGGGGCATCAACCGTGTTGAGAATGAAAAAAATTATAACTTTCTTACTGGCTTGTACTGTTAGCGTAAACGCTGCTTCGCTTGAATTAAAAGTTAAGCAACAAAAGGTTTTGCCGAACGGTAATGCTTATGGCTTGGAAAGCGGCATCTACTTTGAATTAACAAACTTGGAGCCTTTTATAATGTATAAACTGCAATACTCCGAGGACTTGAACAGATGGACTGATTTGGTTCACCTTGGCACTTACAAAATGGCAATGACTTCGCCTTACTGGACTTGGGATGAATTGCCGCCACATCAATGCTTTTTTAGAATCGTTATAGCTTGGTGATAAGAATGAAAATTATGACATATATAGTAGATTTTGAAGTAGACGGTGATACTGTTTCCTATACGGTCAAGGCGGAGAATGTCCTTGATGCAGAAGATGCAGCGAAGGAAATGCTAAAAGCCGATTCTAAAATTAGCAAAAATCGAGGTTCTTCCGTATCCTCATGGGAGGTCAAACATATAGAACACATTGCAGACCTATGACATTTGCAGAATCAAAGAGTTGGGTATGGTGCTTGAAATGTTTGGAGTGGATAAATGCCGCCGACAATGTAACCCTCATAAACATAGAAGAAGATATTCACGGCATCGACAACATGACTTTCATTTGCGACGAGTGCGAGCAAGAGAGTAAATCAAAAGTAATAGCAAAAGAAACCCAACCAAGAAGTCGATGAAAAAAACAAATTATGCTTCCAAGCTCACAAGGGTTATGGACGAGGGAGAAAGACGCTATTCCGATAAGATGAGCCATAAGTATTATGCCAAGAATAATTATTACGGCAAAGGAACTAATCGCATAAGCGAGTTGCACGATAAGGATTGCCCAAGGACAAATGAACTAGCGGTAATTATAGATATGTTTGTAAACAGTTTAGCGGCGGGAGAAAGTTGCATGAAGCGGAGAACATTAGTTAAGATAGGTTATGAATTACTTTCCTTGAGGGATACAGTACAAAAGGAAACCCGCAAGAGAATGAAAGTAGTTGACGAGAACGGAAAAGAAATTAAGGTTTAATTATGTATATTACATTATCACAAACACCAGATAGAGATGGGTTTCAAGGCCAAGTAGCCTTGAATACGAACAGGATCAACGGCTTTAGGGAAGTTTCCTATAAAGATATAGGAGGTAATTCTCAAAAAGACGATGCAGGGTATGTGGGAACATATACAGAAGTATTGATGAAAGGTGCTACTGTTTTAGTAGCCGATCCAATAGCCACTATACTAACAAAAATTGAAGAATCCAAAAATTAAAATGAGATCATCGAAGTTTATATTGAACATCATGGCGGCGATATTATTACTTTTATTTATATCGTTGATTGCGACAGGATGCGTAACTAAAAAAGAAGTGGTTTATAAAAAAATCTACTTCGCAGACGCAAACGGAGTAACAACGACAATCTACTACCCCAACAGCTTTGAAAAAGACATGAGGGTAAAAACGGTTGACGATGAAAGATGGAAGTATGTGGCCTCTAAAATCGCCCCCGATGATGGAGCAGCAAAAGAGATGAAACTTCAACCTATAGATTTAAGCGAGCAGAATTCTCGTCCATAATATTCTTGACTTTTTAGTAAAATCGTGATACAGTCTATCTACGATGAATGACCAACCAAGAAGAACTCTTAAAAGATTAGGGGAAAGAGTAAATTTAGTTTGGTTCTTATCTTTAGATAAAGAAGAGCAAGAACGAGTATTTAAAAGTTGTATCGACAAGCCAAAGTTGAAAGGCATGAAAGAAGTGATGCTTAAACTTGTTGAAAAATACGACGAAGAAAAGATAACCCTAAACTTTTACCCCTGCCCACATTGCCAAGGTTTTCATCTCACCAGAGCGGACAAGCACCGTAGAAGTCTTATAAGAAGGATGATAATCGAATGGAAGCGAAAAAACAAAATACCAACGTCAAGGCGACAGAGCAACAAACTTTTAAAACAAGATAACCGTTATTCAAGGAAAATTTTAGAACAAATTTACGACCATAGGTCTAAAGACAGAAATGACTATTATAATACCGATACTAATAACACTAATACTAACCTACCTTCTGGTGAAGCGGGTAAGTGATTCGGAGTTATAAAAACAAACACGGCATGAAACCCGAAAGAGAACTTAAAAGAAAAGAACTTAAAAGATACCGTAAAGCTAATGGTATTAAAAAGCGTAGAGCATCAACAAGAGATCAAGGCAGCAAACCGTGGACGGCCCCACTAATAGGAGCAAAACAATCACCACCTGTTTAGGGTATTAAGTAAAATGGGATTAAAAACTAGACATATAGAACAGAACATGAAGCAAATCCAAAAAACGCTAGAGTACCCCTTTCGTCCCGATTATCTGGAGAAGTGGAACGAGACGGTCGAGATGGTGCATTGGGAAGGCAACTCTTTTATTAAGCGGCATCCACATATTGACCCCTCTAAAATCATAACTAAAGGTTCAACTTACAATTTTCCCGCCAATGCAATTACCGTCAGGTTTCGCAACCAGAGAACGGGGGAGGTAGGAGTTTATTTCTACGGGGAAAGGAAAACAAGCACATTGGGCAATACCTCGACAGGAAGAACATATACTTACATTGATAAAAAACTCCGAGTAACCTTACCGATGACTCGTTATAATGGTCATTCTTTCGGTTTTTCATTCCAAGGGGAGTTACCTTCAAACATGGACATGGAGAGTCTTAAAATAGCATTGGATTACATTAAGGATACAATAGAGGAAATTAAGTAATGGCAGCGAATACATCAACAAACAAAATCACTTTCGGCAAAGGCAAGAAAAAGAGAAAAGGAGTCAACTCGAAAAGTAAAAACTCTTGGAACAAAAAAAGTAAAAATTATGTCAAAGCATATAGAGGACAAGGGAGATAAGATGGAACTGAAAGACAGATGCCGTCAATTGCAAAAAGAACGAGAAGAAATGTGGGAGAGATTAGGAATGAACTGGACAGAAAGCAGTTGCCTACCGAGAGCAAAAGAAAAAGCATCTTGCTCGTTCCTTACGACTCTCTTGATAAAATAGACCAATTACATTACAGAGCTTATATAAAAAATATTATAACTCTCGAAAGCCTTAAATCTAATACTAATGAGAATAACTATCGAAGATGATAAAGATAAGTGGATTCACGAAGGTGAAATCGAACATATCTTGGATCTGTTCAAAGCCTTCAAGCAGCTATCCCTTGCTGTTGGGCATCACTCCGAAAATGTCGAGAGGTACTTTGGAGACTGCGAGAATTGGTCAGAATAAACAAACAACTCGCTTTGATATATTTTAATTTATTTATTTAGCATGAAAATCACACGAAACTTAAAACATAGCTCATTTGAATGGGATGACGAAACCAAGAAGTTCAAAATTACCCAAGGTGACGTTGAGATCGAATTAGGAAAGGTCTACGCCTTCGCTTTTGTACGATTCGCCTTTAGGGTTGCTCAACGAAATTGGTTTAGAAAACAATCGAAGCCAGAAGTGACTATAGTAAAAGGTAATGAAGTCACTTCTATTAAGGATACTAACTTGGATAATGGCAGTACCGCGCCTAGTGGTAAGCTCATGCTCGTTCAGCAGGAAGAAGGCATGGAAATCGAACAGTACGAATTACTATAACATGAAAAAAGAAATGGGATTCCAAGTTGGAGGTAGGCAAATCAAAATCAAAGAATTTGACGACAGGTACTCTGTACTGCTACCTATTGACCTATCAGAAGGTTCTGATGACGAGTGGGCAGATGAACCCGATAAGGAGGCAATTAAAGAAAAAGCCAATGCTTACGCTAATCAAACAATGAAATATTTAGTCAGCGAGGGCTTTATAAGCGAGGATAAAAAGACCCAAGTCCACATAGCGGTAAAGAAAGATTAACTTTCCCCAAAAAAAACTCTTGACAAAAGACCAAAACTATGTTAGCCTAATCAAAGTTATGCACATATCGAAAGAAGTTACCAGTAAGGGCGCGGCCAACACCAACACCAACGCGAACGATGTTGAGGGTTCTGTCACGCAAAACAAGGACAACAAATCCCTACAAGACTCAATCAACAAGGTCTTGAATAAGTCCCTACCACTATCGGAGCAAAAGCCTCAAGAGAAGAAAGTCTCGACTTTTAAGAAGGTAAGTTCTGCGAGCGGCTTGAAAGACATCCCTCTTTCTGACGCGAAAAAGGACGAACTTGAGACGCTTTGGAAGAAGGAGTTCGTTTCCGCAACCCCTAAAGGGTTTGAGGCGACCATAACTCCCGAATTAGCACATTACGCTGTTAAGTATTGTATGCCTCGGAATCGACTGACGAAGGTGTACGTCTTGAACAAGTATTGCAAAGCGATGCTCGCCGGTAAGTGGGAGTTGAACGGTTGCTCTATTATCGTAAACACCGATGGCAAAATCGAGGATGGAGGGCATCGTTTAACGGCTTGCTATAATTCTCAATTACCCTTGAAGACTATGGCGAATGTTGGTCAACCTGTCGCGTCCCACAAGACAATCGACAGAGGTGCTTCTAGGCAGATTCACGACGATTTGGAGTTTGAATTTTTCCTTTCTTCCAAATTGGATATTCCAGCGGGAGCAAAGGGTCATACGATTTGTCGAAAAGTTGTCAGTTGGATGAAGGCATGGCGAAAAACAATCACGACTACTAATAATAGTTCTGCTGTGCTTTGTCATCCAGATACGGCTCGCGGAGACGCTTTGACGGACGAGATTAAGCGAGTGCTTTGCGAAAACGAAAGGATATTTGCTTCTTTCGCGGCATTTGAGAAAATGACTCGAAATATGCCCTCCGAAGTTACTATAAGTTCCAGAGGGTATAATAGGTTTGAGTTCATTCGCCTGACGGGAGCAGCAACCCCATTGTGTCAATACTATTACCTTCAACCCGAAAAAGCTACGTCTTTTGTCGAGCGAATACTGAACCCCTATAAGGTTGACAAGGAAGGCAAGATCGTACATATCCCAAAAGACGATCCCGCTTCGCAAGTTCGTGATTACCTCATAAACAATAGAGGGGTAGTCAGTAACGGCATGGGCAAAGTGGAGGAACTGTACTTTCGGATGGTTTCAGCTATTCACGCCGACTACAAAGACCGTAAAATATCGGTCTTGAGGCGAACGAAATGCTGGTTTCCGAATTGGAGTATTCCAATTGACGGTTCACATGACAAGTTCCCCTCGCCAGAGGAAACAGAGGGAACGACAGCAACGCAACAAGAGTTGGACTCGACCGTCGAAGCGTAAAGTAGCTCTCAAATCCCCCTCGCTCAATATAAGTCTTGGGCGGGGGGGATATTTTTTTATTTATTTATATGGAACCTCTACCGACACTACTCACGCCGATATTCATTGCTATAATTGCAGGTTGGATTTTCGTGAGAGAAATCAAAAAACAACAAAAAAAGTAATGCCTAATTGGAGTACAAACAAAATGACGGTAAAAGGTAACGATGTTGCCTTGGCTAAATTTGCCTCTAGGATGAAGGGTGAATTTTCGCTTGAGAAAGTCCTACCAACCCCCCCGAAGTTGCTTGAGAGCAATCCTGACGCGAATAAAGGGAACCCTCCCGAATGGTATAACTGGAGACTTCAACATTGGGGAACCAAATGGGACTTGCGAAACGCCGAGGGAGAAGTGGCGGCAAATCGCGGGGCTAAATTAGCCCTCGACGAAAGCGGTAAAGCATATACCTGTGAATTTGATACCGCTTGGCATCCCCCATTGGTAGCGTTAGAAAACTTGAGTAAACAGATTCCAGATTTGGAAATTCATTTGAGCTACTATGATGACATGATGAATTTCACAGGTAAGGCTAACTTCCTAAACGGCGAGTCAGATTTCGTATTTGAGGAACCGAGTCCCATTGTCGGAACGGATTAAACTTGACTTTTGGTAAGAAGGTGTTACTATGGCTATTATGGACGATATTGAAAAACAATTAAAAAAACTGCAAGACCGCCTAATAGAGATGGCAAAATCAAAAACCAATCATCAGACCAGCAAGCGGAGCAAGCGGAGCAAGAAGCAAGGGGAAAACCTCCTAGACGAAGCTAAAGCTAACTGGGGCGGCGGGACAGGAGGCAATGCGTATGTCAGGCAATGCCTCGGTAAAAGATACCAAGTGATTCGGGAAGTATTATACTACCAACTTCCGCAATGGAAAAAGAACGTAGTTGATTCCGACCCAAACGGTAGAATCTCAACCGAACTCGCGTCAGACGTTTGTCGAACTACCGAGCATTTTGATTACTACCTTGAATTAGTTAACGGCTTGAGCGAAAATCCAGTATCGGAAGAATTGAGATCATCACTAATAACGCTCACCGACGAAGCTAGGAGAGACATTGCTTGGTGAAACGCTCCGCAAAACAGTAATATCATTATGTGGAGAGCGCGGAAACAGTTCATACTTATATTTGCGTGTCTGACGATTACAATGGTATTATAGGTTATAAAAACGCTTTTATGAAGATGATCCAAGACGAGATCGACCAATCGAAGTACAGTAGAATAGTAGTGGATGACGGTATAGTATCAGATACCCACTACTTATTTTGCTCTTTTAGGTTTGAGCCATTGAGTCAATGAATAATCAAATACTTATAGTTGATAACGTGATTGAGGACAAAGGGGTTCTTGATTTCTTAACCGACGAACTTACCAACGACCCAATCCCAATGAACACATTCATTAAAAAGAATGACGTTTTTGAGGAAAGTGACGATAAGTTAATGAACGTCTTAAAGCGGGTTATCGGTAAGATTTGGTACGATACTGCTTACCATCTGTTAGCGTCCCAAGAATCAGCCTTGGTTGGCTTTGAGCTTTGGAGCAATGCCTTACCAGCGGATTATACCCCTAAACACCTTGCAGGGGGCATTGGAGGGCTTAATTACCATGTCGATAAGGACGAGGGCGCATTACCCAATTTGGTGTTGCCGATGTACGCGACGGCATTCTACTTGTCTCCCGAAAAGGATGAGATGAATGGAGGGTCAGTCTATATTGATACCAATGGGCTTGGCAGTTATGAGGTTTACAAATACGGCGAAAAGGTGCTAGATATGAATACTGATGCTTGGGTTAAAATCCCCTTCAAGTCGAATAGGATGGTTATCTTTGATTCAAGTTATCCTCATTTTGTCGAACCTATAATAGATATTGAAAAGGGTAAAAAAAGACTAGGACTTCAAATTAACCCTTGGGATAAAGAACTAACACAAGTGGAGAAAGTGTAATTAACCTTGGTAATGAAATCTGCCAAAAAAAGGACTCTGATATTAGAATTGGGAAACAAGGAGAAATACGAACTCGCTTGGCGTAAATGCTTTCTGGAGTTACCGCATTGGAAGAAGAATGAGATAGGGCAGAAGAAAATGAAAAGTGCAAGAATTCAAGACGAATTAGCCCATGAAGTAGCGATTCTCGCGGAGTCAGAAGGTTTCGTCCAGAATATTATCAATGAAATATAAAACTATTCCCCTAGAGGATATAAAAAAATATATTTATATGAAGCTCGACAACCCAAAGTGCGACCCCGTATCAATATGCAGGGCATACGAGCATTTGTCGGGAAATACAGTTAGCAGTAAGAACGAATCAGAGAGAAGCAGGGGAGATGATCTGCTTAATGTTATAATTCACAACCCTAAAGAGGTATAATAGCTACCATGAACGAACTAGGAGAAGGTCTATACGAAGCGCAAATGGTCAAAATGGAAGCGGAGGCAGTTGAAGCGAGAGCAATCCTCAACGTCTACTTTAATTCGCCAGTAGGAATCGGTGAGCATCCAGACCTATTGACCGAGATTGATAAATACACCGATAAATTAGCCCAAGCAGAGGACAAAATGGACGCGCTAAAGAGGAATTTTGGAAATTCTGGCTCGAAAGAGTGTTGTGGAGCAAAGGATAAAGTCTTTTAAGGGCTTGACAATAGCCCAATCTGATGCTATACTTCTTCCCTTATGGAGTCATATACTAATACAGACATGGCGGTTGTCGATAGTTGCGCCCAATCGTATGATATAAAAATCGGAGATAAGAAAATATTCGATGACGCATACGCGAAGTGGGCCAAGAAAAACGGCATCCAAGCAGGTTGGAACAACCAGCAACACAACTATAAGTCTGAATCTACCCTAGAGAATGAGGGGCGCGAATCAGCTAAACAAAACAAAGCCGATAGACAAGAGTTGGTGAAGTTAAGTAAAGCAGCCAGCAAAGCAGCCAGCAAAGCAAAAGCAGAGATAAATAGGGTAAACAAAGCGAAAAAGAAAATTAGAGATGCAAAAAAAAGAGATATTAAACCAAAGAGCGAAAAGGCTAGTTGAGCTTTGTTCAAAGTTTCACTTCGCTAAACGGCCAACTGGTACGCAACGAACCTTCCTTGAGAACTACGATGTATCCTTCGATGGACGAGTTGACAAAATCAAGGTTAAGAGGCAGAAGCGCGGCTTAACAAAAGTTATATTTAATTCAGTTTGGTTGGGCGACCAATCCAATAAGGAAGGCATATTTAACCCTTCCGACACAATAGACGCTTTACTTCTAGCTATCAAACAAGCAGACTCCGCTTAATTGCGGAGTTTTTTCTTTATAGTATCAATGAATATATTTGCTACCGACCGTAGCCCTACTGTCGCGGCTCGAAATCTTTGCGATAAACATATCAATAAGATGATTGTCGAATCGGCTCAAATGCTGGCTAATGCCTTTCCGCTTGAGAGATTAGCTGAATCAGATTGCCCCCGAAGCCAGAAGGGTTCGATCCGAAAGCATGGATACCCAAAGCATCCATGTACCCTTTGGGGTTATAGGACTAGAGGCAATATGGAGTGGTTAATAGAACACGCAATGGAGATGGGCAGGGAGCGTAACTATAGGTGGAGGGACAAACCAGAGCATTTCTCATCGCAGTTCGTTGCTTGGAGCTACATGGCCATTAACGATTCACTTGCCCCAAGAGGAGACTTGACTGAATTTACTACTGCTATTTCGGAAGATAAGACTTGTCGAAACATAGATGGATTTGATAACCTTTCGCCAGTTCGTAAATATCGTCTTTACTATAAACACGATAAACCTTTTGTGAGTTGGACTAAACGAGCGAAGCCTTCATGGTTTGGTTTGGAATAAACGATTAGGCATTTGGAACATAGACTACCAGTCATTATGGATTTAATTACATTAAAATATATGAAAGGCAGAAAAAGTGGGAGATGTTATAGTTTGGTTAGGTATTTTTGTTTTTTGTTATTCTCTCTATTCTTCTTTGGCAGAAGCTAGGGAGATAGACAAGAATAACGACGATTGGTAAGATTCTTTAGGTTTCTTGCTATTTCATGCTATTGCCTACCCATCTTCCCCCCTCTTCCCCCCACACAATAAACCAAACACAAACAAAGCAATATAAACAAGTACATTGTTTCTTATCTTCTTATTAGAATGATATTATAGGTAGTGTCGAATTTATTTCTATAAATAAGGGTTTTCATTTGATTATTTAGAATAACTAATCTATTGAGGTTTTTTGCAATTACTACTATCTACTATACTGTATTTGTGAATGCGAATGATCAAAATATAAAGAAGAAAAATACAAACAAAGTAAGCCGCCAAATAAATTCATTTAAATATATCAAATACATTCCAAATATTTTCATTTAAATATATGGCAGCTTTCATTTATTTTCATTTATTTATATGGGGCTATTTGTGAGCGACTTTGCTCGAAATATAGTAGTGCCAAAAATGAACAAGTCGGCCCGAAATAACCTACAGCTAGATATACAAAGTACATACAACAAAATACAAGCCTGATATATTTTCATTTAAATATATAAGGGGCCAAAAACTAACGATATTTAGCCAAATAACCCGCCTAGAAGCATCTATTTTTTCAACTGTTAAAACAATGACATTTTAGCAGGAAGATAACTATGTTAAACTGTCAGTTGATTGATAGATTTACATACTTCTTATTTAGAATTATTCTAATTACAATCTCAATACAATAACACGATAATATAAGTAGATTCACCGCCGATATATTTTCATTTAAATATTTAAGAGAGTTGAAATTCATTTAATTATTTGATTGACATTTAGCCAGAAGTATGGTATGCTCTTTCTTGACATGGCGGGAACAAGCAAATCTGGAAAAACAAAAGGCGCGGGATCGTTCGTAAGAATCTCTCTCTGCGAGTTGAACAGATGCCTCAAACCAGAAGCATCAGTTATAGTCAATCGCAGATACGTCGAAGCATTAAACATGGAAGCGTCCTCGTTCCAAGCAAACACCATCGCCTTGAAGAACGTAGTGAAGCATTCAGCAGTTGCCACTATAGACGAAAAGGAGAAGATTCAAGTAGAAGTAAAAACTGACTGGTAAAACTTAACTAAATACAAAAAAACTATGGCTACCACCACACTAATCGAAAAATTGTTCCCGAATATCGTCGGGCAGACAGCGGCAAAAGGAAAAATGCGATTCTATATCGAAGGGCATTCCGCAAGCAATATGATCCCCCACATGATGCTTGTCGCACCCAAAGGGTGCGGCAAGACCACTATGGCAGAGGCATTCGGACGGAACCTAGTTCAGAAAGGCGAGATCAAGCAGAAGCCTTGGTTGAGCATAAACTGTTCTTCGATTAAGAACTTGGAGCAATTCTTCGACCAGATAGTAATGCCTCACTTGATGGATAAAGATATAACATTTATGATGGATGAATGTCACATGATTCCCAATGATGTTCAAAACGCGCTTCTGACGGTTCTTAACCCCAACCCATCGCATACCAATACGTTTTCTTTTGGTGAGTTCGATTGGAATGTTGATTTTAAGCGCATTTCTTTTATCTTCGCAACTACCGAATCGCAGAAGATGGCATCACCGCTAATGGACAGATGCGAGCGCATCGACTTGGAGGAATACTCTAACGAGGAACTTGCAGAAATTGTCAAACTTAATACGAAGGTTGTATTTAAGCAGAATATCCTTGACGATATATCAACTACGCTTCGCGGCAATGCGCGGGGAGCGCAGAAAATGGCAACCAACATCGACATATACTGTAAGAAGAATGTTAAGAAGGTCTTCCAAAGGAATGATTGGAAACGGTTAACGAACGCTTTGGACATTATGCCGTTGGGACTGCACCGCATGGAGATGAGGGTTCTCCGTACCCTGTCAGAGCAACCGTTCACTAGGTTGGGCAGTCTGGCGGCGAAGTTAGGGATGAACAGGACGGTCATCCAGCGCGACTTCGAGATGTTCCTTGCGAAGAATGGGCTTTTCGACGTTGATCCGCTTGGCCGACAACTGACCAAGAAGGGGCTGGAACTTCTTTCCACCTACGACAAGAACAAAGACAAGACTACTAAATGAAAATAGACGACCATTGGTTGAGGCCGCGAACAAAAGCGGGAACAGAGGAAATGCGGAAAAGGCTCAACGCTATGAGAGAGCTACTGCAAGCAGCAGCCAAGACCGACAGTATAGAAACAAAAATAGTTAAAAAAGTATTTGATGAATATTTTACATTTGATTGGGAATGAATAAAAAAATAAAGTATTGACAAAGCGATAACTTTGTGCTATATTAGTTTGTTGGTTGTTTGGTAGACCAAGAATACACGTAAGCTCACGCGTATGGTGTCGGGAGAGACTCTCGAACAAAGGTTATTTTTTAAATGACCTGCATGAAACAAAGCTGAGCTTACGCGACTCTCTCTCATAACTAGAGTCGGAGACCCCCGCAATGGGGGTCTCTTTTTTTTATACATATGCGATCGCCAAATAATCAAATAACACCAAATAATGAATGATATATTATCAAATAATTATATAGAAGGCAAATGAAAAATATACGAAATAATGCCAAATAAGAATACAAATAATATAAATAACTATAATTGCAATAAACGCTATAAATACAACTCATTGATTACCAAGGACTTACATAGGCCGCCCTCCTAAGTCGCTGACTACCAAGGACTTACGGCCGCCGGGTAGCCCGGGGTGCGTAAACCGTTGATGCTCAATAGTTTACGACAGCGAGAAAGTTTCATTTAGTGCTTGACTTTTAGGCAAAAGTATGAGATCATATCCTCATGCGTTACATTAACAGCAACTGCACCTATACCGAAAACCACGTTGAGGGAACCTATACGTTCACAGGGCCGTGTCGTGTCACCGGAGACGACTATAGCGTCACTATACCGGGGCATGAACTTTGGGATCTAAACCAAGGTAAGCCGATCATGTGCTTGAAATCTCTTGATGCGAGCGACAGAGAGTTCGTCTTGAGTGGAACAAGCCCCAAAGGGTGGGAGAAGCTTTTTGGTGGAGTAGAAGAGATCGCGAAGTCATTAGTCGCGGAGTAGCCAAGCGGTAAGGCAGGAGATTGCAAATCTCTTATCGTCGGTTCGATTCCGACCTCCGCGTCCATATTTAGTGCTTGACTTTTGAGTAAAGATGTGATACCATATTTGAAGTTATGAGGGAAAGAGAAGAGCCAAAAGGATTTATTAGCTGGGCAGACGCAGGGCCGCGTAAGGTTGTCGACGGATGTGAGGTAGCGCCGGATCGCGTGAAGGTTTACTTCAATCTTCAAAAAGACTGCCTTTCGGTAATTGATGCGGAGACTGGACTGCTATACTGTCATGCTCATCGGGTTGAGTTGCGTAATGCCAAGTTTCGGGTACAGCCAGCAGGTCGGGAGCGAGTCATTCGGGAGAAGCGTAAGAACGTCCACGCTTACATTATCGGTGACTGCCATGACATTGGTGACGTTTCCAAGGAACGTTTTCGCTTGGTTGATAATGAGTTGTTCGAGAAGTACAGCATCTGTGATTGCGGTGACAAACCATACGACTACTGTGAGGAGTGCGTACCGGAATCAAGTGATGAGTTTCGCGGAGGGTGTTACAATCCTTATAAGTATAAGACTTTCGTAGACGATGTAGAGAAGACGCCGATCCTCAAGTCAGACAGGGTGATCGTCAGAGACAAGACGGCGATAGGGTCACATTATAATATATTTTATGTTTGAATTAAACCTATGTTATGAATGCAATGAGGTTATAGAGGGTCGATGGGATTCTCAAATCGGATTAGGCATCGAGACGGGCGAGTTGAAAGACACTCCTTATAAACACCTTATCTACGATAAGCATATCAAATGCTCTCCTAGTAGAGCGCAGAGGATCGTTCATAAGAAGTTTTCTCCCGTTATAGACGAGAGGTCGCAGTACGATTGGAGGCCGGAAGCAGACAATACTTGGACGGACGAGATGAGAGAGAAGTACGAAAAGCTTTATACTGAAGCGTGGGTTAGTCTTCAGTTGAAATTTAACCCTACATGGAGAAACAATTATGCAAAACACTGTAAAAACTGAGATCAAACCTTCCAAAGACTGGAATGGGTTTAATTTTGTGTTCTCAAATGGATGGGGACTCTCCATCCAACAGAGCGAACATCATTACTGTAAGGTCGGCAAGACGGCAGAGGTCGCTATCTTTGACCCCGAAGGGAATTGGCTCGCTTACGACGAAAAAACCAATTCAGTCGATGTCTTGCTAAATGCAGATACTCACGTTAATGGGTGGTTGGATGCTGACGCTATTGCTAAGCTTTTTGCTATACTTTCGCAGAAAGAGGTTGACATTATAGCAGAAGTGTGTTAGACTACTTATCTTCCGTTAAGGGAGGATGTCATAGTTAAGGTTATTGAAAAGGGAGTCTGGCAGGGCGGACTTAAAAGATTAGGGTAGGAATACAATGCTAATCAACCCCTGACACTTTCTAAAAGCTCTTTGAGCTTTTTAATTGTTCTTTGATTTTGAGTTGGCGGAGTTAAATACCCCTGTGTGTTTGTTCTGACGGTGCAGACACACGCCCGCTTTACTGTTGGTGGTGCGACAGCAACTCATTTAATTTTCTCGCTCGACGGAGTGGGATCGGTGTGACGGAATAATCCCTCCCAAAGGGGTAACGTAGCGACTGCGACAAGTACGGAGACCAATCGGTTGAGGAATCTCGTGGGTGAGTCCGAAGTAAGTAGATCTGAAACATTTGTTTTCTGGGTACTGAAAAGGTGCGGGTACACAAATACTCCCGCCACCATTTTATTTAATATGAAGGTAAGTAATTCGGAGATACTGCTTGAGTCAAAGTTGACCCATGATAAGTTACTAGAGGCATTCAGAGAAAAGAAAGTGAAAACTAAACATTTAAAGCAAAAGGCTGACAAAAAGAAAGCAGCCAAGAAGACTCGCGCAATTAAGCGAGCAGATGCAGATAAGCTGGATGCGTTGCGCAAAGACTTTACGCGTAAGATAGAATATAGTTTAGGGCACATCGTCCAAACCAATGCCAAAAACTGTGAAGCGGTATCCTTCTTAAAGAGTAAGATGAAAAAGATACGTCAGGCAATTTCAGAATAGTATTATACTTTATGAGGCAAGAAACAAAAGAACAGCGTTGGGCCACAGACTACAAAAAGAAAATGGCAAAGATGAGCAAAAGCGTAGACCCAAAAGTGTGGGACTATATTTACGGCTCCAAATAATCCTCCTAGAGCTATTATAGTTCGCCTCCTTTCTGCGCACGAGTAGGAAGGGGGTTTTTTTTGCGCCCTAAAGTACTGACAGTTAAGCACTTACGGGGCGGCGGCTGCGGGCGGCGGCGTAAGTCCTTGGTACTCAGTGACTTACGTACGTAAAGTTTTATTCTTTTTTTGCTTGACTTTTTAGGTAAAGTGTGGCATAATACTCTCATGGAAATTGAGAACGTTAAGGAGTGTGTCGAGAGCGCAATGTCGGACTTCTTTTTTGGTGAAGGCTATATTGACGGCGGCGTTGCTTACGCTATTTGCACTAGGGAAGATATGAACGGCAGGAGCCAGATGACAGAACTTCAGGAAACTATAACTGAAAGAATTATTAACTTTAACAAAGAAAAGGATTGACATTTAAGCAAAAGTATGATAGACTATATTCTTTGAGTGAGAGAACTATATAACAAAAAACTAAACTAAAAAACATATGGCAAGAACAACTAGACCCACATCAGACAACTACTCCTTCGGCGTACAGCACACGGCCCTCAAAGCCTCTGACGGTACACCTTCGGGATGGTTTGGAATACAGCGCACCGACAACAACAAAGTTATAGGTGTTAGCTCGGAAAAGTACGGTATCGTCAAAAACGATGACGTTATAGGAGCCGTCAAGGAGGCGTTAGGAGAGCATCAATCGACTCTTGGAGAATACGAGGAGGAAATCAGCTGCGTGCGTGATGGTTCGCGTATGTACGGAGGTTTTACCTTTAAGGACTACAAACGTGACCACAAGGACGGTGGTCAGTACGAAAAAGGCGATTACATGGGAATGAAGTTGACGGTCAATAACTCCTATGACCGCACTTGTCGGGTGTCTCTATCGGTTGGAATGCTTCGCTTGGTTTGCACCAACGGCATGACCTCGCTAGAGCAGGAACAGTCTATGACTCGCAAGCATTCTCTGCAAGTGGACATTTCTTTCATTCGTGACGCAATCTCTGGCTGCATTGAAAAGTTCGAGTCATCGGTTGACCATCTTGGTAGACTGTCAAAGGTTTCCTTGACACAAGACCAAGGCACGAACATATTGAAGAACCTTACCGATAAGAAGATTATATCGGAAGTCGTTCGCGCTGGTGTCGCTAGTATTTGGGCGAATCCATCCTACGATCAGGACAAACCTCGAAACTTGTATACCTTGTATAACGCATCGACGCAGTACCTCACGCATGATCCCAACCCTTCTGCTCGGCTTGAGTATTCCAGCAGGGTGGACAAGGTGTTGCTGGGCAAGTTCAGCGAAATGAGTTCGATCCCCAGCAAGTTCAACCTGTTATCGGCCAAGCCGAAAGAAAAGAAGCAGGAACAAATTGTCGTTGCTGTCTAACCCAGCAATGCCTCACGCCCCGTCGAAGGCTTAATCTTTCTCCTTCGGCGGGGTCACTTTAATATATAAAAAATAAAATATAAATGAGCAAATATATAAATTCCCCAAAACGAAAATATTCCGTAACACACTTTGACATGAAGGCAAGGGGCAGCTTCGCCCTTGGAGATAAGCAGCTCCAAGGCCCCATCGAAATAGAGAGGGTACAAATAGCATGGCAACCCGACGAGCAAACGAGCCACGCGCTATTATTTGAAAATCCCAATCATATAAATTTGATTCCGCTGATATTAGAAGAGGCGGGGTACGAGCTATCAGAAGATTCCGTGTTCTAAGTCGTTGACTATCAGGGACTTACGCGCGCCGGGCTGCCCGCGGCCGTAAACCCTTGGGCATCAATGACTTAAGGCCAAGAGAAAATTACAAAAAAACTATAATAGGATAATCAGAGGGCCTAAAAAGTTATTCTTTTTGCTTGACTATTAGCCGAAGCTGTGCTATACTTTCGGGAGTGATTGCAAAAAAGAAAATGACAATAAAACAGGCTCAAGGGTTGGTCGGTTCGTTATCGACACCATCGAAAATGCCCGGCTTTGGATACAGCACACCGGCAGAAGATTGCGTTACAGGCTCAAAACTGGTTCAGGTAGTGAATTCTATTTGTTCGTTTTGCTATGCTAGAAAAGGCCGTTACGTTTTCCCAAACGTAATTGCAGCAATGAAAAAACGACTTGCCGCATTGCGTCAATTGAATTGGGTGGACGTGATGACCTTCCTAATTGAAAAAAGGGAAAAGAGTGGCTTTTTTCGCTGGCACGATAGCGGAGACGTTCAAGGCGTTTGGCATCTCGAAAAGATCGCAGAAGTTGCAAGGCGATTGCCCAACATTAAATTTTGGCTGCCGACGAGAGAGTATGGCTTTGTGCGCGAATGGATGAGCTTGGGCATCAAGCCGGACAATCTGACTATCCGCTTGTCGGCTTACATGATGGACGGCGCACCACCAGCCACGTTAGCCAAAAAGCTCGGCTTGACGACCAGCGGGGTTGTTCGTGACGGATTCAGTTGCCCAGCATCTGACCAAGGCAATGAATGCAAAGAGTGCCGCGCTTGCTGGGACGAGACGGTGGAAAATATAAACTATAAGAAGCACTAAAAGCTTGACTTTATTGGGAATTGTGATATACTCCTTTGTGAATGGAGATGCCATTACTACTGATACTAGCGGTCATTGTAACCTACCTACAACAAAAAACAGAATGAGAAAACTAATGCAAAAACTAAAGCGGTTAATGAGGCCGCGCTTCACCTTGGTTTACCGTAAAAGAGACGGTGCGAGTGGAATCTACGAGATTTCCAGACCAAGAACAGACAACACCTTTGGCAACATCGGAGAGGGAGAGGATGAGGTTGGCTTTCGCGCCTATTGTTACAATCGCGAAAACTGGCGTTCTTTCCGTCACGATGGAGTCATTTCTATGGTGAAAAATTAGCCTCCGGTTTACCGGAGTACGTCAAGGAAAAGCCCACCGGAAACGGTGGGCTTATTTCTTATAATAGATAAGGTCTTATTTTTTAGTTATCCGGCCGGTTGGCTTCCATGTCGTGAGCAGAGGCAACACGGTAGCCAATCTCGCTTCTTGGGGGAAGCAGAGAGAACGAAGCGTTATAGTCAATTGACTCCCAAGCCTCTTGGGCAAGTTTCGCAACGTGTGGGTATACGCCGCCTCTAATGCCTTTGAAGGCGTCACAGCTTTCATTTAGCACACGCATCAACGTGCGGGAAAAGACGGCTTGTTTCAATCGCTTGGAAGTAGACCAAAACCAAAAGAAGTTTTCGCCAATCCAATTTGGTTCATCGCAAGCGGCCGCGCCGTGATTATGCCAACCAAAAAACTCATACTTTAGAGCTTGATTGTCGCCGTTGCCCATTATACCAACGGCCCAACTAGAGCCGTTACGCTGCACAATAATATTACTGTTTTGCATTTTTCTTTTTCCTTGAATAAGAGCCTTTGCCCTTCTCGGTTTTATGTGTTCGTGTTCCCGTATTAAAAGGAACCACCTTTCTAGGTTTAGAAATTTTCTTCTTCTCTCTCATGCGTTTATAGTCTCATAATTTCGGGCAAATGTCAAGGTAAATATACAACTATTTCAAATATGTAAACACCTAAAAACGAAATAGGTTAAGAGCAAATAACTCAAATATATAAAAAAACTATAAAAGTATATTTTTTCCACAGTTGTAAGTCATTGACTATCAACGACTTACGTCCGGCGGGCTGCCCCCAGCCCGTAACCCATTAGTACTCAAAGGGTTACACCTTTAAAGTCCGCACTTATAGCAGGGCAAATACCCCGCAAATGGATCTACCCCATTCGCTTCGCCGCCCCAGCCTCCGCATTGTGGGCAATTCTCTTGCGTGTCCCGTTCTTTAAGTTCTTCCTCTTTGAACTCAGGATCTTTGCCCCTATAGGGCTTGGTGTGTCTGTGCTCTTGCTTCATGTCCATTGCTTGCGGTCGGTTTCCTCTTCGTAGCCTGCGTGGTAGGCGTCCAGATCAGCCTTCGTCATGTCTTCCACCTTGACGCGGGGGGCATTACCGGTACCGTTCGGGTAGTAGTGGGCATCGCTGCCCCTGCCATAGTAGCGGTCAGCAGATCCCCGATCATAGGGGCTGCCGTGTTTCGTATCGTATTTTTCTGTTCGCATAATTATATAAAAGGGGTTACCGGTCACAGCATCTCACAGCCTCCGCCGTAATCCTCATCCGTGCCCCAGCCCGCACTAGCGAGCGCATCCCCGTCCGCTTCCGCGTCCGAGTTGAAACCGTCCCAATCCTCGCCTGCGGCGTCATCGATAGACCACACCACCTCGCGAGAATTGTCGGTATGATGCTCGATAACGTCCTCGCCCACCTGATCGGCCAACCTAATGGCCGCGTTCAATGCTGTGTGATCGGCATCACCCACGTTCTGCGTGAAACTCTGCACTACACCCTCTCCATCAACAACTGAGTATTTCCTCATAACAGAAAACAGTATACCACAAAATGGAGAAATGTCAATCAATAATGTCACTTTTTTAAAAAAGATATTTTAACTATTTATCGTACTTGGCATGAAAACCCTCCTAAGGTATCGCTTTTTAGGGTAGTTGGGGTGCGTAAGTTACTGATTACCAAAGACTTACATTTTCGCGGGCAGCCCGCGGCCGTAAACTACTGGTAATCAAAGAGTTAGCCCCCCCAAGGACAAGTGAGTGAAACCTTGGGAGGGCTTGAGGAAGGTAGCCGGAGAGATGACGGCTACCAAAGTCAGCGGCAATTATAGATTTTCTTTAGTTTTCTATTTCTTTTTAATCGCGCTTGAGTTATAAGTTCGTCGATCCTTTCGTCAACTAAACTAAAGGCAAGGATAGATTTTCCGCTTCGATTTTTTAGGTTGATCTTCATTTTATTGTTTTACTATTTTTATAGCTTTCGCGCACCAGCCATCATAATCGCTTTCGGTTGCGGTGACTTTGCCTTCCCAAGTTGCGCCTCGAACCTCAGCAAGCCATGACGGAGTTGGTAGAATCGCTGTATCGCCTACGCTTGCCTGTTCGTCGGTTTCGTATGTATAGTTATTGTTTATTTTTATTTTCATGTAGAGTAGATTTCGCGGGGTGTCTCAAGGATTGCTTTATCAAACCAGCTTTGCGGCTGCACTTCGCATTTGACACCTTCTAGCCACCTGTTTAAATGTCGTGATGTTGTTTTGCTAAACTTTTCTTCTGTCTTATAATACTTCACGCCAACCTTGGCGGCTACGGGCGTACCGTAAGAGAAGAAAACAGTAGTACGTTTTGTCTCATCGACAAGCCTTTTGTTGAAGTGGACTTCCGTCTCGTTAGTGCTTATGTTTTTTATATACATGATTAGAAATCTGGATCGCTTGTATGCTTGTAGTTTTTAAAAAATTCCGCTCTGGCTTGTTTCCTTAATTCTTTAAAGTAGCCATCAATCGACAAGGCAACCTCGTCCCGAGCATCACCGCTCCAAGGCATGTTTTCAATGTCACCAACAACAATGTCAACAACCTCCTTTATTGGCTGACCCCATGGGTTATCGGTATCTTTCACGAGCAGCTCCCTAACGCTCAGGTGTTCGCCCATTGGCTTGCTGCGGAAGTCGTTGCTAGCTATTTCCCAAACCTTATCTATTGCTTTTTTTATGTTAGAGTCCATTATAGTTTGTAAAAAACGTGTTGCCCGATAACCTTGACGGGCTTTTGACCTTTTGCCCAGTAAGGTTTCTTTTTCATCCAAGTCGCGTGGTAATGATTAGCGAAGCCAACAAAGTCACGACTTAAAAGTTTGATGTTTTTAGCCAATGCCAGCGCGTACTTCGCTTGCGGAACCTTCAACAAGTGTTCAAGATTCTTTAACTTTTTACCGTTCCAACAACTAAATTGGTAGGGCTTGAGACAGATTTCGGTTGCTGTTCTCTTTCTCTCGAATGCGCGTTGAGCAATGACAGCAGCCACCGCGTACATTCCTCCCTGTCCTTCGCCACGGGCTTCTGCCAATATAGTGATAGCAATGATTTTGGTTTCTCTGGTGAGTTTTGCATTTGTGTGAGTGTGCGCGTAAACAGTAAGAGCAAAGGCGGCGACTAGTATAGTTGTTATTATTTTTTTCATTTTAAGCTAAAAGGGTGACAGTTGCGTTAGAGTTAAGAGCGTGGACAGTCGGTTCTTTTGGTTCGTCATCGAATCCGCAATGATTGCCAAGCGCGTGTTTTATTATAGCCCAAAGACTTGGGACTGGCCCGAACTGCTCAAGTGTTTTGTCGCCTCGCTTAACGGTAAGAGTCCAAGCGACTTTGCCGCTTTCTTCGCATTCGAAGATGTCTACTGTTTTTGTCGGATGGTTTATATCTCTCATAACTTGTAATATCGTATCAGATTTTAGGGCAAAAGTCAAGCACTATCTTTGCAAATTTCACATTCGCATTCTTGTGCTTTTATAGCTTCTTCGTTCCAGTCATCGCAAAATGTGGTAAGTTCCTTAACTTCCTTTTTCGTTTTCAGTCCACGCTTGAATTGTTCCCAAGTGGGGCGTTGCGCTTCGGGAATTGCTTCCCAGCCTTTCATCAATTCGGCACGACGAGCCTGTTCCTCCGCCAACCACGGCAGAACGCTATTTGCTGACATATCGCCACCCTTTTCCGCTCTCCTGCGGATTCCTTCTGTTATTGCTCTTGAATTATCTCTCATAACTGGGAATAGTATAACACAATCTCGCAAAATAGCAAGCTTTAATGTCACTTTTTTAAGCCTCGATTCCCGCTTTGTCTTCGATCCATTCGAGATCTTCGCTATTCTCGATTTCGGTTAGCCTGTTCTGGACGTCGGCGAGTTTCTCTTCCCAATGCTCTATGCGGATTTGAATCGCTTCCTTCCCAATGAGGTTAGTCTGCGCTAATATTTGCAACGCTCCACGCACTTCGGCGATAGCAATGCCTTCGTTCCTCAAACTCTTCTGTGTCGTATCTCTCATAACTGCAAAGAGCATAGCACAATCAGCCAAAAAGTCAAGAGAAAAGAATCACTTTTTTAACAAATATGAATAAAAAAAAGAACAAATATTAGGACAAATATGCTTGACAAGTTCATCAAAAACCGAAAAAAATGACTTTTTAAAACTACCGTAAGTTATTGACTATCAAGGGTTTACGGCGGGCGGGCAGCCCGAGGCCCGTAAGTCCTTGGCGGGCAGAGGGTTAGCACCATCATCGGCGCGCTGTGTCTCAAGCGAAACGATGATGGTTTACGCTAGAGACTATATTGAGTCACCAGCGGGCGTTCGCCTATTCGCGATCCTGTTGAGTTCCGCATTGCATTTACTCATTCGTTTCCGTAGGTTCTGCACCTCCAGTAACGTCTTGCGCTCAAGCATTTCTTCAGTCTTCATTTCGCTGAAGTACTCAATCATGAAGCGGAGCGTTTTGGTTTTGGTAGTGAACAGCTCATTGCTGAGCTTATCTAGGCTTTGCTTAACTTCGGGGGATACCCGAAGGTTGATGGCGACGCTTTGGTTGTTTTTCGTTATGTAGTTCATTATAAGTTTAAAGTTAGAGCCGCAGCCGTTAATGCTGCACTGCCCGTTATGCATAGCCACGCATTCAGTTCATTCAATCCGAGATCATTAATTAACCATTTCATTTTATTTATCATAATTCTTTTTATATCTAGTTGGGCCATACTTGCTCGATGTCCCAGCCATCACGGTCGTTACGCTTACGGCACTCGATGCGAACATCTAATACAGTTGTTTTCCTTATAACACCAGCGAAACCGATTGCGTCATTGAACGCCCTATGGTCAGGCTCACCCTTCACCATAGGGAAGGCTTTGAAGTTGATGGTGCCGTCTGTCTTCCAGAACACCGTAAACGTTTTGTTTGTATCTCTCATTATATTAAATCCTTATTCGCACTCGTGGCACTGGTAGTTTTCCAAGCCGTGATCCCATTGGCCAACTTCTTCTAGGCTGATCACTACTTCCGCACCGCATCCGCAGCACACAACCTCATGTCCATCCACGGTGTTGTTGTCGTCGTTCCGATCCATCTCGTTGTTCATTTCGTTATTCATCTTATTCATTTCGTTGCTCTTTCTCTCACTCACTTGTTATATCGTATCACATTTAAGGTTGAAAGTCAACACTTATTTTGGATTATTTCCACAATATCCAGCCAGTTGATTGGCTTGGTGCTTGGGGTCATTGTTCACCGTGTAGGTGTTACCGTTCAAGGTGAAGGTGTCACGCTTGGCCTCACGGCGGCGACGTTGCTCCAAGTGTCTGCGGATCTCTGATATTGTCATTTGATTGTTCATTGTCTTTCTCTCACTCACTGGGTATAGTCTAACACGATAGGCCCGAAAAGTCAAGCGGTTTCTTTGTTTTATTTCATTTTTATTTCGTGTGATTCTTTACCTAGTTGGCACGATTATTGCCTAGTGATGATTGTATAACTGTCGTAAGTCATTGACTATTAGGTACTTACGCCTCGGGGCCAGCCCGCCGACGTAAGTCCTTGGTGCTCAGTGGGTTACGCGAATGGCATGCTTCATGTGTGGCAGGTATCGTGCCAAGTCATTATAATACGACACGAAAAGAAAGTTATTTTTTTTACATTTAGGGGTTGACTTTTGAGGTAAGATGTGATATCATATTCCTAGTGAGTGAGGGGAGACCCTCCAACAGAAAGACAGATTATGGAAGATAAGAAGATTAAGACAGTTAAGGTCAAAGGGCCTTGGGTAGATGGAGTGCAGACAGTCAAGGAGATCAGCCTAGACGAGTGGACAAGCTATACGCCACTAAACAGGCGAGTACGGGGAGAATGGTTCCGAGTAGTTAAGTGGTAAAAAGGGCTTGACTTTATAGGTAAAGTGTGATATCATTTATCCAGTGAGTGAGAGAAACAGTAAGATGAAAAACAAAATAAAATTCCTAAACGTAGTGTTCAACGTCAAGCGCAACGCCGCTTACCAAGGCAACCACGAGCTTGCCAGAACCGATAGAATCCACACGACCTTCCCGCTCGGCACAACCGAGGAGGAAATGATCAGCGAGTTTCACTCGGAGCTAGTCAACATCGACATTAACGGTAAGACTTGGCTAAAGGGTGAAATGATTCAGGTCACCAGCATTGATAATTGTTTCGAAGATTCAACTAACTAAATTAAAACTAAACTATAACAAGATGAGTATGCAAAGTATATGTTTCGCAGGGGTCACGCACAGCGATGGCCAGATTGCCGATGAAGACACAGCCAACCACGTTGACGGCGGCTTCTTCGGTGTAGAGAACACAGTCCAACTCGGTGAGTGGGCGCAGGTTGACGGGGTAGGGCTGGGCGACTGGGCCAGCGAACTGGCGAGCTTGGCGGAGGATGGGTACAGTGACGTCACGTCCCTTGACTACGTAGGGTAGGCCACCCCCTCCCCCCACGGCCCCGCCCCCTTTTTGAAAACAAGAGGGGGGGCGGGGGTAATATATAGCATGGGGGAGGGTGTTTTCATTCTCCCCGAAATCTTTGGGGGTATTGGAATAAACAAATCTAAAAAAATCCCAGACAATCTAAAAAAATATCACCCTTTCGAATATCAATCCAGCTGCGCTGGATTTAAATTAATGAATTTATATCGAAGACAAGTGCACTTATATTTAGCGCCGCCCATCTCTTAACCGATTGATAATCAGGGAAGTAGAGCGCCCTTTCTTAAACGGTAGGATGCAAATTTCCGCCCTGACCATCTCTAAAACGCTCCTTTCGCATATATTGAGAGACTCTACGGAGTAATCTCCGCCTTTTGCATAAATGTGAGGCCTACTAGAAGCTATAAAGTCTCTGCCACCCTTTTCGGGGAAGACAGTTACTACGTCGACGGCTCTTAAGGCGTCGAGAACGGCCGCTCTATCGTTTTCTGAGTTAATTGGGCGGTCAGACCCCTTAAGTTGGCGTACGGAGGCGTCACTATCGCATCCTACAAGTAGCAGGTCGCCCAAAGCAGCAGCTTTATTAAGATAATCTACATGACCAGCATGCAACAGGTCGAAACAACCATTCGTTACAACTAACTTCGTGCTTGGGTCAAGATCGTCTCGCCAACTACGTAAATCATCAATAGAAACAAACATACAAATATATTTAGATAAACGGGTGTCTTTTTACTATAATTTTTCATGTGCAAGGAACTCTCTTCCGCCAAAGGGATCGTCTATAGGATACAGTGTTTAGTCTCCGATAAATCCTACGTAGGTCAAACAGGTAAACATTTATCCTTCTTCGATAGATACTCCGTAAAAAGATCATTACAAGATAAAACTCAAATCGAGCTACTAGAATACTTCAAAAGAGGTAAAACAAATAGATTTGGATCTGAACTTAGGAGAGACGTCGAAGCTTACCCCCCTGATCAGTTCAGGGTTACTATATTAGCCAAAGAAATAAAAAAAGACAAGGAAAGAGACTCCCTAGAGGCGGAATTCATCAAAAAATACAAAACCCTTGAAAAAGGATACAATACGATGAAAAATAGCTCTTTCGCCCGTCGCGAATTGAACTCTCCTTATTCTATCGTAGATCTAAGGACAATGAAGGAACTAAAAGGTAGTGACTTAAATGCCTTCGTCAAATCAATAATAACTGAAATAAGGCCCACCCATCGGTCAGGTAAGGAAAAAGAAAACGCCTTCAAGGTGACAAGATCACTGCTTTCGACTTTGCCTGTGTCGTTTAGGACTAATTTGCGAACCGGAAGATGGAATTGGCACACCTCGATTGAAAATTTCTCAATATACGGATACGCCTCGTCTTGGTGGTTAAAAAGCGGAGTACCGGACAACATGGAAGTAGTTCCCCATGAATACGACACAATTTCCGGTAAAATGACATTACCGCTGCTTAAAATAAAAGAAGGGTACCTAGTAGAACACGGGCGAGGAAAAGCGTTTAATCCTGAACCGTTTATTTTCTCTATAGACCCAATAGAGCATCAAAAACAAAAAGAAATCATAAAAAATGAATTATCAGAGTGGATCTCGAACGAAGCTCTCAGTTATGCAGAAAAATTAGCGGAAAAATACAAATTTATATTAAATACCCCAATCGGGCCGGGAGGTGTGGATTCTTATCTGAATCTAATAGTCGAAGACGGCGGCCGGAACTCGTCGCACGCGCACCCGCAACTTGGTGGCCGCGACCGAAAAAAGTAGAAAAGAGAGGTCTAAGCTTTTACGACTTACTTAAACTTCTATAGCGCCTCTAAAAACTGAACCCGGCTGGGACATAACTATATCGAAAGTCCCTTCAGGCCACTTTTCGACATCGTCAAAAACATAACCCAAGTCTTTTAAGTTATTTAAAGTAATTTGAAGATTCTTCATATCATAATGCTTCGAGCCGTCAGCTATCTCAACGACAAGGGGGGGCTTTTCCTCTAGATTTGTCAAAGTCTCCTTCATTCCGTTAAGGACCTTTACTTCGTATCCTTCTACGTCTATCTTAATTAAGTCTATACCGTTTTTGAGTTGGAAGGTCGGGTATACTTCGTCAAAAGGCACCATAGGAACGTCTAGGATCGAGCCTGAGCAATCTTTTTGCCAATCCTTGACCATTGTGTTCCATCCGAAATTACAGTCCTTGTTGTTTATTGCTATTTTTCCTATACCTCTTTCGTCAGATAGGGAGTACTCCATTATCTCGATAGATGGATCACTAATCAAGCAAGAAAATCACTAATCAAGCAAGAAAATTTAAACGCCGCCCATCTTGCGTATAAAGGGACGGGCTCAAACAAAAGTATCCTTTCGAACTCGTAAGGAGATTCATTCAACATAAGTTCAGCGAAAGTTCCTGTATTGGCTCCTACGTCAATTATGGTTAATTTTTTTTCTTTATTTAACTCGGGAAGCTTATCTTTTACGTTCCTGAGCTCGTTCGTGCAGGTGGTATCCCACCTAGTTAAGTTTTTCGCTGATTGGGCGGTAACTTTCCAACCCGGTTCTATAGCCATATGTTATTGTATATTAGTCTGCCTGCTCATTTCTATTGTTTTTTCATGAGCAATATTGTTTATTTTAACTAATTTATCATATACGTAATTAAACCTTTTCCTATCTAACGTTAGGCTGTCGTTAGTTACTGCATGTTTTATTATTTGTATTAATTCATTTGAGATTTTCATTATGTCTTGCATCGTTTGGCTTTGGTTGTTCATGATGTTTTTGGGCACTAATCCTCCTGCTCTCTGCGAGAGGAGGGAGCTAGTTTAAGTAACACGTCACCTCGCTTCTGTAAATCTATCTATTTTCACCTCTAGCTTGTCGAATCTTTCATGTACCGCGGTGAGGCCTTGGTTGAGGTCCGCTTTAGTTACGTATTGCCTTGGGAGCTCTATAGCTAATTGGGTTATTCTGGTAGTCGTTTCGTCGTGCTTCCTCCACAGATCGTCTATACTGATGTATACTCTTTTAAGCATCCATGCCGCGAAGAAAGCTATCAGCCCAAAGGCTATATCTATAATATATTGAGGTTCCATGACGTCGAAACACTATTACACGAAATTAATCCTCTTTCATTCTAAAACCTATCCTCCAGAGGAAATTAGCCATGCTGTCCGACATCTCCGCGACATACTCATTATCAAGAGAAAAAATACAAGCATGTATAGCTTCATCTAAACAAGTAGTTAGGAAGTCGTACTCTGCTAGATTAGGATTGATATGTATGGTTTTTTCTGGAGCCTTATTGTCTTCGCATAATCCCCAAGCGTCTCCTCCGGCTAGAGACTTAGGAGGCTTTTTCCAAACTACTCTATACCTATGACTTGCGAAATCGTGGACCCTCACCTTATCCCTTAGAGCTCTTCTCGCTTTAATTGAGACCTTGCGTCCATAGGGTGATTGTGGTTTTCCTTTTGTGGTCCGGCTCATATTTTTAGGTCTGCTTTAGATTTGCGGGAGGGAACCTTAATGACACTTTCTCGTGGTGCGTATTTTTTAACTTTTTTCTCGTCTCTTTTATCGTTGTCCTTCTTTTCGCTACGCGGCATTAACTTCGGAGTAGATCTTCCCCTGCCGGAAGCCACTAATGTAGTAGGCAATGAATTGCTTTTCAAGCTTAAAAGCCTATAACGACCGTTGTCGCTTACGTAAACGGTATTTGGCCCTATCTTTTCGAGCTTAATGCCGTTTTTGAGCTGTTTTTCCAGTAATGAAATATATTTATTGGACGCTCCGTGCCGCTTAATAAGCAAATGTACTTTTTGGACCTTGTTTAGCCGCGTAATGCCCGTCAGATACATATCTGTACTGATGATATTTGTGATGGGTGGCAAAATCCTTATCGCCTTTTCTTTGGCAAGGTTAAAAGCGTTACGCTCGACTACGCTATTGTAAACATTGGTCTCTTGGCCATTTAGGGCAGCAATTAGGCTAAAAAATACAAAAACTGTAAATATAGTCCTCATAACAACAATTACACCATAGCACCTATTTCTAGTTCAAGTTTCATTTTCTTTCTTACTGTTTCGCCTTTCCTTCTTCCAAAATACTCTTTGCCAATATTTGCGCAAATGCTTTCTCCATTGCGGTGATCTGGTTAATTTGCTTTTTCTGGCCATTCTTCTTTTCTTCTTTCCTGTATGGTAAGTTTTTCTTTTTTGTTGCCGTGCGCGCTACGTCGCGGGTTGCAGCAGCATTGACAGCGAGGCTTGTTGTCTCTTGTTTTCTCTGGCCTACCGGTTTCTAGATTTAAATTGTTTCTTATAGTTCTGCTCATTTTCATTTACACGCCTTTAAGATGCCCAACGCTACAAAACCAATTATAATAATTACCGCAAGATAAAGATCATAGCCCGGAAACCATTTAATCTTTATTTCCTTTTTATTTTTTTATTAGCCATTGGAAACCCATAATTACGAGTTCAGCAAGTATAAAAGGAGATAATATAAGTAGCCCAAAACCAACCGCCACCTTGTCGAACCATGTTTCTTTTACCCATTTAACTTTCATCTCTTTTAAACTTAATATAAGCTGTTTCCGCTTCGTTTTCGCACGAACTGTTAGTCGGTGCGTCTGCTTCTTTTTCGCTCATGCCCACAAGGCTATTAGCCAATAAATAAGCCTCAACCTCTTCACCGCTAACGTCAGCCAACATTTTGCCATCAATTTCAACACAGGGTTGCAGCATTTGGTTTGTTTTTAGTATCATTTCTTGTCGATGCTCTGGGTCGTTGATTATATCTCGATCATCGAATGGTAGATCGTACTTACGCATTATAGAGCGTACTCCATTGCTCCATCCGCAGGACGGTTTCATGTATGTTGTTATTTTCATTCTTTTTATCTTGTTCCGCCTGCTTCAGTTTCCCTTGGGTACCCCGAGGCAGGAAGAAACGGGTGTGGTGGATTATGGAGTTCTTGTTGTTGTACAGACTTAATTCTAAGGGTGTCAACGTGGGCTTCCATTATTTCAACATCTTTTTCGATAAACCGTAGACGCATATTCTGTTCCGCATCGTCTGGGAGGGCTCCGAGTTGACCAAGAGGCCACTTGACGCGAAATTCTGAGTTCATGAGCACGCTATCTTTCATTCTTATTACGTCTGTTTCTAGGTGAGAAATCTTAGAAGTCAAACCAAAATACCCCCAGACAATCATCGCTGCTAGTACTATAATTTGTATTAGCCACTTGACGTTAATACCCAAACTTGTTTGGTCGTTTAACTTATGCTGCTCCATGATATATCTAATTACACGATTAAGGCTTATTATACCTTTGGGGCTCTTTTTTCTTAAGCCATTTTATAGAGTGAACTTCGTATCCGGCATTTTTTACTATTTTTCTTATTTCAGAAGGGTGGATCTCTATACCAAAATATTCTATTAAAACTACTTGTCTATTTATATCTAATTTAAGTAGCTTTACCAATCTAGTCTTCGAGAACCCTTTTTTAATACCTATACCGCAAGAAGAACAAACTAAACCTTTTACTCCTATTTCTATGTCAGGATCAAATATATCCGCTTTTAAGGAGGCGGACAGACAAAAAAACAATATTAATAAGTATTTAATCATAGTGGTTATTACACTCGATCTCCTACCATTGATGATTCCAGTACCATCCCCATGAATCTCTTCTGCCGTATCGAACATAAGAGTCTCGCGCCTCTTCTGGTCCCGCATTAGTTTTGCGCATTTGTCTTGATAGCCCATGAACCCAAGGAAACCATGTATATTTCTGGGTCTTGAAGTTTTCTATTTTGGTGGTGGACCTATCTTTTAACCATTTTACATCTACGCTGCCATATGCCCTTCTTATCCCGTACTTGAAATTAGAACCGTCAATGTAATATTTACCTTGCGCAGTTTTTGTCCGCTCGTCCAGCCATCTTTTGGTTTCGACATGACCATCCGCGAAAGCTAGCGCTGTTCCATCAATGTGGTACTTACCCGGAACGTCCATGTCGTATACTTTATGCGTAGGTCCTCCTTCATTCATTACTACCCGAAAGCAGCCAGCATTTATAAATTCAAATGGCATTTCTATAAAAGTAAAAATATTAGAAGGTTTTTCTATGTCGGCTTGTTTATGGTATATTTTCCATTCTTTATCATTTTCTACTGGCCAGCCAGCCCACCCTCCTACGTGGATATTCATGCTATAGCTCCTATGACGCGGGAAGATCTGCCTTAACTCACCGGCCTTGTTTGTTATTCTGAGCATGTCCTTGTCTGCTGGGCATTTAAATACTCCAACAGATTTGCCCACGTAAGGAAAAAGGGGAGTACTTTCTAGAAATTGTGCTTTATTTAGATATCGAGAAAGATTTAAACTTCCCGGTGCCCATGTATACTTCGAACATTTTTCATACTTCCAAGAACTTGAATATAATATTTTGTCACCGTGGTCATCACTAAATATTGTGTGAGCCATTTGTAATTGTTTCTGATTATTTATGCAGGCTACTCTTTGTGCGATTGATTTCGCTTTGTTGATCGCAGGGAGAAGAAGGGCAACTAAGAGCGCAATGATCCCAATAACAACGAGCAACTCGACTAAAGTAAATCCTTTTTTCATCAATAAGGGTTCCAAGTTGGATGGCTACCCCAACTGTCATTCCAATACCAACCCCACGAAGCGGACACCTTACCATCTATAGTGCGGTGATTCCCGTCCCTATTGTATCTACCTATACCTCCCATAACTCCATACCATCTATGATTGTTGGGGTCTGGGACAATTGCTCTTGCCCTTAGCCATGCAAGATCGCGATTATTTGGACTTACTATTTTATCCGTATTAGTCGTTGGATCTGTCGCATCAGATGATATATTTATTGTGTCTTGTTCAAGCCATCGTTTAAATTCGACGTGCGCGTCCACGAAAGAAACAACAGAGCCGTTGTTGTGATAAACCCCGGGCCAGTCTTGTGAGAAAAAGCTCTCACCACCTTTAAGTGTTGGCGCTACTCTAAAGTTTCCAGCATTAATAGATTGAGGTGGCATTTCAATAAAAGTAAATAACAGGCTCGAATTATTTACATCGCCATATTCGTGATGAACTTTGTACTGGCTATCTGATAACCAAGGCCACCCCGACCAACCACCGACAAAGAGATTTACGCTATAGGAACGTGGCCTATTTATAGTCTTCGCATTAACCGTAACAGTGGATCTATCTCCGGGGCAATGATATATGCCCATACCCGCATAAGGCTTTAAGGGAGAAAAGAAGAGAGGCCTATCGGTTTGACCCCATGTACCGTTACCACTCATACTGTCAGCAACCCATGCCCACATACCGGTCGGCTCTCCAGCCCAAGCTGAGGCGTAAGGGAACCTATTTTCGTGATCCCCTGCGAACTCCGAGTAAGCGAGATTAAGTTGGCGTTGGTTATTTATGCACGCGGCTCGCCACCCTGTCTGTTTAGCGGAACTTAATGAAGGGAGTAAAAGGGCCGCTAATATCGCAATGATGGCTATCACCACCAGAAGCTCAATTAAAGTAAACCCTTTTCCTTTCATTTTTTTAATCCAGTATTTTTTTCTATTTCGGGATGCTCTTTCATTTTGTCCCTTATAGCTTTTTGCTCTTCGAATCCTTGTTCTCCGCCTTTCATTAAATAAGGGAAGCCTCCATTCAGAGGTAGTTTCTTTTCTATAACTAGCAATTTCAATCTGTCATTGGGCACGATCATTTTGGTCCCGCGATCTGTCATATAGAAAATCGTTTTTAAAAATCCGACCCTCACTATTCTAGCTTGTCGTCCACTTATGTACAAAACGTCATCATTGCAGAAGTCTTTTCCAATGCATATTATAAGCCCTTCCGCGGACTTATGTATTGCGTCTTTAAACAAGAGTCCAACGAAAGCTACTAAAATGAACCATCCGTAGGTTCCCATGGCCCATTCTACTTGGTTTTGGAATTCTGGCGTTACTAATTGACTTTCCATTTTTATTCATTACAGATTACACTACTAAAGGCATATTAGTGTAATAGCTTGTAATGCCTAAGGTAAAGCGTTTCGACAGCTTGGTCTTTGATGGGGAGAATGACGTTAGGATCCTTCAAAGAGAATCTATAAGACACAGGGACAAAATACGAATTAGAGATTTTAATTGGACCAAAAAACAAAAACAATTTATAGACTTAGCTTCCTCTAAGGACACTAAAATAATATTGGTAAAAGGCCCAGCAGGATCATCAAAAACTCTTATTTCTGTATATTCAGCACTACATTTGCTAAATGACGCCAAAGTCTCGGAAATTATATATCTGAGATCAGCCGTAGAAAGCTCTGACGCTAGACTAGGGTTTCTTCCGGGAGACGCAGACCAAAAGCTTCATTTTTTTAATTTGCCGTTTATGCATAAAATGGAAGAGTTGGTAAATGAGTCGGACAGCAAAAAACTCCAAAAAGACGAACATATAAGTTGCTATCCGGTAAATTTCTCCAGAGGGATGAGCTGGGATGGAAAATGCATGATCCTAGACGAAGCTCAAAATAGCTCAATGCGAGAAATCGTTACCGTTCTAACTAGGCTAGGCGTAGGATCCAAATGCTTCGTATTAGCAGACCCAAACCAAACCGATCTTAAAAATGGCTCTAGAGGAGGTTTCAACAAAATCTACGAGGCCTTGGGCGACGAAAAAAGTAAAGATAACGGTATTTTTACTTTTGAGTTCTCGGAAGAAGATATAGTTAGGTCAGATTTAGTTAGGTTTTTGGTCGGAAAACTCAGTACTATAATTAGTGGCCAATAGATATTTTTCACAGAAAAAAAGCGAATCGAAGATTGTCTTCGAATTGTTAAGGACTAAACGCAAGAGTCTTTTGGAGAAGCTTAATGAGTTGGATTTTTCGGAAAAAGCTTGTATTAGCGACGTGGTTTCCAAATTTAGAGAAGAAGGTCTAGACAGGTTAGCGGCAAATTTCGAAAAATTCCATAAAAAAAACGTGAAATCCCCTATCTTCTGGAACAATCCGGAAATAAACGAAAGAGGATGTTGGACATCTCGTGCGAAACAGGAATTTGACGAAACGTTATGCGGCAAGCTAGTGAATTTTTTTAAAGAAGAGGGGCCCGTGACCGTTTGCGACTTGGGGTGTGGATGCGAGGGGTACTACACTTTGGCGATGTTAAAAGCGGGAGTCAACTGCAAGGGGTTTGACGGCAACCCGCTTACAGCGGAAATCACAAATAATATTTGCAAAGTGAGGGATTTGACTGAAGATTATAATGACGTTTATGATTGGGCTTTATGCTTGGAGGTCGGAGAACATATACCGAAAGAATATGAGAAGGTTTTTATAGAAAATCTTCACCGAAGTAATAAAATGGGAATTATACTTTCTTGGGCTGTTGAGGGGCAAGGGGGGAAAGGTCATGTGAACGAGCGAAATAACGAATACATCAAAAAGATTTTTTCTGATTTGGGCTACCTGAACGACGTAGTGACGGAGAAGCGCTTTAGGAAAGACTGCGACCACCCTTGGTTTAAGAACACGACGATGGTCTTCAGGAACTTAAAGAATAACTTAATTTAGTGTATACACCGTAATAATAAAATGAAAATATATTGTCCAAAATGCGGATCAGGATCCAATTACAACATGACTAAGCCCAAGTTCTGTCAGGGGTGCGGCAAGTCCTTTTTAAACGTAGAGTCAAATAGCGCAGTAAAGAAACAAAAAACAGTAACAAAGATAGAGGCACAGATAGCTCCTAAAATCGAGAAAGAAACTATCCCTAAAAATATAAATAAATTAGAATTCGACACTGTTGGAACGCTACAAGTAAAAGGATCTGCGCTAGGTCAATTAGTGGGAACGTCTGAAGATACCGCAGTCTTCGGGGATAGGCAACAATCAACGGAACCCAACTTTAGCAGGGAGGAGTTTCTGGAGCAGTTCAAAAAAGAAGCTGGAACTAGCCGTCCTCCAACAGATGGCTAACAATAGAAAGACACCTAAAAAATCTTTTGAGTCGAGAATAAAGGAGATAGACTCTGAGATTCAAAAAAGAAGAAGCAGGTGGAGGTTATCCTCCCTGTCTTGGATGGATTTTGACGATATATCTCAAATACTGAGAATCCATATTTTTAAAAAATGGCATCTATACGACGATAGCAAACCGTTGGGTCCTTGGCTAAATAGGATAATATCTAATCAGATAAAAAATCTAGTAAGGAATAATTACGGAAATTACGCTAGGCCTTGCTTGAAATGCGCTGCTGCTGAATCGGATAGTTTGTGCACTATATACGGAACGCAAGGCCCTGAATGCCCCTTGTATCTAAACTGGGTCAGGACAAAGAAAGCCGCTCATGACCTAAAAATAACCGTACCTATAGAAAATCACTATAAAGAAATATACTCTAAGGAAAACGACAACACTTATAGTGAATCGTCCATAGGTAGGATTCATGAAAAAATGAAAGAAGTGTTGAAAACTTTAGAGTGGAAGGTTTATGATTATTTGTACATACAAGGCTACTCTGAGGAGAAGACCGCTAAACTCATGGGGTACAAGACTACAGAGAAAAATAGGAGCCCCGGCTACAAGCAAATAAAAAATATCAAAAAATCCATAATAGCCAAAGTAAAAAAATGTCTGAAGAACGACGAGATAGATCTATAGTCCACGAGGAACTATTAAACGAAGACCACAAAAGAAAGGCCTTAGACGAATGGAATAGTCGCCCAGAGGACCCGCCGTCCCAGCAAGAGATTATAGATTGTACTGGCTATAGGAGTCCTGACGGAACGATACCGGACGGGAGGAGTAAGTTCGGCCGACAAATGAAAGCCTTTATGGCTAGTAAGGAATGCAAACCTAAAGGAGCTCATGAACACAGGATAAAAGGGCCTGTTGACTTAACTGAAGAGCATAGAGCGTACTTAGACGGTAACCGAGCATTAATGACGGGCTTTGAGATGGCTAAGATATTATTCGGAAATCTTATAAGCCCCCTAAGTCGGGAGACCCTTACCGTTAATGAGTACCTAGCTTCTCAAGGGCAGACTCGACAGCGGCCCGCTCAGGTTAGTCAAAGAGAGGGTCAAAGGGTTGAGTATAGAGCCCCTAGGTCTCTTGATAAAATACTACAAAGGTATAATAAATATTTTCATCTACATCCATTAAATAAAGAGTCCATGCTTTCGAGAGAAAGAAAGAACTTGGAGGTTTTGATGAAATACATGAATACCTACAGGTTCTCACACCAGATGGGTACTTACGCCTCTGTGACTGATAGAGAGTTGTTCGAGAGTAGTTTCATTAGATACACAAACGATAAGAACGACCTAACCCAAGAAGAGGTTGATCAATATATAGTTTTATGTATAGAGGTAGTCATAGCTTCGAATATTCAGATGAGAGTTGAGAGGCTTCAAAATATGCTAGACGATACGGCTGACGACACAGAAGGAAGGAGAATATCCATGGGGCTAGTCGAAGCAGTCAGCTCCAGACAGTCTGAATATAATCAATGCGTAAACAGGCAGCAAAAACTTTTAGAAAGCCTAAAGGAAAAAAGAAGCGCAAGGCTAAGTAAGGAAATTAAAGAAAGCGCAAGTATATTAAACCTAGTACAACTATGGAAAGACGAAGAGAGTAGAAAGAAACTCATAAAGCTTGCGGAATTAAGAAAAAGCGTTTTAAAGGATGAGGTGGAGAATTTAAGCACTATGGACGAAGTAAAATCTAGGATACTCGGCTTGTCGGAAGAGGAGGTTTTAAATGGTTAATTGTGTAGTTTGCGAGAAGGGGTTTAAGGAAGATAAGAACCTACACGCTCACCTCAAAGCTCATGGTTTGAGAATGGCTGAGTATTATCAAAAATATTTCCCACGTAAAGATTTACATACCGGAGATATAATAAAGTTCAAAAGCAAGGAGTACTATTTTTCTACTGATTTCAATTCCAGAATAAGCATGAAAAAGTGGTTAAGCGCGCAACCAAAAAATAAAGCGAGAGAATACGTAAAAGAAATATTATCCAAAAGAATAGAAAGAAAGAACTTAAAATGTACGCCGAGTCAGGTAGAGTTAAGGACGGTCATGAGTCCCCCCATACAGTACTTTAATGAATTGTTCGGGGATTATTACGGCATATGCAAAGAGGTTGGGTTAAAGTCTAGATTTAACGGTTACCCTAATGAGGGTAGCTTTTCTTTAACTGACTACTCCGATCAGAAAGACTTAGAAATACTAATGGATACAAGAGAGCAGTTTCCATTCAAGTTGGATTATCCATTTCAAATTAAAGCTTTAAAATTCGGAGACTACACGTTGAGCGACGAGGAAGTGTGCTGCGGCTGCTATATAGAGAGGAAGTCTATAAAGGATTTTGTAGGGACGCTAAGCGGTGGGTTAGAAAGGTTTAGAAGAGAAATAGAAAGGGCGAACGAAAACGAAGCTTACTTAGTGGTTCTAGTGGAAAGCCCCATAAGTAAATGCATGGCTTTCGATAGACTGCCCTATGTGAGCAAAAAGATAAGAGCAACTCCGGAATATATATTCAGAAACGTTAGGGATATCTGTCAGGATTATGATCATGTCCAGTTTCTGTTTGTCGACGGCAGAAAAGAAGCTGTCAGAGTCATGAAGAAGATATTTTTCTGTGGGTGCGTATATAAGGATTACGACCTACAACTAGCTTACGACCTGAAGGTTTTATAATGTGGCATTGTCCCGATAAATACAAAGATCCCGTAGTAAACATAAACAAGGAGATTCTTGAGTTAGGCGGCGAGCTAGAAGACAAGCAAGCGAAAATAACTTTAGCTAAATTCCTAAGGTCCAACTTGGGCGTAACAACAGAGTTGATATCCGGGATCAAATTAGCACCTTTCCAAGAGATAACTCTCAAGGCATTTTTCAATAGGAATTTCAGTATGTGCGTCTGGGGTCGAGGTTGTGGCAAAACCTTTATAGCCGCTATTTATTGTTTTCTGCAGTGTATTTTTGAACCGCGAACAAAAATACTGATTGCTGGCCCTACTTTTCGTACAGCTAGATTTATCTTTAACAATCTAGAAACTATAGTAGAATCGAAAGGGGCTCAGCTGTTAGCTCAAGCTTTTGGGGCGAGATCAAAAAGGAACGACCAATACGAATGGAAAATAAACGGCGGCAGCATAACCGCTATACCTTTAAGTGGAGAAAAGATAAGGGGCTTCAGGGCTAATATATTGGTATTGGACGAGTTTCTATTATTGCCGGAAGAAATAATTAGAAATGTTTTGATGCCTTTCTTAGTGGCTCCTCAGGACATAGCGGAAAGAATAAAAATTAGGGAAATAGAAGACGAACTTATAAAAAAAGGAAAAATGACAGAAAGCCAAAAAATGGTTTTCGAAAACAACTCAAAAATGATAGCCCTTTCTTCCGCGTCTTATACTTTTGAAAACCTATATAAGGTATACAAGGAATGGTCCGAGAGGATAAATTCAAAAGAATCAGGGGAATCTAAATATTTCATTTCCCAAATGGGGTACGAATCTTTGCCAAAAGAAATGATAGATAGTACTATTATTGAAGAGGCTCAGTCAGACTCCTCTTCGCTATCTTCATTCCAAAGGGAGTATTGCGCTCAGTTTACGGATGGTAGCGATAGTTACTTTAGCGCAAGAAAAATGCACGAATGCACTATACCAAACGGGGAAGAGCCAAGCATGAAGATTATTGGTACGTCTGGATCCAAATATATTTTAGGCATTGATCCTAGTTTTAGCAATAGCCCTACTTCTGATTATTTCGCGATGTCCGTTATGGAAATCGACGACGAATCGAAACAAGGCACTTTGGTCCATTGTTATGCGGTAGCTGGTGGCAACTTAAAGGACCATATTAATTATCTTTTTTATCTAATTCAAAATTTCGATATTATCATGGTCATCATCGATAACGCTGGTTATCAATTTATAGATAGCGCTAATGAATCCGAGAAGTTCCTGAAAGCTAATATAAATTTAAAGTTTTTTGATTTCAATACAGACAAAGAAGGAGAGGAGTACAACAAGGAGATTAAGAGGGCTAGAAGAGGCTACAACCTGCAAGAAAAGAAAATTTGCATCAAGCAGTTGTTTTCTACCAGCTTTATAAGAAGAGCTAACGAACAGTTACAGGCAGATATAGACCATAAAAGAATATGGTTTGGCTCTAAGGTTACCGCTGATGGGGCAATTTTTAATAAAGTCTCCGAACAAAGAGTTCCCCTCAAGGCGACCAATCACGAAACTATACTAGATCTTATCGAATTCCAAGACGACTTTGTATACCAAACAAAAAAACAATGTTCTCTAATAGAGGTCAAAACCACATCTAAGGGAACCCAAAGTTTCGATCTGCCTCAACATCTAAGGAGAAGCACGTCCCCTAACAAGGCTAGAAAAGACAACTATACTACTCTTATGTTGGGAAATTGGGCGGTAAAAAGGTATTATGACATGATGAATGTAGAAGAGGAAACGGAAACTACTTTTTCCCCTATATTAATTTAATAACTAAATTTTAAGGTGAATATAACTTTAAACGTGTAATTTTAACTAAGATATGGCAGCCCCGAGAAAGAAGCAAGTCGATAGTTCTGCTAAGCCCTTAATGGCCGCTTATGGAGGAAAGGAGTCTATTGCGGTGCAAGCTACCCGCACAAGAAGGAATAAATCCGGAAGCATAGAAAGGACGGATAGGTTTGAGAATATCAATGACGGACTTTCTCCTTTTAAGTATACTAGCAGCGGAGCGTACAATACAAGCAACTTAGACGTAAGGGACGCTGTCATTTTATGCCAAAAGGCTTATTATAATTTTTCAATATTTAGAAATACTATAGATTTGATGACGGAGTTTTCCGTTAGTGACTTGTACTTTTCTGGAGGCAGCAAGAAATCTAGGGATTTTTTCACACATTTCTTTAAAAAAATAAACATTAGCTCTTTACTGGATAAGTTCTTCAGGGAGTATTACCGTTCAGGTAACGTCTTTATTTATAGGTTTGATGCGGCCATAACTCCGGCAGATTTTACTAAGATATCTCAAACGTTTGGAACCGGCGACTACCTAAATGAATCTGAGAAAATAACTATACCTTCTAGGTATTGCATACTTAATCCGGCAGATATCCAACTAGGAGGCAATATATCTTTCACTTCTGGAAAATACTACAAGCTGCTTTCAGATTATGAATTGGAAAGACTTAGGAATCCGAAAACGGAAGAAGATACAGAAGTCTTAGAGAATTTATCCAAAGAAATACAAGAACAAATTGCTAATCCAAAAAATACGTCTATAGTTTTACCGCTAAATTCAGACAAAATAACAGCTCTATTCTATAAGAAGCAGGACTACGAACCATTCGCTGTTCCCATGGGCTACCCAGTTCTAGAAGATATAAACTGGAAACAGGAAATGAAAAAAATGGATATGGCCATAACAAGAACAACCCAACAAGTTGTCCTTCTCGTGACAATGGGCACCGACCCAGATAAGGGTGGGGTCAGCCAAAAGAATCTTGAAGCTATGAGGACCTTATTTGAGAATCAATCAGTAGGAAGGGTCCTTATCGCCGACTATACGACTAAGGCTGAATTTGTAGTTCCGAATATAGCTAGTATACTCGACCCTAAAAAATACGAAGTAGTTAACAGGGACATACAACTAGGGCTAAATAATATCCTGATAAGCGGGGACGAGAAGTTCGCTAACGCTCAAATTAAGACTCAGGTATTCGTGGAGAGACTGAAGCAGGGTAGGGATTTATTTATTAACGAGTTTCTTTTGCCGGAAATCAAAAGAATGTCTAAGTCTTTAGGTTTTAAGAATTACCCGACGCCTAATTTTAACGACATAGAGCTTAAGGACGATAATACATATTCAAGAGTTTATACTAGGTTGATAGAGCTAGGTATACTTACTCCAGAAGAAGGTATCGAGGCTATTAACACAGGCAGACTGCCGACAAGTGAAGAGTCTCAAGAAAGCCAAAAAGGCTATAGGGGGCTAAGAGACAAGGGTTTATACGAGCCAATTATGGGGGGGCCTAGTACCCAAAAAGAAATGTCGGAAAACAAAGAGAGCTCCCCAGCAAGTGGTAGTCCTACCGTTTCTAATCCTAATGAATCGCAAACGGGAAGGCCACCGGGGACTAAGGGAGTACCTCAAGAAACAAAAAAGGTTTCCCCGATAGGGGCGTCTATGCAATTCAGCCTCTCTAGAGTAAAAGATAATTTGATACTAGCCCAAGAGCTAGTTACTGAAGTAGAGTCGTCCTTAAGGAAGCTCCACAAAAAGAGAAAACTAAGCCAACTACAGAAGGACGTAGCGGTGGAAATAGCTTCCGTCATTATAGCTAACGAAGATCCCGAAAATTGGAAACCGAAAACGAACGAATATTGTCAGAGTCCAGTAGACACAAACATGGACAGAATAAAAGACATAAGAGAAATAGCTTTCGAACACCAAGTAGATGACTACTTAGCTTCTATCTTGTACAACAGCAAAAAATAAAATGAGCGAAAATGTAGACGTAAGTCAATACGCAGCAGGGGCAGATATATCCTTACCGGATATTCCTATGCCGGAACCAGTGGTAGAGACCAAAAAGGTCATAAGCGACGAAGTGGAGGTGGCTTATAAGTTCTGCTTTGTGGGTTCGGGTCAAGGAGGGTCTAGACTCGCCGAAACCTTTCATGGATTGGGGTATAGGAAGGTTTGCGCTTTGAATACCGCAAAGCAAGACCTCAATACCGTAAAGTTAGACAATAAGCTTTGCATAGGGGACGGCGGAGCTGGAAAAGATCCGGATGTAGCTAAAGAGATTTTTGATTCCAAAAGGGAAGACGTTTTGGATTTCATGAGGTATTCTTTCGGTGACGATTTTGACCGAATATTTGTATGTGTCGGGGCCGGTGGAGGGACAGGGGCTGGTACTCTCGGCCCGTTAGTCAGTACCGCAAAAGAGCTGCAGGAAACCGTTGGCGTAAAAAATAATAAGGTCGGAGCTATCGTGGCGCTACCTAAAAACTCCGAAGGCAAGAGAGTTAACGCAAACGCTCATAAGACCCTAAAGGAAGCCTATGAATTAGTTGAGTCGGGAGATATTTCGCCTTTAATTATAGTAGATAACGAAAGGATAAGTAAACTATACCCCGGTTTGGTGGTTTCTAGTTTTTGGCAAACAGCAAATAGGAGTATGGCTGGATTGTTTCATTTGTTTAATTTGACCGCCGCCAAGGATAGTACTTATTCTGCATTCGACTCAAAAGACTACCTAAGTATATTAGACTCTGGCTTAATGGTCTTTGGAGCTTCCCCAGTTAAGGACTGGAGTGACCCGGTAAGTATATCTAGATCAGTTAGGGATAATTTAAAAGGAAACATCCTCTCCGGAGGGATAAATTTAGGATCTGGGACTTGTGCCGGGGTCGTAATAGTGGGAGGAAAAGAAGCTTTGGATAACGTACCTCAATCCAACTTAGACCAAGCTTACGCTCAATTGTCAAGAATACTGAAGGCAAACAGTACCGTCCATAGAGGAATATATAGCGGAGATAAAGAAGGTCTGACGGTCTATAGCTGCATAGGTGGGCTAGAAGAGCCTAAAGAAAAACTAGAGGAATTAAAACTTTTAGGCGATCTAACCGAGTAAAACTGTGTAACATTCCTCTAGGAACGATGAGGATGGAGGCTAAAGAAATCGACCTACTAGACGAATGGATTTTTCCAGAGAGAAAAGATCCTCATGTTGAGCTTTCTATCAAAGTCTTAGAAGCCTTAAAGGATAGGGTAAAAACATATAATAAGGCAAAAGACAGTAAAGTTAGCCTAAAAGAACTAAAGCAAGCTTTCGTAGCTGGGGCTTCTAATTCCGCTCTAAAAGATACAGAACTGCTTAGCGCTGGGTTCGAAAGAGTTGCAGTCTACCTAAGCGGGAAGAATAAAAAATTTAAAAAAGAAAATTTCACAATGCAGCAGGACTCTAGATCTAAAGAGTTTGAAATAATTTATGCCGACAACGAAGAACCTAGTACGGAGCCCTCCGGAAACGAAGAAGTCAAAAGACATAATTTGTCAGACTATAAAGTTGACAGCGTAGAAGAGTTATACCTCGAAGACTACAGAACCTGCATTTTAAATATTTAAGACATGAAAGAATTTAAATTCAAAACAACATTCAGCTCTTCCGTTAGACCTATGGTTTCGGAAGAAAAGGATAAACATCTAGCTTTGGCGTCGTTGATAGACGTCGGAAACTTTCTACCTCAGGTTGACGTGGAGAAAAATATAGACCTTCTCCCAATAGCTTTTAACGCCTGCGTAGTTAATAGAGTAAACAAGAACGGAGACGTTGTAGATACGGAAACTGCTTTGGCAATGTACGAATCTTTCAAAAATAAGCCCATCAATGTAGAGCATAACAGAGACAAGGTCTTAGGGACTATACTAACGGCAGGTTTTTCTAAATTTGGCTCCGACGAACTAATGACGGAAGAAGAGGCTAGGAGCACGACTGACCCGTTTAATATAACCTTGGGTGGAGTTGTGTGGAGAGTCGTCAACGAGAAGTTGGCTAATATTATAGAAAACTCAAGCGATCCGACCAGTGAGGACTTTATGAAAATAAGCGCTAGCTGGGAACTAGGATTCGAGGAATATAATATAGTTGTCATGGAGAATGAAGATGACAAAAATATGGAAAACGCTATAGAAATAATCTCGTCCGAAGGAGATGTAGATAAATTTTCGAAATACCTTAGAGCCGAAGGGGGGAAGGGTAAAATAGAAGAAAAAGGGTTTGTTTATAGGCAAGTCGTTGCGAACGTCGTCCCCTTGGGAATAGGCTTGACAGAAAACCCAGCTGCCGACGTAAAAGGTATAACAACGAACCGAACGCTGGAAGAGAAAGGCCTTCTAGACCTAGGGGACAGGGTCAAATTTGAAGAAAAGGCGACCAACGAAAAGGAAAACGAACCAATTAAGGCTTCCGAAACCAAAGAAAACTTTTCCCAAAAGGGAAATAGTGTTGTAAACAAAAATACACAAGAGGGAATCATAATGATGAAACTGACAAATATTAACGATATTACAGATGAGTCCTTGAAGACTGTTTCCGCTTCTACCGTAACCGATTTCATTCAAGAGGAACTGAAGCGAGCTTCAGAGAACTTCTCAGAAGATAGAAATAAGTTAGATACGGAATTAGCTGCAGCCAAGGAAGAATTAGATACCGTCTCTTCGGCGAGCAAAGAGCTCAAAGAGGAAATGGAAAAAATCAAGGCTGCTCTCGATCAACTCGAGAAGGAGAAATCAGAAAGAATTAATGAGGAGAAATTCAATCAGCGTATGGCTTTTATGGATGACACTTATAATCTTTCCGATGAGGACCGTAAGGTTGTCGCTTCTCAGATTGGTGACTTGGACGATGAGACTTTTGAGTCTTATCAAGGCGAAATGTCCATTTTGCTATCCTCTAGGAATAAAGAGGAAATCGAGAAGCAGGTTAAGGAAACGGAAGCTGCTAAAGAAGCAGAACTGCAAGAAACTAATGAGGAGGCTAAAGCTTCTGAGGAAACTCAGGCAGATGTCGCTGAAGAGGTTGTTGAGCAGATTGTTGAGCAGGCCAAGGAAGAGCCGGAAACAGTTCCGGTTTCTGCCACAGCGTCTGACCCCTCTGATACAGTTTATGATAAATACAGAAAAGCTTTTGATATCGACAATTTCGAAATCAAACTATAAAACAGGAGAAATAAATTATGGCTACAACATGTGACTTAAGACCCTTTAGGGATTACAGCGATCATAACGTAATCAATCTCTTTGCGTGGAGCGGTGCCGTGCCTGTCAAGAAGGGGACTTTCGTAAAAGTCGTCCCCGGTTCTGAAGGACACGGTGGCTGGAAAGCAACTGATGAGATAGAAATGCAAGGCGATGTAGGCGCTGCCTTCACTAATACCGTTTCACAACGGTATGGTGTGGCTGCCAAAATCACTGCCGCCGTCAACGGAGACGAAGACGACGCTATCGGCATGCTGCTTTACGACGTTAAAGAGACTGATGAGAATGGGGAGAAGCTAGTCTTCAACCCTCGGAAGGCTGCCGAGTTATCGGTTGCCTTGAGTGGACAAGCGGTACCGGTTGTTTCAAGAGGCGTATTCCTTTATAAGGGCGTTGACGGAACACCAGCTGCTGGTGGTAAAGCGTACATTGGTGCAGGAGGACTGCTTAGTGCTACGGTTGGCTCTGCGCCAAACGTGGTAGGATCTTTCCTAGGTGCCAAAGACGCCGATAACAATGTTTTGGTTAAACTTTCAATTTAATTATAAAAGGATATAAAATTATGAATTTAAAACTTAAAAATACACCAGAACAAATTGAACTTATCAAAGCTATGGGCTCTAAGGATAGAGCCGTTGCTAGAGAGGCTCAGGAAGCTTTTGCAGCTTTCCTAGGCCCTGTAGTGAGACAGGTTTTGAATCAGGCAGGCACAACCGGAGCGATCTATAGTGACGTTCCTTTTGATGAGGACGACTCACCGAGTTATCCTTTGGACCTGTATTACGATGAGGGTGACAACTACGTCCAAACTTGGTCTCAGTCAGTAGCTGGCGGTCTTCCGACCAGCACTGTTGAGGGTATGTCGGAGCTGAAGATTTCTACTTATAGGATCGACAGCGCTGTCAGTTTCCTCGCCAAGTATGCCCGTCGTGGTCGCTTGGACGTCGTTAGTAAAGGTATCGAGAGAATGGCTCAGGAAGTTCTTGTTAAACAAGAGCGTAATGGTTGGGCGGTTATCCTTAAGGCTTTGGCCGAGGGTACGACCAGCAGCTTGAGACATGTCGAAGTTGGAACTACAGCTAATGAGTTCCAATTGCATGACCTCAATAGGCTTGTGACCAGAGGTCGCAGGATTAATGAGTCGTTCGCAAACGGTACTCCGGACGCTGCTTATAGTAGCGGTGTCACGGACCTTTATGTGAGTCCTGAGATTATGCAGAACGTGAGAGCGTTCGCTTACCAGCCGATGAATACTCGCGCTGGATCAACAGGTAGTGGATCGGACACAAGCACGTCAGTTCCATTGCCCGATAATGTTCGTTCTGATATTTACAACGCTGCTGGTACCCAAGAAATCTACGGTATCAACCTTGTTGAAATGAACGAGCTCGGCGTGAGCAAGAAGTATAACACTTTGTTTGATACTTTTGCTACTCACACTGATATCAATGGTCCCGGTGGAGCAGACTTTGCTACCGGTACAGACGAGATTCTCGTCGGTATCGACAATAGCAAGGGGGCGTTTATTCGTCCGTTGGCACAGAATGCCGATAGTGGGTCTACCTTTACGGCCTCTCCCGATGACCAGTTCAACGCTAGAGCCGAGAAGATCGGCTTCTACGGTGCTCTCGAAGAGGGTAGGGTTTGTATTGACGCCCGTGCGGTTGTCGGTATCACCATCTAACAGAGCTCGTCAAGAGATTATACGAAAGTCCGGCTTCGGCCGGGCTTTTTTTTATTTCCCATTGAATTTTTCGCTTGTGTAAGCGATAATATAAAGGAACAAGGATATGAAGAACAAACCTACACAAAAAAAGACCGCGGCCTCCAAAAGGAAACCCACAGCTAAAGGAAAAGCTACTTCTAGCGGTAAATTAAAAAAAATGTCTCAAACCCACGGAAAGAACGAAACTGTCGAATCTAAGTTCGAGCCTAGAACATTGGATCAAGTATGGGGGGATACAGGGTTAGGAAAATACAACACTCTTGACGAAGATGCATATAGGGGTAAATTAGACTACATGGCTAAAACGGATCTTCAGGCTCATGCGACTAAGGTGGGACTCGTCCCTATAGACAATAGGTCCACTCTAACCCAAAGACTAATGAGGGAGTTCAGAAAACATGCAAACTCTTTTAAGCCTACAAGTCTCAAAGCTTCTAAGCCTATAGCTAAAGACTCTCTTTCTCCGGAAGTAAGAAAAGTGCTAGACGAAGGTAAATAAACCTAATTTAGAAATTGTTTTAATAAAGCGCCTTTATGGCGCTTTTTCTTTTTATATTTATGCTATATTTCCTTAGCTAAGGTGTAATTCTTTGTAATATGGCGACTAGTTACAATTTTACTGTTACACAAGGTTCGGAACTAGATGTTCAGTTAAAGGTTACAGACGAAAATGGAGTAGCTCTAAACTTAAGCGGCTTCGACGTCAGAGGGTCCGTTAAGTATAGGTATAGCGATTCCGCAACTCTGATCGACTTAGATCCAGTTATAGCCACGGGCTCAAACGGTGACGGTTACATTAGCGGCTTGGTCGACGTCTTTTTAAGTGGGGTACAGACTAAAGCGTTGCCTGTAACTGACGCTTGTTACGATATAGAAAGATTTCACGCTGGGTTAGGGGCAGCCTCTCCTAGCGTGATAAAGCTACTAAATGGCAAGTTTAGCATTTACCCCGAAGTAACAACAGCGACGTATTAGGGAGTAAATTATGCCAGTTATAGTTGATGTAAAAGTTCCATCGAAGGTCACGACCTCAGTCTTAGCTGAGTCTACCAAGACTAGCTCGACTATTACGGTCGGGAGACAAGGCCCTCCCGGTGCAGGATTTATAAACGTAGATAATGACACTAAATGGGGACTTACCAAAGCCCTTAGGCCAACTACCTCTGGTGTCTACAGTTTAGGAACAGACTCTTACCCTTTCGGCGACTTTCATTCTCAAGATGGAAATTTTTACGGAAATTTAAATGTACAGGGTAACGTTAGCATTACCGGAAGCCTTGGGTTAAGTGGTAATTTTATTATAGGAGACGAGACTACAGATAGCATAACAACTAGAGGAGACCTGTTTGTAGCGGATGATGCATTTTTCTCCGATGACGTTAATATAACAGGTGACCTAACAACCCGGAACGTATACCCAGAAGCGACCACTACTTACGATTTAGGTTCAGCCGCGAAAAAATGGAATAACATTCACGCCAAAACAGTTCATATTGACGGAAGCACTTTAATGATGGGTGCAGATGGGGCCCAAGTAAAAGTAGTTAGCAATAGGATTCAATTTCAAGGCAACACATCAAATGATGGTGCGTATTTTGTAGGCGATACGTATATTGACGGGGGGACATTTTTTGCTCAAAAAGCTTTTGGGCCACAATTCGAAATACTTAACACTAATTCTACAAATAGGTATGAATTTGAGCTAGATGATAATGGCCACTTAAATATATCTGGTAACTTAAACGGTTCGGTAAAGTTCAATAATGATCTATTGCCTTCTTCCAACGGGGGGAACGTAGGTGCCAGTTCGGCGAAGTGGAATTATTCTTATTTTACAACTGGGGTAATAGCTAACACTTTGTCGGTAGGAACTTCCGAAAACACAAAGACCTTAAGCGTTGGTGGAGATACGAATATATACGGAGACTTAGATATATACGACGAAAACAACACAAGCAACAAAATTGTTTCTATATACGATAGTTCAGACGAAGGGAGAATTGATATTAAAAACGCTGGTTCTACGAAAATTAGACTAGCTTCAAATTCTAATAGTTATTTTAATAATGGAAACCTTGGAATAGGAACTTCTTCCCCTTCTGTTAAGCTGGATATAAACTCCAACGATGCAATAAAAATTCCGGTAGGTACCACAGCGCAAAGACCTACTGGTTCCGACGGTATGATGAGGCTGAATACCACAGCTTCACAATTCGAAGGATACCACGGCGGAAATTGGCACAATTCGAAGGATACCACGGCGGAAATTGGCAGGGGCTGGGTGGCGTAATAGACGTCGATCAAGACACTTACGTAAGTACGGAGAAAACTTCAGATGATGATGCTTTATATTTTTACACCTCGGGAATAGAGAGGGCAAAAATAAATAATAATGGAAATGTTTATATAGCTAAAAGCTTTTATACTTCTGGCAGCGCTTATATAGAAAGCGACCTTACTGTTTCAGGCGACTTGAACGTTAGTGGGAATTTCAATCTTGGAGACTCCACCACCGACAGGATAACAACTCAAGGTGACCTATACGTAAAAGATGACGCTTTCTTTTCGGACGCGGTACATATAACGGGGAACCTAACTGTCGACGGGACAGCTTCGGCGGCTACCCCAAGTTCGAATGGACACTTAACTACAAAGCTTTATGTAGATTCTAGCGACAATACGCTAACTACCAATTTAGCGACGACGGGAACTACTCTACAAAATCAAATCACAAGTAACGATTCCGACATAGTAGCATTAAATACAGCAACCGGAAGTTTACAAACGCAAACGACAAGTAATGATGGAGATATATCCGCGTTAAATACAGCAACAGGAAGTCTTCAAACTCAAGTTGTAAATAACGACACCGACATATCGACTTTGCAAACAGCTACCGGAAGCCTTCAAACGCAAGTCACAAGTAATGATGGAGATATAACTGACCTAAACACTAAGGTTACGAATTTAAGCGGCGACGCTGTTCTGTTGGCTGGAGGCCAAACTATAGCAGGAAGCAAAACTTTTTCAGACAACACAATTTTTAGCAGCGGCGTAACGGTGTTAGGTACTCTTGGAGTAAGCGGAAACTTTACATTAGGAGACGACGCAACAGACAGCATAACAACAAGGGGAGATTTATTCGTAGAAGATGATGCGGTTTTCAGTGACGATATGACCGTTACTGGTAACGCGCGTTTTGTAGGTAATGTTGGTATAGGCGTAGGGTCGGCTACTCCTAGCGCTCAATTGGAGTTGGGTTCTTCAGGAGGATCCGCAAGATATATAAGATATAAAGACACAGACGGTTCTCCTACTAAGTACAATTACGAACTAGGAGTCCAAAGAGTGGATCAGTCTTGGACGGTGACTCCATCTACCCTTCCCGGTGGAAACTCTTTTTCCAGTCCGGCCCTTATTGTTAATAGTGACGGAAACGTTGGAGTAGGTGCAGCGCCTAGTAAAAAGTTCCAAGTTGAATCTTCCAGCAGCCAAATCAAACTAACTGACACTGGCCAAAGTGGGAGCAACAGCCAACATGCTATATTTAATTTTAGTGATTCGAGCGATAACTCATTGGACATTCTTACGGCTTACGCCGCAGGGACAGCTAACAAAATAACATTATCGCCAGCCGGTTCGACAGCAATGACTTTACTGCAGGGGGGTAAGGTCGGTATAGGAGTTAATACTCCCACGCAAACACTTCATGTCGATGGTAATTTGCGTTTAACAGGCGCAATATATGATACAAACAATTCCGCCGGTACCAATGGTCAAATTTTAATATCTACCGGATCAGCTATAGATTGGAAGTCCTTGAGCGAGATAACTGGTGTTGATGGAACCGGTACGGCAAACTATATTCCTAAATGGAGTGATGCGGATACTATTGGGAATTCCATTATATACGACGATGGAACAAACGTTGGTATCGGGAGCGCTTCGCCATCATACAGACTGGACGTACAGGATTCTTCGGATGCGACTTTCAGATTGCAGGCAGGATCGACATCAGACGCTACAATACGACTAGATCAAAACGGAACCCAACAAGCCACTATTGGTTATGATCATAGTTCCTCTTTATTAAAGTTAAATAATAATAGTAATTTCGGAGGAACCGATCATTTAGTAATTAACTCGGACGGCAACGTTGGTTTAGGAATAACAACCCCAAGCGTCCAGCTACAAACAAGCGGTGACGTTATAGTCGGCGGTAACCTTACGGTTTCTGGAACTACGTTTACTGTTGACACGTCTAATGTTCTTGTCGAGGACCCAGTTCTTCTACTTGCGAAAAACCAGACAGGAGGAGCAGCTTTAGATTCTGGATTCATTGTTGAACGTGGGTCCGACCAAAATGTTGGTTTCATTTGGGACGAATCCTCGGATCATTTTACGTTCATCAACACGAACGAAATCGCGGACGACAACGACATTACTATAGCCAGCTATGCAAATATAAAAGCCGCAAACGCTATAGTAGCGGACTTGACTTCCCCTAATGGTTATTTCGATTGGACGAGAAATTCGACTTCGGTAGCGGCTAAAATAACCCAATCTGGAACAGGAGATATTTTAAATTTATTTGACGGAGCTTCTAATATTCTCTCCGTCTTGGATGGTGGTAACGTAAAGGCTGTCGGCAACTTTGCTATTGGTGGTGGAGATCCTGTCGCGACAAAAGGTTTATATATTTTACAGGACGGAGGTACAGTAACTACCGATAGTTACGGGTTACATATATCAAACACAGAAGCAAACGCAGGCCCTAATGATATAAAATACGGATTAAGGGTAGATAGCGTTGGAACTCATTGGTCGGGCAACAACGCTAAAACTTACGGCCTATACGTTAGCAATACAGATGGGTATAGCGGAGCTAGTCAGTCGACTGAAAACTTTGGGGCTTATATAGCGGTCGCCAACGCGAATCCGAATAAAAACTGGGGACTATACGTAACCGGAGAGGATAAAAGCTATTTTTCCGGTAACGTCGGAATAGGAACAACTGCGCCGACATACAAACTTCAAGTAGTTGGAACTAGTCATTTTAGCAGCAAGCTAATAGCGGCTGGTAGCGTTGGTATAGGGGTAACTAATCCTTCAGTTTCTCTTGAAGTCGTAGGAACAGATGCAATTAGAGTTCCCGTAGGTACCGACGCACAAAGACCAACACCGGCGGACGGCATGGTCCGCTTGAATACCGACAGTAATCAGTTTGAAGGTTATAGCAATAGTAATTGGCAGGGTCTCGGGGGAGTTATAGATGTAGACCAAGACACCTACGTTAGTACAGAAAAAACCACCGATGACGATACTTTATTTTTCTATACCGCCGGAGGGGAAAGAGCAAAGATAGATAACGCAGGTAATACTTTCGTTGCCGGAGACCTAACTATTTCAGGAAGCCTTGCGGTAAGCGGGGACTTTACATTAGGAGACACAACAACCGATAAGATAACTACGAGAGGCGATCTTTATGTTGAAGATGACGCTTTCTTCGCTGATGCTGTTGAAATAACCGGAAGTTTAACTGTAGATGGTACAGCTTCCGCAGCTACCCCGACTCAAAACGGACACCTAACTACAAAGCTTTATGTAGACTCTGCTGATAATACGCTAACTACTAATTTAGCGACTTCAGGAACTACCCTACAAAATCAGATCACTAGTAACGATTCCGACATAACGGCGTTAAATGCCGCGACTGGAAGCCTGCAGACTCAAGTTACGAGTAACGACTCTGACATTTCCACGTTAACAACGAATCTCGCTGCGACCGGTAGCAACCTGCAGGCTCAAATTACTAGTAACGACGGCGACGTATCAGCTTTACAGACAGCTACTGGAAGCTTGCAAACGCAGGTCTCTAGTAACGATACCGATATTGCGACTATCAATACTAACATTACCAGTCTTAGTGGCGACGCCGTTTTGTTAGCCGGAAATCAAACTATAGCGGGCGATAAAACTTTTTCAGATGACGTAACGATCTTGGGTGACCTAGCTGTAAGTGGTGATTTTACTTTAGGGGATGCGACAACCGATAAGATTACTACCAGAGGCGACCTTTATGTCGAAGATGATGCGGTGTTCAGTGATACTATAAGTGTCACCGGTGTTGCGCATTTCGCTGCGAACGTTGGCATCGGTACAGCTTCTCCTTCTGTGGCTTTGGATATTTCAGCTACTGACGCCATTAAGATTCCGGTAGGTACAACAGCCCAAAGGCCAGCGACTGCTGATGGTTTGATGCGTCTCAATACCACCACCAATCAATTTGAAGGATATCAAAATAGCAACTGGCAGGGACTCGGTGGAGTAATCGATGTTGATCAGGATACTTACGTTAGCACAGAGAAGACTTCTGATGATGATACATTATTTTTCTATACTGCGGGTTCGGAGAAAGCGCGTTTAACGTCAGCGGGTCTTTTTGGCATCGGAACTAGCGCGCCGGGATACACTTTAGAAGTGGCGGCATCTAGCGCGACTTGGTTGTCCAGAATTTACAACACACATGGGGGTGTAGGAAATGGACTACTAGTGCGAGTAGATTCTACTAGCTCGGACGCTATTTTGTCGGCTTACAGTGCTGGGTCGCATCGTTTTGTTGTTAAGGGCGATGGCAAGGTTGGCATTGGAACATATTCGCCAAGCTATAAACTTCATGTTGCTGGTGATTATATTTTTGTAGATAGCAATAAGGGTATTCGGTTTGGGGGAAGCTCTCATCAGATTGGTAGAGAAGCCTCAAATGAATTAAGACTTAAGTCTAGCAACACAACAGGGTTTACGACTTTCTACACAGGTGGCGACACGGAAAAAATGAGGATTCTAGCCGACGGCAAAGTCGGTATTGGGACTACTGCGCCAAGCTCATTACTGCACATATCCAGCACTTCTCCAGCTTTTTATATTCAGGACTCAGATGCGACTAGTACACATAGTATTACGAGCATGTCGGGGGGGATCAACTTCACTGTCGATACTCGTCAAAGCGATGGGACTTTTGTTAGCACGGATTATCAAATCGTCAAGGATGCAAGTGGAGCCAATTACCAAAGATGGTTTACTCAGGGTGCAGAGCGAATGCGGATTATATCTGACGGCAATGTCGGTATAGGAACAGCAACCCCAAGTGCTCAACTCCAAACAACCGGCGACGTTATAGTCGGAGGCAACCTTACTGTTTCAGGTACGACGTTTACGGTCGATACATCGAACGTTCTTGTCGAAGATCCGGTTCTCTTACTTGCCAAGAATCAAACTGGTGGAGCGGCTTTGGATGCAGGATTTATCGTCGAGCGTGGCAGTGATACAAACGTTGGGTTTATTTGGGATGAGTCTGCTGATCAATTTGCAGTAATCAATACAACTGAAATAGCCGACGACAATGATATAACTATAGCAAGTTATGCGGCCTTTAAGGCTGGATCTCTGACGACTCCCGGAAATATAACAACTACGGGAACAGGAACAATCACATCAGCTTCAAGTCTTACAGCGGGTGGAACCTTATATGTTGATGAAAATATTCGACATACAGCAGACACCAATAATTATATAAACTTTACAACCGACACACAGAAGTTTTATACTAGCGGTTCAGAACGTATGCGAATTGCTTCTGACGGCGTCGTTACCACAAACAATCTTGAGCCAATAAACGGAAATGACTCTGGTTATCTCGGAAGCAGTTCTAAAAAATGGAAGCAGGTATATTTCGGGATACTGGAGGCGGACACTGCTAAAATTTCTGGATTAACAAACTTAAACGGAATGCAATATTTCGTTACGATGAATAGCAATGGTACCCTTTATAAGGATAGCAGGACTTTTCTTGAGTTAACGGGAGGAACACTAACAGGTGCTTTAATAGGCACTACCGCTACTTTTACAACCGTTACCGCAGCTCTAGTAGGTAACGCTACAACTTCGACTAATACTACCGGCAACGCGGCAACCGTTACGAACGGAGTCTACACTACTGGCGCTCAGACTATCGGAGGAGCAAAGACCTTAACTGCCGCACTGGCAGGCACTAGCGCTGCGTTCAGCACAACACTAGCGGTAACTGGCAACACCACGCTGACGGGTTCGCTGACGGGTACTACTGCTGCATTCAGCTTTGCGGCTGGAAATCATACTACTGGTATAGCGGTTACGAATACCCAAAATGGCGGCTACGGTACTGCGCTTACTTTCTCATCCAAAAGGACTGACGAGAGTACGCCCGTCATCGCAGCGCGAATCCGAACCGAGGGTGCTTCTTCTTGGAATAGTGACGCTTCAACAAGCAGCAATTTGAAATTCGATACTGTATCCGCAGATATTGCGGCTACGAGAATGACTATTTTTCATGATGGCAAAGTCGGCATCGGGACTACTTCTCCAGAGAAAAACTTAACTGTACAATCTGCTACCTCACCCGCAATTGGTATTTACTCCACTTATGCAGATACCAATGCTCGAAATTGGGCTATAAACACTAACAACGCAGCCTACGGTGATCTAACTTTCTCTACCTCTGCGGCTAGGCTTGGTAATCCGACCGCAATAAAAATGACGATTCTGAAGGACGGCAAAGTCGGCATCGGGACTACTGCGCCAGCCGTACAACTTCATCAGTATGTTGCTGCTGGAAATATAGTGGAGCATAGGTTAGCGGCTGCGACAGTTTATACTAAAATCATAGCTGATGATGCTGCTGGTTTTTCTGCAATTGATGCTTCGCACGACTTAAGGCTTAAAGAGGCTGGGGCGGAGATTGTTAGAATCACTGGCGGCAAGGTCGGCATCGGGACTACTGCGCCGGGAGCTAAACTTGAAGTTGCTGTTGATGGGTTAGCATATAATGCTCCTGCAATGATTCTTGAAATGGGAACAAGCGGTTCATCCCAAGGGGTTTTTGAGTTTCAAAGTAATTCTGTTACAAAAGGGAGAATTAGGGCAGACGAAGATGGTGGTATGGTAATAAGTTCTATGGGGAGTGGAGACATTCTTTTTAGACAAGATGATGCTGATGGGTCGACTTTAGCTGTTATGAAAAATGACGGCAAAGTCGGCATCGGGACTACTGCGCCATTAACCAAAACCCATATAAACGCTGCTGGTTCTGTTATTGTTGGTGGTAATGCCATTAAAAGTTCCACCATGAAGGGGTTGAGTATTACAAACAGCACGAACGACACTTCATCTGTAGGTGTTTGGTTTGGAACGGGTGGTTCTCATTGGTCTGGCATTTCTGGTCAAAGGTTAAGTACTTCTACTTGGGGAACTGATTTAAGGTTTTATACTCACGAAGATACGACCCAAAATTTAACCTATACTTCGGAACGGATGAGGATTGCTACTAGCGGTAGCGTTGGCATCGGGACTGCTACGCCGAACCAACTCCTTCATCTTGAAAAAGGAGATACAAATACCAACGAATTGGCAACGGGAGCAGGGCCGCAGATTAAACTTCGTAATACTTCTGACACAAACGGTAATATTGCTTCCATAGATTTCTACAACTCAACTGGCTATATAACTGGCCGAATGGGCGCGAAGTTTGTAGATGCTGGCGACAGAAACACAGACCTATACTTTGCCACTAGAGCGAATAGCGGTTCGCTTACAACGCAGATGCGGATTAAGTCCGACGGCAATGTTGATATAACCAGCGGAAACCTCCAAATGGGCGGGACCAATATAATTAACTCTGTTCTGGATATGTACAACTTGGAATCATTCAAGTTGGCCGATACCAAGAAAGCGTTTTTTGGGTCATCTAACGATTTAGAAATTTACCATGACGGTTCTCATAGCTACATATCCAACACTACTGGTGCATTTTGGATTAAAAGTACCGTAACTGATGGAGACCTTATCTTTGCAGCCGACAGAGGTGACGGTGGTGGAACCTTTGATTACTTCACTTTAGACGGGGGCAGTACAACCTATTCTGGCGGCACAACAGTGGCGTACACAAAGTGGCAAGATAATTCAAGAATAGCTTTAGGTACGGGTAAGGATCTGCAGCTTTACCATGATGGTAATCATTCGTACATTGAGGATACTGGAACAGGTGCGTTAAAGCTAAAGTCAGACGACTTCCGTGTGGAAAATTCTTCTGGCAATAATTTATTTAAGGGCGTTGGTGACGTTGCGTCCATGTATCATAACGGTAGTGAAAAACTAGCCACGACTTCAACCGGAGCGACTGTTACAGGCGACTTGTTAGTAACTGGCCAGTTATCCGCTACAACCAAATCATTCTTAATCGATCACCCGACTAAACCCGGCAAGAAGTTAAGACACGGTTCCTTGGAGGGACCGGAGAACGGAGTCTACATCCGCGGCAAGAGTGGTTCTAATATAATTGAATTACCAGAATACTGGACCAAGCTAATAGACGAAGATAGTATAACAGTTCAATTAACACCAATAGGAAAACATCAACATATATATGTAGAGTCAATTAAAAATAATACAGTACATGTGCAATCGGATGAAAAAAGAAAAAATAGTAATGATTTAAATTATTTTTACTTAATATTAGCAGAAAGAAAAGACGTCAACAAATTAGTAACAGAGGAATAAAATGGCACAAAACGTACTCATAACACCAGCTTCGACCAAGGTAGCATTTACTGATGCAGGAGATGTAACGACTGTGTTGCGCACAAGTAGCGGCAGATTCGAGTTTAAAGATTCTGGAGAATCTAATTTCGTTGATTTATACGCTAATGATATAGTTCTTGATGGTAATCTTACCGTTGGCGGCACGACTACAACAGTCAACACCTCTAATATTCTTATTGAGGATCCAATTTTACAATTAGCAAAAGGCCAAACAACCGGAACGCCGACTGTTGACATAGGGTTCCTTGGGTTAAGAGGGGGTTCAAATAATGCGGCTTTTATATGGGACGAGAGCGATGACGTATTTGCTGCTATACTGACTACCGACGATGCTTCAGGCACCACTTTGACTCCTGCGAGTTATGCAGGTTTTAAAGCCGGAGTAGCTGCGCTGAGCGGGACGACCAATGATGGGGCGGCGGCGATACTAAAAGCAACGCAAGCGGGAACAGGGAGGGCGCTTCAAGTCGCGCGTACCGTAGCATCTGCCACAAGAGCGATGGCGGATTTTGTACAACTATCCGCGAGTGGGGGAACTAGTCCAGCGGTACACATTCAGCAAACAACAACCGCATCCGACGCTTTAAGAATAACCTCTGACGGTTCTACTGCTAAATTCGCCGTAACTGGGACGGGTGCGCTGACGGGTACTACTGGTACATTCTCAAGCACATACGTTTAGTGGCACTTCCAACCTTAATGGAGATGTCAAAATTGGTGGTGGAGGGAGTTACTTCTTGGGCGCAAACGGATGGTCTTGGAATGTAGGTTATACGTCAACCAGCGATACATGGAACGCATGGGTTAATTATTACGGTTACGCAGGGGGGCAAACCAAGTTCAGAAATTTCGTAGTTGGCGACGGAAAGGGCATAGCAGTTGCCACATTTACGGGAGCTACTAAATTAACAACGCTCGCTGGTGCGCTGGCGGGTACTAGGGGTGTTTTTAGCGCAGCAAGCGGATCAAGCTATGCTCTGCACTTAAAGAATACTACAGCGGCAAGCCCTTATACTTGCTGGATAGAAGAACCCGCTTCGCCTACGGCTGGCTACCCCTTGTTGAGTGTGACAAGCAGCGGGGGAACAAATAACTATTTTCGTATAGACAGCGGAACTGGTTCATCTTTTTTTGGCGGTGCGCTGGCGATTGCTTCTTCTGGCGCAGCAGACTTGTTGACCATCAAGGACACTCTCAATACGGGTAATTCCGCAACACCGTATATTCGGTTTAAAGATTCTGGCGACAATAACCTTGGCTACTTCGGCTACGGTTCTGGGTCAAATGGCGATTTCTATTGGGACAATTCTGGTGGCGGTGATTTTAGGATAAACGGTGGGGATGTGATCCTCGCTGGTGCGCTGACGGGTACTACTGGTACATTCTCAAGCACATTGCAAGCGACAGGTGGTGTTAGTGTAGTTGGCACTTTAGGGACATGGTCTATAGATAACCAAGGTGCGGTTTTAAACTTTAGTCGTGGGGCTAATAACTACATCAGAGCAAATAATGCAGCAGGGGCTTTGCGGTTTGATACTGGCGGTAATAACTCGGCTCTTTTTCTAGCATCAGACCAAAGCGCAACATTCAGCGGTGCGCTTACGGGTACTAGCGCTACGTTTAGTGGGGCCACTGGGATAACCATAGAGAATACATCTACAACTAATGTACAGTTAAAACTTAGAAGTAACGGGGTAGATACTTGGAGAATAGGACAAAACTTAGTTGTAACAGGATCAACAGCTTTAGAATTTTATGATGATGTAAATAACGTTGATAGAATGGTTATAACCAACTCTGGCAAAGTCGGCATCGGGACTACTGCGCCGTATGGAGGACTTCATGTTAACGCTTCAAATTATGGAGAAAGTCCAACTATCAACAAAGCTCTCTTGGTTTCGGATTCAGCAGATGTTACAAAGTATTTAATACTTACTTATCATGCTAGTGTAGATGTGGGTATTATTCAGGGGTTAGACGATAGTCTTGCTTGGAAAAATGTGGCGATAAATCCCAACGGCGGCAATGTCGGTATAGGAACTACTGCACCAGCGACAAAACTTCACGCGATTTTAGATTCATCGGCTACCAACACACCGACAGATGTATTAAGGTTAGGGCACACGTCTTCTGGTAGTACCGCAGTAGGTTTTGGTGCGCTTATTCGTTTTGATGCTGAAAGAACAGGTACAACTACTGACGGGATGGGGAGATTAGGATTCGTTGCTGATACAATGACTTCATCGCGAGTTGATGGTGCCTTTATTGTTCAAACTGGACTTGATGGTAGCTACACAGAACGGTTTCGTATTAAATCTGACGGCAATGTCGGAATCGGTACTAATGCGCCACTCGCAAAGCTCCATGTGAAACTAGACTCCGCAAGTTCTGGATATAGTAATCTACGAATTCAGTCTGCTACCTATCCTTCTATTGAGTTTTACAGCGATAACGCCGCTACCAACAATAGGAACTGGAAAATTTCCAGCGTTTATAATTCATACGGAACCTTTGAAATATTAAGCAGCACAGCAGCGGGCGGCGTACCTACTACCACAAGACTTGCCATCAATAAAGACGGCAATGTCGGCATCGGGACTACTGCGCCAGATCAGAAACTTTCTGTAACAGGAAATATTCAAGCGAGAAGCGGGTACTGGTTTATCGCTCGTTCTGCTGACAACGCTGGCTATTCATACCTAAAAAACCCAAGCACATCTGGGTCTGAAATAGCTTTTCATACATCAGGAGAGAAAATGCGCCTTCTTTCCAACGGCAATTTCGGCATCGGGACTGCTGCGCCGCTTTGTAAACTGGATATACGAACAACTTCAGCCTCGTTAATTGATGCGGGGGCAACTGTTAATATAGAGGAGGATGCTGCTTGGACACAAGGGTTAGCATTATATATAAATAACGCAGACACTTACAACGGAGACTACGCATCGGCTTGTATAGGTGTGGCAAACAGCGGTAGCAACATTATCATTACGGCTGGGGCTAAAGTTGTAAATAATCCCGCCTCTTCAAACGGTTATAAGACACTTAATTCTACAGCTCCTTCTGTTTACCGTCAACTAAACGGGGCGCACCTTTTCTATGGTGACACAGGAAAAACTGCGAATACGCTTTATACCCCGACTGAACGTATGCGTATAGCGGTTGACGGCAAAGTCGGCATCGGGATTACTGCGCCAACAACCACGCTAGATGTCTATCACGCAACACATAGTCAACTGACAGTCTCCTCACCGGGCAACCAAGATAGCTCGTTGAGCCTAATTGAGAGAACTTCTGTTTCCCCATTCGGATCTGCTAATGTGTATGGATTCCAATGGAAATATGACGGTGGCGACAACAAGCTCTACTTGTCTTCAGGTGTTGATACAAACGTGGTCAACCGTTTAACTGTACAAAGAGATGACGGCAATGTCGGCATCGGGACTACTGTGCCAACAGCAAAGCTTCATGTTGCTGGTGATGGGCTTTTTGATTCACTTCGGACAACATACCATTTTTCTAAATCATTCGCCGCTAGTTTTGCTAATGGAACAGCAAATTTAGTCGGTTATATTTCCTTTGGTAACTCTAATCCGTGGGGATGGATAGAAGTAACGCTAACGGGTTCTTATTCCAACACAAACATTACAGGTAGATATACGAAGCGGTTTGCAATAGGAAGAAACGTCAGCGCTGGCATCAGCTCACAGTCTTCAGAAGTTATAGCAAACATAGGAGATATTGCGGGTAAGTTCAAAATTGGTGCTTTTGAGGTTAGCGGTACAACTTTACGGCTGCCGATATACAGTCTGACCAGTTTAGGAAACAATGTTCAGATTTTTGTTGAGGGGCATGTGCACGCGGGTTCTGCCGCCGCACTCATAGTATCGTCCCTTTCATGCACCACTCCTGTCGCCGTTAGTAACACCGAAACCAGAGACTATTTTACGATGATGGCTGATAGAGTCGGCATCGGGACTAATGCGCCAGCAGCTACGCTAGATGTTCATGGGTCGATGGTGCGAATATCTTCTGATGGGGGTGCTTATAGGCGTCTAATGTTTTTTGACAGTCTCGCTACTCCAAACAAAAACAATTTTCAAGTAGCGGTACAAGAGATAAACAATGCTTTGCACATTGGCCCGTCCACCGCTGTTGGAGGAACGACATTTTCTGGCTCTACTGGTTTGGCTATGCTGGCTAACGGCAATGTCGGCATCGGGACTGCTTCGCCAACTTCAGGTTTTAAGCTTGATGTTAATGGATATACGAGAACCTCCCTTTTAACTCTCAGAACTTCTGCGGCTGGAGTGGGAGGAACAGTAGCCGATGAAAACAGTTACGAGTTAGGGCCGGGATATTTAAATTTGAGCCGTGATGATACGGCAGCCGCAAGACAGATACAATTTGGAAAAAACGGCTCTCTGCATTCGGGGATAATGACCGATACCAATGGTTTAAATTTTGTTGGTTCAGATGGGGCGGCAGATGTAACTATAAAAACTAACGGCTATGTCGGCATCGGGACTACTGCGCCAGCATACCCTTTAGATGTTCAATCGGGTGGTGTAGGTACGGTTTTAAGGGCGGGGACTGCGTTTGTATCAATAGACTCGACGGGAAGTGCCGCTGCTCCTTCGTTAATATTTAATGGAGACTCCGATATGGGGTTATGGAGGCCAGCCGCCAATACGTTAGCGATAGCCACTGCTGGCGTGGAAAGGCTGAGGATTTTGGCTGACGGCACTTTAGATCTCAAGTCAGCCAAATTTAAAATCAATGGCAGCGCCGGAAGTAACGGAGAAACACTAACAACAGACGGCAGCGGCAACATAAGTTGGAGCGCGGCGGGTTCAGGCACCATAAGCGGCAGCGGCACCGATAATTATGTACCAAGGTTTAATGGAGCTGGGGCTTTACAGAATTCTGCCCTTTTCTCTAGTGACAGTGGCAATGTCGGCATCGGGACTGCTGCGCCAGATACTCTTCTTGATCTACAAGCTACCGGGGGTGCGGATATGCTTCTATTGCGCACGACTGGAGATACATCAGGAGTTCTTGGGGCGATTAGTTTTGGTAATGCAAATTTAGATAAATACATGGCTCAAATTAGAGTCACCCAAGACGGCGCAACGGATTCTGCGCAACTACAGCTTCAAACTCAGGCGACCGGGGCAGGCAAGCTAACCCGGATGACTATTAAGGGGGACGGTAAAGTCGGCTTCGGGACAACTAGTCCCGCTGCTGATGTTCATTTCTATCAAGGGCCAGACAATCGGGTGATGATTGAATCTAATGGCCCGACATTAGTTTTCAAGGAAATAAATTCAACAAACCAAAACTGGGCATTCTATCACAACGCAGGGGCTTTAAATATACGGACGCTGGCTGATAATTTTGGCAGCACTGTAGACAGGGTGACTTTCTTGCAAGACGGCAAAGTCGGCATCGGGACTGCTGCGCCAACTGCTAAACTTTTTGTCATGGGAGATTCTACGGCACGGGCATTTCAAGCTGTTAGCTCGTCCGCAGGAAATGCAACGGGATATTTCTACACCAACATGGTTCATACCGGGGTAGACACTAGTGCTACTGTGTCAATCCGATCCGATCATGTTTCGTCTTCAGGTCAGATTCTTCATGTGCGTGGAGACGGTTCTGGGAACCTGTTGACTCTGGATCAGGGAGGAACAAATCGTTTAGTTGTTCAGGCTGACGGCGATGTCGGCATCGGGACTACTACGCCATCTGCTAAGATTCACGTAGCAGGAACCGGTGACGTAGCCAGAATCGGCGATAACCATTGGAGAGGTACAAACAGCGTAACTGTAGGAACAACATACGCAACAGGCGTCACCGTCAACTTGGCAAATCATAAGAGCGGATATTTAAAAGTTATTATAAGTGGAGATTGGTCAGGTCATAGCGCAATAGGTTATATGTCTGAATACTTTATACAAAAAGGTTCGACGGTAAGGTACTCTCAACCCGGTACAGTTATTCGAGAAGTTACAAACCAACATAATAGTGATTATATAACATCGCAAATTCTTGATCCAACTTTAAATGACGGCAATGCGGATTTTGCAATACAATTTAAAACAAATACAGGCTCAGTGAGTTGTACCGTAATGTACGAATTTACAGGAACAGCAAATAGTGTAACATAAGGAAAATAAATGGCAAACAGAGACGCATCAACAGCAATAGTAAGAAGAGGCACTTTAGGTGTTTTTAAAAGAGGTGTTGGTACGGCAACCCCAACCGCAAAGCTAGACCTTAGAGGGTCGGATGGTTATTTGAAATTTGATAGCTCTGCTTCAGATGCTACAATTAAATCGGATTATAATTTAAAACTATATGGGGATGATACTGGTAACAATAGTAGCGGTTACCAAAATATTCAATTTTATACTGCTGGCGCTAATGAGCGGATGCGGATTGATTCTGCTGGAAAAGTCGGCATTGGGACTACTGCGCCAGCTACACTACTTCATGTTCGTGGTGCATTTACTAGCGGCAGCATCCCTCATATTCGTTCGGAAGATAGTACCGACTCAAGCTACGTTCAAATGTATATGGCCAGCTCTGCTGGTGGGTACCTTGAAACGAGTAGCGGAAAGATGTTGAGGTTTGCTCCTGCGGGGTCAACTAAAATGGTAGTGCTGACTAACGGCAATGTCGGTATAGGGACTACTGCGCCAGATTCAAAGTTAGAAATCGCAGGTGGAGGTTACAATTCATCACTTAAGATAAAAGGAAGCGGTAGTCATACAGGAATACAGTTTGAAGATAGTGGTGGTACTACAGATGGCTATGTATATGCGGCTGGTTTAAGCGTAGGGCTTTTAGATGCAGGTACAGATTGGATGATTCAATGTGAGAATGACAATTTTATCCGATTTGCTACAAATGGTAATACTGAACATATGCGTATTACTTCTGTTGGTAATGTCGGCATCGGGACTACATCGCCACGACAATCTTTACAGGTAGGAGCGATAGATACTGCTAATGACGGTGTTCGTGTTACGAATGCTGGTTCTCTAAACAATAAAAGTGTTCTTGGTTTTGGTGGAAGCTATATTCAACCTATGGCAGCCGTAGGAGGTGTGGTGGAAAGCGCAGTTGGGTTCACGGCTGGCGGTTTATATTTCAGTACAAGGACAGCGACTTCAGATACTGTGCCAACAGAACGCATGCGGATTACTTCTGACGGCAATGTCGGTATCGGAACTACTGCGCCGGGTAAGAAACTTGACGTAGTCGGAGAGACAAGAATACAAAGTTCCAGCTCCTCCGCGACACACCTAAACTATAACGACGCTGGAACAAACTACATCTCCACCTCTGACACGAGCGCGACTTACTTTAGGGGGGTTAGCTCAACAACCATGACCGTTAAAGGAGACGGCAAAGTCGGCATCGGGACTGCTGCGCCAACCTCTAACCTTCATGTATCTGGAAGTGCCGCTAGTGCAAATTATGCCGCCACTATAAGTAATGATTCTGGTGGTGGTAGAGTGTTAAAATTATACAATCACGATTGGGATGTTGCTGATTATTTAATTTACGCATCTAATGGAGGAACACCAAGCCTTCCCCATTTTAAATTTGTTGTAGATGGAAACGCCAGAGTCGGTATTGGGACTGATACGCCTTATTATAAACTTCATACTGAATTTACCGACAACACCACTGTATTAAGTGGTGGTAGTGGTGGTAACTGGGGTGGTAACGGAATCCGAATAGATAACAATAGTACTACCGTGGGTTCTATGGCGATAGCTCATTTCCGAACATATTCAGCGGATTGGCATATCGGAAATAGGTTTATATCTTCAGGTCCAGACAAATCAGACTTTTTCTTTAAGCACGAAACAACAGAAGTATTAACTATACTTAATGACGGCAAGGTTGGCATCGGGACTACTGCGCCGAGTTATTTGTTGGATGTTAATGGTACGGCTAGACTTGGTGCGCTTACGGGTACTACTGCTACGTTTAGTGGATATATTTCTCAAGGAACAGGGCAGTCGCACTATTTTAGAGGAGGAACAGATGCCAACTGGCGTATAGGCTCAGATATAACAGCTGATACTGGGGGCTTAGTAACTGGGGCCGCTGTACAAATGATCGTTGGTGGGTGGGGCAATACCTACGGATTCCAGATTTTTGGTCACGCTACTCCTACATCACCTTGTTTTGAGGTTATCCCAAATACAACTGTCGCAACTAGCGTCACTAATGTCCGGGGTAAGTTGTACATAAACAATACTCAAGTAATAGACAATTCTAGAAACTTATCTAATATTGTAGCTATTACTACTAGTGGAACTATTACAAGTGGAGCAAATCTTGTATCAACTGGCCATTTAAGTTCATCTGCAGTATACAACAGCGGTAATTATAAAATACTTAATAATGGAGGAACAGCGTGGCATGATGTAGTAACAAGGGGTAGTGGAGACAACTATACGATTAACGCTTTAGGTGGTTTTAACATTGGTTCAACAACGGTAATAGATGCTAGTAGAAACCTTACGAATATAGGGACTATAACAACAGCCGGAGGCATAACCGTAGGAGGAGATTTAACAATCAACGGTACAACCACGACGGTCAGTACTACCAATTTATTAGTAGACGATCCCTTAATGCTTTTAGCTAGAGTCCAGACGGGAACTCCTACCTTGGACTGTGGGCTTATCATGGAGAGGGGAACAGGCACTAATGTTGGCATGATATGGGATGAGAGCGCTGACCAGTTTGCTTTCATTAATACAACTGATACAGCAACAACTGCTGGTAATGTAACCATAGCAAATTATGCAAATCTTAAAGCAGAAGCAGCCACGTTCAGCGGAGCGCTGACGGCATCCTCTATGACAAATACTCTAGGGAGTGCAGTAGCGTCCACCAATCTTCAAACTATATTAAATGGGGTAGCCAGTAAAGCCAATAGGATTAAATTCCAAGAGGCTGGTGTTGACAAATGGCTTCTTGGTCAAGGGGCAGCATCAGAGACAAGTGCGTTTGAACTATACAACGCTGCTGGCGTTATAGCTATTAGTGTCAATAAGACTTCAAACCTTACAACATTAGCGGCGGGACTAGCAGTCACAGGAACGGGTTCGTTCAGCGGTGCGCTGACGGGTACTACGGCTACGTTTAGTGGGATAATTCAAGGTGGGCCTTCCTCTACAGGCGGCGGTGTTTGGATGCGTCAAAACTACAGCGGAACAGCGCACCACATTGGCGTGATTGGGAATCAATACTCTACAGGCGCGATAACCCTTGGATATGCTGCTGTTGGCAAGGCTGGTGGCTCTGGCTACACCTCTACGCTGAGTAATTTCTCTACTTCTCGGTCTATACTTCAGATAGGCAGTAACACTTTAAACTTCTTAACCACGGCAGGGGCGGTGCAGACAGCGGTTGGCAGCGACTTAACAATGGTCAGCCGAATGTCAGTAAGCAACACCGCTGCGACATTGACGGTTCCGCTGACGGGTACTAGTGCTACGTTCACACAGGTAATGAATTTATCTGGGGTAAATAAAATACACCAGCTTTCGGGGCATAACTTTGTGCAAGGGGATGCGACCATGACGTATCTCTACGGTGGGTCTGGTGGGGGTCAAATTCGTACCACAAATAATGCTTCCAGCCTTGTGCAATGGTTAGATAACGGCAACGTCGGCATCGGGACTACTGCTCCAGCCGCCACCTTGGAGGTTAGGGATGCATCCACTGCTTCAAGTAGATGGACTGCTGCTTTTTGCTCAGATAACCAAGCTGCTATTGCCGCCCGAGCCCATGATAGTGTTTTAATACAAGCCTCTGATGTTCCGTGCTTAAAAATATATGAGACAGCGTCTCCGGCTCAAGTCGCAACTTTAGCAGTAGGGGATGGTAATGCCACATTAGCCTCCTCTAACACATTAAGATTTTTCGTTAGCGGGTCTATTACGGGCGATGGTTATAATGGTATGGGTGGCACTCAAGCCATGCATATTAAGTCTGACGGCAATGTCGGCATCGGGACCACTGCGCCATCAAGCAAGCTTCATGTCACAGCCGCTCCAGCTAATGGCGTGTATCTTTCTTATTTATATAATAGCGCTACTCATGCAGCTGCTCATGGGCTTAATGTTCAGGTTGCAAGTACGGGCACGGCAGCCTACGCGTTAAGAGTTAATACTGGATCAGACACCAATGCTTTAGCTGTTATGGGCTCTGGCAAAGTCGGCATCGGGACTAGTGCGCCAAGCGCAAACCTACACATAAAGCAAGGTGGAGATTTTACTGGCTCTGGTGGGGCATTGTTGCACATAGGGACATCTGTAATAACGAATACATCAGATTTAGGGTTAATGGTTTCTGTTAATGATGCCACAACCACCGCCCCCCAGAAAGCAGGTTTAATATTATACAACAATAACGCAACGGCGGGTGGCTGGTCGCCAATGCTTTTATTTTCCAAGAAAGAATCAGGCGCAAGCCCTTATCAGGCAACTATGGCTGGTATTGCAGCAAAGGCTCCATTGGGTACAGGGAATGGTGGTGCTTGGATTGATGGGGAGTTGCACTTTTATACTGCTGGTGCTGCGACTAGTGGCAT
>Ga0209709_10000102_pt1 | contig 77039 bp, 62 predicted proteins | sample ArcticOcean_MG_C_2_FD_187435 | JGI IMG/M metagenome (GOLD analysis project Ga0209709, IMG submission 187435) | Marine microbial communities from western Arctic Ocean - ArcticOcean_MG_CB4_136 (SPAdes) (version 2) | ecosystem: Environmental > Aquatic > Marine > Oceanic | place: Arctic Ocean...
GGGAGGAGCGTGCGGTTTAATTGGATTCAACGCCGGAAAACTCACCAGGGCCGACTGTTAGATGAAGACCAGTGTAACGAACTTGTCGGATTTTCAGAGAGGTGGTGCATGGCCGTCGTCAGTTCGTACTGTAAAGCGTTCTGTTAAGTCAGATAACGAACGAGACCCTCATCTCTATTTGCTACCCGTCTCTCCGGAGATGGCGCACTATAGGGAGACCGCTGGTGTTAAATCAGAGGAAGGCGAGGGCAACGACAGGTCAGTATGCCCCGAATGTCCTGGGCTACACGCGCGCTACAAAGGACGGGACAATGGGAAGCTAGGCCGAGAGGCCACGCTAACCCGAAACCCGTTCGTAGTTCGGATTGAGGGCTGTAACTCGCCCTCATGAAGCTGGATTCCGTAGTAATCGTGTTTCAACATAGCACGGTGAATATGCCCCTGCTCCTTGCACACACCGCCCGTCAAACCATCTTAGTTGGGGATGGGTGAGGCTGCGCTTTATGGCGTATTCGAGCCTGTCTTCGACAAGGAGGGTTAAGTCGTAACAAGGTATCTGTAGGGGAACCTGCAGATGGATCACCTCCTAAGAAACCGGAGGCTGGAGCTCTTTGTCGAGCTCCAGTCTCCACTCTTTTTTGCCTATAGCACTTTACTTTTTACATCAAATGCTTTTTTAGTACCGTTTTAGATTAAAATATCTAATTCAGTGGGATTATTTCTCTTAGTTTTTCAGAAAGTGTTTTTCTAAATGTTAGCAAACATAGCCTTGGTGCATCAGTATTTATTGTGATTGTAGCACCTCGATTAAAATGTACTTCATCCCATCCATCAGGAACAACATATCCTCGATGCATATCAGATGTTAGTATCGTTGTTTGTGAAGTCCAATCAATCCATGACCATGGTTGGTCTTTTCTTTCATTATGAGTAATATCTCTTGCTACGAAGAAATAATGATCACTCGAATCACCTTCCTTTACCCTCTTTCGTAAATTTTTCATGGTTATTTCATCAACAGTGTGATTCAACCATGCACTTTGGCCAAGCCAGGTTGAGAATAATAGGCCGCTGCTCTGTTGCTTGCATTTATTGTTACCACGTCTCAAATGGTATTTACTTGGAGCATATTGATGGGTATTGGCAATTAATAAATCATTCATTGCTGGATCAGTAGTATAACGGTTTCCAGATGTAGTATCTATAATCGCTTGGAGTCTTGGCAGATCATTTATGATCGCTTTACCGCTTAATGCAATTTCTAGATCTTTCGCGAATGTGTCTACATTACAATCCATATAGAATCCAAAACTTCCATTTGGGTCGTCGGCAATTGGGTGCGAATTAACTCCCATCACTGGAGTTTTAGCATCGATATTATGCGATATGCTAGTCAATGTGCCATCACCGCCTAGGACAATTACTAGATCTCTACCGATGAAGTCGGCTCTACGCACCTGTTCTCGTGCACGGATATCAATTCTCAATCCTCTTTCTTCCTGTATTGAATTTAGAACTTTTTTAACATGACTCAAACTTTTATCATGAACGGGTTCAAAGTTTTTTTTAAAGACAACTAAGATATCCGTCATAGGCCCGCCTCAGTTGATGCAGGTGCTCTTCCTTCTTGAAAACCTCCATTTGGTATATCAACAAAAAATACGAGTCTTGAAGTGCTAAGTACTGATGCCTCTGCCATGCAATCAGACCCTTGGGCTGGAATTGAGCCGGAACATAAAGCTCCTGAAACATCTATTGATGGAACAGTTACATCTTCATTAGGTAATTTTGATGGTCAGATTATTATGCTTCAACCGTCATCGAATGCTTCTAAAATAATTGGAATATGTTGTATAATTGTTGGAGCATTTAATGTCCTTTCAATTATTGCTTATTTGTTCCTACCGCAAATAGACCCATCAACCGGTGATGAAATCACAACATCAACTTTATCATCAATTTTAACATTGTTATCAGGAATAGTTAGTATTGTAACTCTATGTCTTGGAGGATACATGATGGTCGATTTCCAAAGGCGTGGTATTTTTTTGATAATTGGAGGTATTGCTTTTGGATTCATTCTTTCAACAATCTCAGTACTTTCAGGGGACTTTGATGAAATTGGGGACTCTTTAGGGGTTTCCAATGGTGCTGCAAATAGTGTATTGGTTGGAGCTCAAGGATTATGTAACGCAATTTGTGCTCTCATTGTGGCTATACCTTTGATGGTAGCCAATAATGGTCTTGATGACTCTAAGTTATTTTAAAGCCAAACTTTATCGAATAACCTCTCTAGGATATCACATGATAAATCAATTAGACCTCCACGGTGGTAGTTTTAAAGCAGTTTTACCCTACACATTCTGGGGATGGTTTGCGTGGGTTATTAGTGCCATTATTGCATTTGCTGGACTATTGTTGGGACTTTCTGGTGGTCAAGGCAGTGGTGCCATGTTCATATTGTCTGCAGTAGGTTTCCTGTGTCTTTCTTTTTGCACACCAGGTTCTCATGAAGGTGACTTACACAAGGTTAGAATGCAAGCAGCAGACCCTGCTGAAATAGAGGCTAAAGCTAAAGCGAGTGGTCTAACAGTAGATAATTGGTGGCTGCAACAAACGACCTATATTCCAACTAACGATCCTAGTGATTGGATTTTACCTGCACCCGGTCCTGCAACTTGGGATGAATCAAATAGATATGGCCCCCATGGTGATGGAACGGCAATTGCTGAACACCCTTCTAAAGTAGGTACTCCAGTGCCTGCTACCTTCAGCCTGTTTGGTATTTTTGCATCTTTTTCAGCATTATTAACGATTTTTGGTCTATGGTCATTTATCAGCGCTGAAAAAGAGTTAGGTACAGCAGAAGGCGACCAAATGTATATTATAATCGGTGTGATTGTATTAGGCTTGATTTTAACTTTCCTCGGATATTTAAAGTCGAAAATGATCGCACAAATGATTGATACACCTACTTCAATGGTACGTTCAGTATCTGTTGGAATCAATGAACTAGTCGGCCAAGTAAGGCCAGCTCCAGAAGGAGTGTTAACTGTGGTTGTCGATGGAAATTCAAATATGGTTATGACCAATATGGCGGCATTCAAGTGGACTTATGAGCAGTATCAATGTCGAACAGTTAAAGACAGTGAGGGCAATAGTAAAGAAGAATGTCATTGGGTAACTATTCGTTCAGATACAGGAGGTTGTCCTTTTATTCTTCATGATGGAACTGGAGGAATTAGAGTAAATCCACATTCATTCAAGCGCGATGATTGGGGTCAATACCTAAAACGCTGGGATGGATCATTTGCTCAAACCCTTGGTAAGCAAGTAATGTCACAAGCAATTGCTGGTTTACTCGGCGGGGGTAAAGTCAAGAAACATCGATGGACTTTATATGGTCTAAGGCTTGGTAACCCTGTGTATTTGATTGGTAATGTCAAGCCTAGAGATAAAGCGGATTTCACGGCCGAGGGCTTGGATGGTACTTTACAAAATAGTATAGTTGAAGTATTTGGCAAGGAAGACTCTCCTGGTACCAAAGTAATTATTCAGAGAGGTTCAGAACTATCCAACCTAGGTAGGTCAAGGTCTGGAGTTGAACTTGTGATAGTTCCAATGATACTAGTTTTAGGCGGAATTTCACTACTCGGTCTTGCATGAAGTTCAATACCTTGTTTTAATTGGGCCAATCATGGAAGATGTTGTAATTGTTGGAGGTGCTCGCACACCGTTTTGTGAATGGCAAGGTGGTAAGCGTGGAGATGGGCAACCTGGTGGTCTCTTGAAAGATGTCAGTGCTCTTAAATTAGGTGAAATAGCGATAAAAGGTGCTCTTAAAAATACCAATACGAATCCTAAGGATATTGACCATGTTGTGATGGGATATGCTTTACAGACTTGTGGCCAAGCAATATTTGGTGCAAGGCATGCAGGATTAGGTGCTGGGATTCCTCAAGAAGTTCCAATGCTTACACTTTCTAGAATCTGTGGTAGTGGGGTTCAATCGATTGTAACTGCGGCACAAATGATAATGCTTGATGAGGCGGAAATAGTTGTTGCAGGCGGCATGGAGAACCTTTCTCAAGCACCTCACGTGCTTAGAGGTATGAGAGATACCTACAAGTTGGCACGACCTCCTAAAGAAGGAGTTGTTTTAGAAAAAGATATGGAAGATTATCTTTTTACCAACCTTCTAGACGGGATGTGTGGTTCTTTTATGGCTCAAACTTCAGATGAAATTTGTAAAAGAAAAGGAGTCACAAGGGAAGAAACTGATGAATTTGCAGCCCTTTCACATTCAAGAACTGCCCATTCAATAGAATCCGGTATTTGGAAACAAGAGATTGTTGAAGTTGATGGAGTTGGCTACCGTGATGAAGATCACGTCGTTATAGGATGTACTAAAGAATCACTTTCAGAACTTAGGACCGCCTTTGGTCCTGAGAGTTTAGTTACTGCTGGTAATGCATCAGGTGTAGTTGATGGAGCTGCAGCAGTTGTAGTTAAGTCTGCAAGTAGAGCAAAGAGTGATGGTGATTCACCTCTAGCTAAAATAATATCCTGGGGGATTGTTGGTCTTGATCCAGCAATAATGGCCTATGGTCCTGTTCCATCATCTCGCCTCGCTTTAGAGAAAGCAGGTCTTTCCATTTCTGATATTGATAGATGGGAGATTAACGAAGCCTTTGCCGGACAGGCTGTTGCCTGCATCAAGGATTTAGGAATTGAAGTTGAGAAAGTTAATGTCAACGGTGGTGCAGTAGGTTTGGGTCATCCACTAGCAGCAACAGGTACTCGCTTGGTGTTAACTCTCGCCCATGAACTGCAAAGGTCGGGCGGTAAATATGGTGTTGCAACCGCTTGTATCGGAGGCGGTCAAGGTATTGCAATGGTTATTGAATCGATTTAGTATTAACTGCATTTACTAGTTTAGTCGGGCATGTGTTGTATCCAAACATTCTATAGAAAGGGCAATACCCAAATACAGAAGTTAAAACTCCCCATGTGCCAAACAGTAAGAAAATAACTTCCCAGTTAGCACTGGACAAATAATCAAAGGTAACTAATCCGAGTCCGGAAATTAGTCTAATCATTCTATCAAAACTACTTAGGTTCATAACTATCAAACCGCAATGAAATTTTTTTATATATATATGATGGTATATCTCCACATGATGCAAGAATCAAAACAAAACATCAATTATATATCTTAACCAAATAACTACTAGTACAGATATGAAAATATAAATTACCTTTTTCTCATCCAGATGTTTTATGCCTAATTTGGCTCCAAACCTTGATCCAATAAATGTTACAGATAACATAGTCAATATCAAAAATATCTGTTCAAATAGTTCCGAGGTTTGAACTTCAGTTAGGATCAAAAGGTGTGATAAAGCTGCAATAGGGACTACTATCATCATGATGTTCAAACTTGAACCTATGGAATATCTAGTTTTCAAGCGACCAAATATTTTGAGAGTAGGGACGTATATTGCTCCAGCACCAATTGCTAAAACGCTAGATAACAAACCACCAATTCCAGAACCTAAGATTATTCCCGATGTATTTTTTTCAACAGTGTCATCTAATTTTTCATCAGATTCATTATTTCTAAAAGTCATTTTTGAAAGAGCAAATGAAATCAAAACAATACTCAAAACTTTGAATATAATCTCGAAATCACTTTCGATCGATTGGATGATTATAACTCCAAAAATCGCACCAGGTATTGCACCTAATAATGAGGTGCGGATAATCTGATTATCAACTAACTTCTCTTTCCTATGGGTCAATCCACTACCCCAACTGACCACTCCAGTTAATAATAAGGATACAGCAATCAGTTTAGAATCGATTGGCCAGTCTAAAGTATAATGAATCAAGGGTGCAAAAAGCATACCACCACCCAATCCAATAGGTGCAAAGATGAATGCAATAATAAATACGCCTAATATTACTATAGCATTTTCGATAATCATTTATCCACCACTTTCAGTATTTTGTCAAGTAAATCAGTTAGTTAACTACATTCCCTTAATCGGGTGCTGGCGGATAGGACATTTGTTTTTATCGTAAAATTTATTACTTTTTAATCGGTAACTATCATAAAGTGATAGTGATTGGCAGTTACATGGATAGTGTAATGATAATTGGAATAATTTGTGGAGTTTTATTTTTATTCGTAATGATATGGTTCTTTTCTACATGGAATCGCTTAGTCTCTTTGGAAGAGAATGTAAATCAATCTTGGGCTAATATTGATGTTTTACTGAAACAGAGGTATGATATGCTACCAAACTTGGAACAGATAGTAAAAGGTTATGCTAAACATGAAAATGAATTATTTATGGAGTTTGCAAAAGCACGTCAAGCAGCAGCAGGGGCACTTCAAAACAAGGATGTCAAAGGTGTAAGTAGTGCAGAGTCTATGATGAGTGGCATGATGCCTAGAATTAATGCAGTTGCAGAAGCATACCCTGAGTTAAAGGCAAATGTTAACTTTTTGAATTTGCAGAAAGAATTAGTTTCTATTGAAAACCAAGTAGCAGACCGCAGAGAAATGTATAACCAAACTACTACTAGTTTCAATAAACAAATTCAGATGATTCCAGTTAATTTTGTTGCAGGAATGAAGAATTGTCTACGAAGAGATCTGTTTGAAGTTCATGGAGTTGAGCGTGAAACTGTCAAATTGAGTTTTAGTTGAACTCAATATATGGATTCAGTTCCTAAAACCATTTACATAAAATTGTTAGAGGGTATTCGATGTTTTTGGTATTCGGCTCTAGTAAACTTGCAATTCGGTTATCCAAGTGGTGTTCTAATAGGCAGAAGTGTGTTCTAATCGGACTTGCTAATAATCTACCAATTGAAGAACCACTTATCGGTTGCGATATAATCGCTTTACCATCTCCGGTTGAATTATCTATAATTCCTAAAATTGAACATATCCCAACAGCGATATTATTTCTTGATGATAAGGCCTTAAGTGATATTGATCCATTAGATGAAATTAGGAAAAAGTGGCCTAATACTCCAGTTTTAACAACAATGCCTCTTCAAGGTGACGGAATTGATCTTGTCAGTATTGATGATATTTCTTTTTCTGCAATGCAGGATAGAATACGCTCATGGGAAAGAAGAGAAAGTGCTTCTATTGTTGAAAACTATCTAAAAGCAATAACCCCTGGTAGTAATGTGGCAATATTTTGCCATGATAATCCTGATCCAGATGCTTTAGCAGCGGGACTTGCAATGTTAGAACTAGTTGAAAAAATTGGACTAAAAGGAACAATCTTGCATGGAGGATTAATCGAACATCAACAGAATCGAGCGATGGTTCAATTACTTCAGATACCAACTAGGAGACTGATTCTTGATTGGGAGATTGAAGATGTAATCAAAGAGTCACAAGTAATCATTGCTGTTGATTTCCACAAACCTGGTGCCAATAATATCATACCAGTTGACTGTATTCCAAATATTGTGATCGATCATCATACCGTTGATGATGCTGTTGCTGGAGATATAGTTTTAGTTAGTTCAGAATTTTCTTCAACATCTTCCTTAGTCACTAGTATATTGATGAGTCTTAAGCATCCTATTGGAAATAAAACAGCAACAGCATTAGCATTTGGAATTAAAACAGATACACTTGGTTTTACTCGTGATTTCAATGCGGTTGACCTACGTGCATTATCTTGGCTAAATGCATGGGTAGATAGAGATTTAATGCGTTCGATCGAATCCCCACCACGTTCCCAAGATACATTAGAATCATTTTCATATGCTTTGAATAATAGAATTAGGATTGGAAAAACTTTACTTGCACCACTAAAGGAAATGCCGAATCGTGATTCATTGGCTCAAATTGCAGATTTCTTGCTTCCGACTGAAGGTATCGATACAGTAGTTGTATTTGGGGCTCGAAGAGGTAAAGTTATTCTTTCTGCTAGGACTATAAGAAGAGATATTCATATTGGAAAGATATTATCTTCTTATTGGAAAAATGGTCTTGCTGGAGGTCACCGAGAATTAGCAGGAGGCCAGATCCCTTTCGATGTGATACTCAAGGAAGTACCTACTGATTTGGAAAAGGCAAGGGATGAATCGTTGAATGAAATACTCAATCAGCTAAAGAATATTCTAAGTTTTGATGTGGAGGAATAGATTTGACATCATCACCAGTAATCGATATCTCACCTAATTTGCGTTTATTAGGTACTGCCCATGTTGCAAAAGCTAGTGTTGAAGCGGTAAAGTACCAGATTGACGAATTTAAACCAGAGGTAGTGGCAGTTGAATTATGTAAATCTAGGCATGATTCATTGGTCAGTGGTAAGAGGCTGGATAAAGAAGGTCTTCTAAAAGTAATAAAACAGGGTAAGGCTCCATTGGTTCTTCTTCAGTCAATGCTTGCTTCTGAACAGCGTAAACTTGGTCTAGATGAGGGTGAGCAACCTGGTGCAGAATTATTGGCTGCAGTAGAAACGGCAAAAGAGAATAATCTTGAAGTTGAATTAATCGATAGAGATATTCAAGTCACATTGAGAAGGGCATGGAAGAAAATGAAATTCACAGAAAAGTTCAGAATCTTATATTCGATGTTAGGCGAGGATGATGAGGATGAAGATAAACTAGAATTAGATCAATTACTCGGTGATCGTGACCTTCTATCATCAATGATGGAGGAGTTAAGAGAATTCTCTCCAGGGGCAGGTGTTGTTCTAATCGATGAGCGGGATAGTTACCTTGCTGAAAAAATACGTTCTATAGATGCTAGTAAGAAGACGCTTGTAGTGGTTGGTGCAGGTCATTTAAGCGGACTTGAAAGATTGCTCAAAACCGATGAGGAATATAGTGAAGATAGAATAAAAGAGTTAGAACAGATTCCTAAAAAAAGTAGAATTTCAAAGATAATACCTTGGATGATTCCAGCTTTAGTTATGGGTCTGATGGTTTATTTCCTAACCACTGGTGATGGAGTTGATCTAGTTGAACTATTCACAGTATGGACAGTGGCAAATGCAGTCTTAGCTGCAATTGGTTGTATCTTAGCAAGAGGCCATATTTTGGCAATTCTAACCGCAGCATTAGCATCTCCAATTACTTCGTTAAATCCTACTTTAGCAGCAGGATGGTTTGCAGGATATGTTCAAATGAAAGTAGTTGAACCAACTACAGAGGACTTACAGAACTTTTTGAAATTAGATAAATTTAGTATGTTTTGGACAAATCGTGCAGGCAGAGTGCTATTGGTTACAGCATTAACCAATGTTGGTAGCATGGCTGGTGCTTGGGTTGCCGCAGCAGGTCTAATCGGTGGAATTTGAATTATTCAAAGCAATTAATACTTTGAAAAAGTCATTATGTTCATCAACATCATGTACTCTTAGAATATCTATTTGATTTGAAAAAGCATATGCTGAACTTGCCAATGTCCCATATAATCTATCTTTGGGATCAATTTTGCCAGTTATTTGACCGATTATAGATTTTCGAGAAATACCCCATAAGGTGGAGAAACCAGAGTTGGTAAATATGTTTGAGTTATTTAGCAATTCTAGGTTATGTTCGATTAATTTGCCAAAACCAATTCCAGGATCTAATATAATTAATTGTGAAGGATGTCCCATATCAGTTAGTAGTCCTGCTTTTTCCAATAAAAAACTACTAACTTCGCTTATACAATCAGAGTAGTTTGGATTTTTCTGCATTTCTTGAGGAACTCCTTGCATATGCATTAAGCAGATAGCACAACCAGATTTTACAATAACATCAGCCATTTCAGGATCGCTCAATGCCGATACGTCATTAACCATATCTGCCCCAGCATCAATGGCTTCTTTTGCAACTATTGCTCTTCTTGTATCGATAGAGATCAATCCATCTGGTTTTTTCTTGCGTAATGCTTTGATTACCGGTATGACACGCCTTATTTCTTCTTCAACATCGACTTCATCAGCCCCTGGTCTGGTGGATTCACCTCCAATGTCTAGCCATATTGCTCCTTGTTCCCACATTTCTAGTCCCCTATTAACCGCATCATCAAGTTCTAATCTTCTACTATCAGCATGAAAGGAATCTGGAGTTACGTTTAAAATTCCCATAATTATACAAGGTGATGATTTATCCCTATGTATTGCAGAATAAATTTGCTTACGGCGACTCTCATCAGGTCTCAAGTTGTCGCCCATATTGTCTGCGAATGCGAGAGATTTGATAAGTTGTGACTGTAAAGGTGTATGTATGCCGACAGAGTTCCAGCAATCATCGGTTCAAGATTCGAGTGATTTTGAATCTAATAATTCAGCGGATTCAGTTTCAGAAGCGAGTCTTGAATTGGCTAATCGACTAATCAGTCGCCTTAAGCCAGATGACAATTCCTCTATTTTTGGTATGATTGCCAATAAGGCATACTATAGTGGTGGTTTAATGACCATAATTTTGGTATTTTGGTGGTTGGCAGTAGATACCGGAAGTGATGATTTAGGTTCAGGAATTTCGACCTTCTTCAGTCTAGATTTCTCCCAAGTAGCTCTAGCAGTAATTGTTCTTGGATTATTATCTTCTCTTCTAAGCGATTTTAGTAGAGAATTAGGCCAATTATTGCCCTCATTGATATCCGGGGCAATGTTGATAATGTGTGGTTTGTATGTTTTTGAACCACTCGCTTTAGGTTTACTAACCGATCAATATGATCTTGTTGATGGCTTTTGGAGATGCCTTAGACTTGGTATTTTGTGGGCTGGTGTGACATTTTGCGCACATATGCTTGTTGATGCATCACTATTGGTTTGGCTAAAGAGGTTCTGTGATTCAAATGGAATTGAGATTGCACCTCAATCTGAATCAAATTCAGATTCTTCTAAAGATGCTTAATTTAGACTATACCCTTCATCAATGATTGGTTTCTAGCAAGATCATGTCTGGTGAACGTGTTGATGTTCTTCGCTTGGGTTATCGCATAGGTAGAGATCCAAGAATCACTACTCATCTTGCTTTAGTAAGTCGTGCATTTGGAGCCGATAGATTTCTCTTAGCGGGTGATGAAGATTCCGATATGTTCGAAAATATAGATTCGGTAAACAAGAGATTTGGTCAGGGCTTAGAGTGTGAATTTATCAAGAGCCCAATGGGGTGGCTGAAAAAATTCGTGGAAAAAGACGCTGGTGATGGTATGCCCGGTGTTGCGATACATCTGACAATGTATGGTGAACCATTTAGAGAAGCGATTCCAAAAATACGTAGAGATAGACCAATTGTAGTTATTGTAGGAGGGGCGAAAGTTCCAGGAGATGTTTTCAAATTAAGCCAATATAATGTGGCTGTTGGGAACCAACCACATTCCGAAGTTGCTGCCTTAGGATTATTTCTTGATTCATGGCATGGAGGAAATGGATTGGAACGAGAGTTTGAAGGCGCTCGGCTAATTATCGAACCATCAGCCAATGGAAAGAAAGTTCAGGATTTAGACAAGTAGTTTGAAGGTGAGTATTTACTTACTTGAGAGACTAAAAGCGATTATCGTGATTGTGTAAAAAGCATTCAATAATCGCGTCATTTTTCTCTCAAACCCAATCATTATGGGAGTCCGTTTTCGACCATCTTTGATGTCGGAATCCGATATACTCGATGGAAGTTTCTGTCCGGGTGCTGAAAGTAGGTTTTCAAAGGGATATCCTACATTCCAAGATGCGGCAGATCTGCTATCTCAAGGAGATGAATTGTCTCCTGCAGCATCTGGCTCAGGCGTCTTACTGACCGCTGATGGAGGTCGCTATGAAGGAGAACTTTTCGGGGCTCAAGGTGTTGGAGAAGGAGAATTGGTTTTCACTACCGGTATGATGGGTTACCAAGAATCTTTGACAGACCCTTCATTTGCAGGACAAGTACTTACCTTCACTTACCCACTTATTGGAAATTATGGAATTCATCATGGCTGCTCAGAATCAGCATCTGTTTGGCCTAGAGGGGTTGTTGTTAGACATGCCATGTCCCAACCCGATCATAGAAATTCAATTGGAACAGTAGAAGACCTTCTCCGATTGCATAATGTTCCAGGTATTCAAGGAATTGACACAAGATCTATCACTAGAAGGGTTAGAGAGTTAGGAACTGTACTATGTGTATTTGGTTCGGTTGATCAAGAATCTCTATTGCGAGATAGATTGAATAGTTTGAAATCACCTGATTTAGAAGATTTAGTTGAACTTGTTTCTATTGCACAACCAGTACTTTTGAATTCAGGTTCATTAGATGATCTTGGGATGGTAAAACCACGTATTGCTGCCATTGATTGTGGTATAAAATATAATATTTTACGTAGCTTATGTAAATTATTTGAAGTGGTATGGTGTCCTCCAGATATTGATTTTAGAATCTTGAAAGAACAATATAAGATCGATGCATTATTTTGTTCCAATGGACCTGGTAACCCAGCCCATCCAGGTATGGCTTCATCAGCAAGAAATACATTGGCAATGGCAGTTAAGGCAGAGATTCCAGTAATGGGTATTTGCCTTGGCCACCAGCTTATGGGATTAGCCTCTGGTTTGAGTACCTATAAGATGCTATATGGACATAGGGGTGCTAATCAACCTGTGATAGATTTGGTTAGTGGTAAAGTTTTGATAACGAGCCAGAATCACGGTTTTGCAGTGGCAGATCCCGATTCAGGTATGCTAGCAGCCCATCCATCAGGTGCTAAATCACCGGAGCAGGAAAATTTGCATGGTGCTGAAGTTAAAGTGAGATATGTCAATGCCAATGACCGAACAGTGGAAGGTTTAGATGTCATTAATCATCCTTCATTTACCGTTCAATTCCATCCCGAAGCGTGCCCAGGACCTCATGATGCTGAGAATTTATTCCTTAGGTTTAGAGAACTTGTTGATGGGTATATTGGGGGTGTGAATTGATGCCTCGCCGAGATGACTTGAAGACAATTATGGTACTTGGTAGTGGTCCTATAAAAATAGGTCAAGCTGCTGAATTTGACTTTTCTGGAAGTCAAGCAGTAAGAGCATTAAGAGAAGATGGATATGAAGTAATTCTGGTCAATTCTAATCCTGCAACCATACAGAATGACCCTGAAATGGCAGATAAAGTCTACATTGAACCATTGCTATCATCATCTGTAAAGCGTATTTTAGAAATTGAAAGACCTTGTGCATTACTTGCCGGTATGGGTGGTCAAACTGCATTGAATATAGCTAGTGAACTAGCACATCAGGGTGTTTTAGATGAATTAGGTGTTGAATTGATCGGTTCTGACTTGGATGCAATAGACAAAGCAGAGGATAGAGATTTATTCAATCAGGTCTGTGAATCAATTAATCTCCCAATCTCTAAAGCAATTGCCTGTAATTCGATGGATGAAGTTATTTCAGCAGCTGATATTTTGAATAGTTGGCCTTTATTGATTAGACCAGCATTTACTCTTGGAGGTCTTGGAGGGGGGACTGCATGGGATATTGGAGAACTTGTAGAGATTGCAACATTGGGTCTGCGTAATTCAAGAATAAGTCAAGTTTTAATTGAAGAATCAATTCTTGGATGGCAGGAGTTGGAATATGAAGTAATGAGGGATGACGCCGATAATGCAATAATTGTCTGTACGATGGAAAATATCGACCCAATGGGTGTCCACACTGGTGAATCAACTGTAGTTGCTCCTCTTCAATCATTTTCAGATAGTGATCACCAAGTGTTAAGAGACCAAGCACTCAGTTTGATTAGAACTCTCAATATTAAAGGTGGATGCAATGTACAGTTTGCATTTAATCAGTCAACTGGGGAAACTAGAGTAATTGAAGTGAACCCTAGAGTGTCCCGTTCCTCTGCTTTGGCAAGTAAGGCGACAGGATATCCGATTGCAAGAATAGCTGCTAAAATAGCGGTCGGCTATACTTTGGATGAACTACCCAATCCGATAACAGGAGAAGGTACTACAGCAGCATTTGAACCAACATTAGACTATTGTGTTGTAAAAATACCTCGTTGGCCATTCGATAAATTCAGAACAGCAGATAGAACACTTGGAACTTCTATGAAATCTACTGGAGAAGTTATGGCCATCGGTCGTAATTTTGAAGAAGCATTCCTAAAGGCTTGGGCTTCTTTGGAACAAGGATGTCCGCATCCTAGGCCTTTGACACGCGCTGATGAATCAGAGGGCGAAGGTATGCTTGAAAGAGCATATGAAAAATTACCCGATTCTACTTTAGTAGACTGGTGCAGAATAGCCACAGATAGAAGGATGGGTGCTTTAATTGAAGCCTTTAGAAGGGGTTGGAGTGTTGATAGAGTAAATGAAATAACTAGGATTACTAAATGGTTCCTTTATCGCTTTGAGAACATCGCAAAGGTCGAAAAGGAAATCGTTTCATTGTCTTGTAGCCCATCCGATATTGATTTTGAGACCTTGAGAAAATGGAAGTCATTTGGATTTAGTGATTCGCATATTGCTGATGCACTGAATTCTTTCCCTGCTACCGGATTCAAAAAGTTGCCAATTGGGAGAGATGAAACCACAGTAATGGCTAGAAGAAATTCGTTGAAGTTGCATCCTAAATATCGGATGGTTGATTCCTGTGCTGCAGAATTCGCTGCTAAAACTCCATATTATTATTCAACCTATGAAATAAACGGTGAATCTGGAATTGACTATCTACCTGATCTAGAAAACCGAGAAAAGGAAAGATATGTGACTATTGGCAGCGGTCCGATAAGAATTGGTCAAGGGATTGAATTCGACTATGGATGCGTTCATGCAGTCAAGGCGATAAGGGCGGCTGGAAAAGACGCTATATTGATTAATAATAACCCGGAAACAGTTTCAACAGATTTCGATACATCAGATCGTCTTTACTTCGAACCATTGACATTAGAATATGTATCTGAAGTACTTCTTAGAGAAAAGGCACATTCAATTCTATTACAATTTGGAGGGCAAACAGCAATAAATTTATCTCAGCCTTTGGAACAAAGATTACCATATTTAGCTAAGTTAGGTCTTAACTTAGAAATTGCTGGAACATCTTGCGATGCAATCGATGAGGCCAGTGATAGGGAAAGATTCGAAAAGTTTGCTAAGAGAATCGGACTTAAAATGCCAAGAGGAACTACTGGTACTAGTGCAGATGATGTGAGAAATGCAGTTGAAGAAATTGGATATCCAGTTTTGATTAGACCATCCTATGTATTGGGTGGTAGAGGTATGGAGATTTTGTCTAACCAAGAACAACTTGATGCATATTTGAAAGAAGCTTATCTTGCACCAGATAAGCCATTATTGGTAGATGAATACCTTGGTCATGCAACTGAGTTGGATGTCGATGCAGCCGCAGATGGCAAAGAAGTTCTGATAGGTGCTATAATGGAACATCTTGAAGAAGCGGGAATACATTCAGGAGATTCTACTTGTTTTATTCCAACTCAAAATATCTCTGATGAAATGTTAGAGAGAGTTGCTAAACAAACTACTGCTATTGGATTGGGATTGAAAATAATTGGTTGTTTCAATATTCAGTTTGCAATTCAAGGGGATGACTTGTACGTTTTGGAAGTTAATCCACGATCTTCACGGACAGTTCCTTTTGTAGCAAAAGCATCCGGTCTGCCTCTTGCTAGAATTGCAGCTAAAATCACAATTGGAATACCTCTATCCAAACAGGAGATTCCAATAAGAACATCAGGACATGTATGTGTTAAAGCACCAGTATTCCCATTTATCAAGTTAAGAGGTCTTGACCCTGCCCCAGGTCCTGAGATGAAATCAACAGGAGAGGTATTTGGTTCTGATATCTCAGCTGATATTGCTTATCTTAAAGCAAGATTGGCCACTGAGGTACCTGTTGCCAAGTCTGGTGGTGCTTATTTGACTGTTAGAGACCAAGATAAAAATAATCTGTTAGAGTCTGCAAGAAGGTTAATTGATTTAGGATTCAAACTTTATGCAACTTCTGGAACTGCTGACTACCTAAGAGAACATGGTGTCTTGGTTGAAGTTGTCTATAGAATAACAGAGGAAAAGCACCCTGATGCATTAGATTTAATGCGCCAGGGTAAGATTTCCTTTATTGTTAATGTACCAACAATTTCTGGTGGTGCGGTTCGTGATGGTAATATGATGAGGAGATTAGCAGTTGAATTGAATATTCCATTTGTTACTACAATCAGAGGTGCCAATATGGAAGTGGCTGCAATCAATGCTCAAAAACAGGGAGTAATAGAACCTAGAAGGCTGAAAGTTAACTATTGAATCAGCAAGCATCAAAGGCATCTATGATATATCTTGTAAGAGGGCTTGTCCATGCAAGTTCACTGATACCTGGTTCTCCATCTGCTGAATATATTCTTACAACATCTCTTACTCTGACATTACCTTCTGAAGACCTTGCTAGGATTGTTGCAGGTTTGATCGGTTTACCTGTCCCATGAGGGTCATATACTGTTTCAAGTGCATCTTTAAGGAACCAATCTGCCTTGCCGCCAGATTCTCCTTCATACTTCTTTTTGGATTTCTTGGAACTTGCAAACATTTTATTTGCAGGCTTTTTCTTCTCCACCTTCTTCTCAGCAGGTTTGTCTTTAGGCTTTGATTTGGTTTCTTTCTGTTCTGGCTTATCACTTTTCTTGGCGACATTAGATACAGTTTTATTTTCAAACTCTTCTCGAAGTTCAGCACGTATGTCCTTTTCTAACTCTTTACGGATACTCTTTTCTAATTTCGTTCTTAGTTTCTTTTCCATAGTGGTGGCATCGAGTTTTTGTACCTTAGAAAAAGCATCATCTCGCTCATCTTGTAGGGCCTGCATGACATTTATGTAATGTGAAGCAACTTGAATAAGTGCAGTTTCCATAGATGCTTCAAGTTGCATGGAAACAACTTCACCCGCAGAATCTCTCCACTTACGCCATTGAAGCATTGTGTTAGCATGGATGTCAGAACCACATTTGGGACAGAAACTTCTCTTAGGTGGCTTTAGAACTGGAATCGCCCTCATGGCATCAGGGTCAATACCTTCATGTTCACCACTAGCAACATCGTGAATGTGAGTTGATGCTTGCATTCCAGTATCCATTGCATCTCTGAATAAACCTTCATTCAAGTCGAGTTTCCCCTCTTGAATTAAATCCCATGCATTAGTGCCTCTTACTACCGCTCTTACTGCTGCATTTGCTGCTGGTGAACTGCCCCAGTCACGATCGATTAATATCGAACTAGTTCCTTCAATTTCTTCAGAAGAGAATGCATCACCGATATCATATTCTTCTCCCTCAGCAGGTGCTGCAATACCTAACTTTATTGGATTAGCACCTTCTTCGATTTTTGCAATAAGGTCAAACTTCTCGGCCATTGAAAGGTCATCTTGTAGGCGAATAACGTCTCTTAGTTGATTTAAATCATGACCTGTTGAAGTAATGGGGCCTTGTGAATTCATGTCATGGCCGCAGGAAAGACAAAACTTTGCTGCAGGTTCTACATCTGCCTCACAAGTTGGGCAATAGACTCCTGCCATAATTAGCGATGACACCACTTCACTTTTCAATAGTGCGGAATATATTGACCATTTATTGATACTTTGAAACTCAAAGTTGAATTGCATTCAAGCATTGATTCAATAGTAGAATGATATTATTCTTTTCAATCTCTGCTAAAATCGGTGCTAACCTTGGTCCCTTTGATTTCCCCATCAAAACAATATATGCTACATTATATGCAACCTTAGGGGAATATCCTAACGACTTGGCAGAATTAGGTATTGCATTTCCGATACTTTCTGCATTCCAATCAGCGTTTTCTAATTCTATTTTGAGTGTCTTAAGTACTTCAATTTCTTGTTCATTGAACTGTTCTAATTCAGAAATATTAGGTTCCGTTAGTAAAGATATTTTCATTTCTTCAGGGAAGTGCTGTGATTTTATCCATAGTCGCATTTTTGTTAATCTCTCAACTAGTAATTTAGGTATTTTACTAGTCTGAGAATAACCAAGACTGTCCCACACCATTTCATCAGTAGCTTTTGTTTGTGCTAGTAGTGCTAAGTGCCTAAATGTGACATTTGAAGATTCAGTTATGCTATCATTAGAAATTCTAGACATCCTTAATGTACCCATGGCGTCTTCAATTTGGACTTTCCTTCTTCTAGACAGATCTTCATCTTGAAGTTCATCTTCAAAGTTTCTAGCAGTTAGTCTTTCGAATTCATCTGCTAAGTTAACTAAACTCATACCAGTATCGAAATCTATAGCCTTATTTGGTTTTGATTGTGCAATTAGTAATCTAAGTATTTCTGCAGGAACTAGTTCTAAAGCCTCCATTGGACCAATTGTATTTCCTGTTGAAGATGACATTGCACCTTGTCCTTTCAGACTTATCCATTCATAGGTCAATGGTTGTGGAGGTTGATGGCCAAATAACTGACAAATCTCTCTTCCAGTAGAGTAAGACCCTCCTGCTGCGCCATGGTCTTTTCCAAAAGCCTCACAGGTGACTCCTATCCATGACCACTTTGCAGGCCAATCTATTCTCCAAGGAAGTTTACCTTCTCCTTTGGTAATGTCGGAACTTCCTTCCATTCCGTGAGAGTCTTTCCAATGGACTAATGGATATTCATATCCAGTAACCACAACATCTTCCAAGGATCCTTTAGAGTCTAAAGGACTCCAAGGGAACCAAGATTCTGATAATTCTCTTCCAGATACCCGTTCTATAATTTCTCTAATCTCATCTGCCTTATCGCAGGCGATCTTTGAGGATTCATTGAAATATCCAGAACGGTATGAATGAAGATTTTTAATTATTCTAGGTACAACTCCTATTTCTTTTAGCGCTTCAAGAAATGGATTTAAGAAGTAATCTGCATAATTATTCCCTTCGGTTTCAAAACTTTCAAAATCTGGTTTACCTTCATCATCGGGTGCAGGTATTGAACCAATTTGATGTCCAATGAATTGAGCATAGTCTTCATGTAGGAATGGATATACTTTACGTAAAGGATCTGCATCATCAACTATGAAAATGAAATCAACATCTAATCCGGCCTGTTTAGCTGCTCGTGAAATCATATCACCAGTTAGAATTTCTCTAAGATGACCTATGTGAAATTCACCACTAGGGGTAATTCCAGTGGAAATTATATGCTTATTGCCCTTATGTGCCAAGGCCTGGGCAGTAACATCGGCCCAATGCATATCTCCACCTCAAACCGAGACTGCTCGGATGACTCCTCTAAGAGGAACTCCTTCAATCTCATTTCTCATCGTTTTGTTTACTAGAACAATAACAAGTCCGACATCTCCTCCGGCATTTCTAATTGCTCCAATTGTTTTAGACATAGTCTGGCCAGTGGAAAGTACATCATCAATGATAACCACTTTCTTACCAGCAACTTGACCATATTTATTGGATAATGAACCTGCACCTTCTCCGCCATCTGTTGTTCTATAAACTGTAAATTCACAATCTAGTGTGCGTGCAACTTCATGAGCAAAAGAAATACCATTTATGGAAATACCAACTACTGTATCGATGTCATCGAAACCTAATTCTTCATCAGCTACATCAGCCATTATAGTTCCTATGGCAGAAATTCTATTTGGTCTAACTCCAATTGTTCTCCAACCAATTCTAACATCAGTAGGTCTGTCATCAGATTGATTGCCTGCTAATAGCCATGAAATAGTATCTTGTGAAAGCGAAAGTTCATCCGCTATTTGTTGACTATTCAAGCCTTCTTTACGCAAACTCGCTGCGGTAATTCTAAGTTCCTCTATGCTCAATACCATGCCTGTCAATACTGTCGAGAATTTTTTAACACATCAATCCTTTCATCAAATTCTATTGTAATGCGAGATAATGGACTCCCAAAGCCTTCAAGAATGAACGATACAGGGGGCGTAATATGGGAGACTTTGATTACGAGACACTTCTCGACCGTGCTCGAGAAAATATTCCTGAGGATATTTCCTCAAGATCACGATGGCGTCTTCCAGAACCACAGATATTGATTGAAGGTTCCAATACCATATTTAGAAATTTTATGGATGTTGTATCAATGATGGATCGAGATGAAAACCATGTCTACCAGTACATTCTCAACGATTTAGGAACATCCGGTTCAAGAGATGGGCCTCGTGCTAGATTCAAAGGAAGAATTCCCCCAAAGAGAATAAAGAAGACCATTGCTAGTTATGTCAATTCATATATCAAGTGTGGACAATGTAAGTCTCCAGATACAATGTTTGTACGTGAAGATCGAACCACTTTACTAAAATGTCAAGCCTGTGGTGCAACACGGCCAGTTAAACTTTGATTATTTCAAGGAAGATAAAACCTGATCTCAGATATTGGTTTCTTTTCTTTACTGGGAATTACTTCAGGATATCCTACTTTGACAAATCCAATAATTCTTTCCTCATCCATTGCGATAGATAGCGCAGAGTAGGTATTTGGATCTCGAGTAATCGAACCAGTACTCCACTGCGACCCGATATCTTGATCCCATAGCGATAGAATCATGTTATGTAACGAACATACTGTCGCTGCATAGTCTTCCTCTTCTCTAAAAGAATCTTCACTATCCAGTTTACTTGTAACAGCAATTAAAACCGGTGGTTGCAAAATTTTATCCCTAGCCCTTTGTAATGTCAATTGGATTTTCCCTACATCTGTAGTATTTGCTTTTTGCTTAGCCAGTTTTTCGACTGTAGGGATTAAACTTTTTCGAGTTTCATCACCCATTATATAGAATTTCCACGGGTGGGTATTTTTATGACATGGAGCCGATCTTGCAGCCTCAAGTGCATTCTCTATGCATTTATTTGGTACTTCTTTATCCAAGAATCTAAAAATAGTTCTTCTGTTCAATATATTTTCTTGAACATCAGACATTTTTACAACTCACTTATATTTGATTTATCTTAGCAGCTAGGAAAAAGTCGGATTCGGTTAAACCATCTATTTTATGAGTCCAAATACTAACTTTTACTCTTCCCCATCCTAATTCAAAGTCAGCATGGTGGCCTTGATTTTCACAAATATTGCCCGCAGCATTAACAAATCCCAATGCTGTTTTGAAATCTTCGAATTTCCAGACCCTTTCTAGATGATGTTGTTCAATAACATTCCAATCAGAGTCTAGTTGCGATAAAAGGGGTTTGATTTGGCTTTCAGTTAGTGGTGGCACTCCACCTTTACAAGGAATGCATTCATTATCATGTAGAGACAAATAATCAGCCCCAAAGGTGAGTGTCATCTGAACCTTTACTTTCCTTTTCGACTTTTTCATGAAGGTTAGAACGTCTCTTCATATCTTCTCTTTCAAAAGCAAGTAATTCTTTATCATCGATATATGCAGGCCTAGTATGTGCAATCAATGTGACCTTTACGATTACATCTCTAGCAATATAGTTGCTTTTTCCATCTTCAGTCAAGACTTCTAGGCTGGACTTGCCAGAAGAAAGTAGTCTACCTCTGATCCATGTAGGTTCTCCATCATTAAATGCCCTCGCATCTAGTTGAATCTCGATTAAATCATCTTTACGTAGACCATGTCTTCTTTCCAAAAGATCCCCATTATGGATGACATCTACGTCTGATAGATTTGGTGATCCCATATCTTCCCATAGTTGTACAGCCCATTTAGGTAATTCTACCATCTTACTTTTCTTCGCCATGTACATACGATAAGCCAAGCCTACTTGAACCTCGCTCTAAATTAAAGTTAATTTTATGTTTCATAGGTATTCTTTAGCAAGTCTTCATGAAGTACGCTTTACCCGCGAAAGATAGGGAACAGTATGAAAGTATCATGGCGGACACTTCCAACAGTTCTTTTAGAAGAAGAAATTTTGGATAAAGCGTTTTCACGCGCCAAGAAAGCAGCAGATAGGGTCGATGATTCAGATCGTATCTTTAGAGTTAGGAAGCAAATGAATCGAATGGTGCAAACTGCTGCAGATATTATCTCAACAACTCTAATGGATACGGTATCGCTATGGCCTTCCCTCGATAGATCTCCAAGGTTCGATGTATCAATGATTGATGCATGTGTTGGTTGTGATGATTATCGTCATAACCTTTCAATGTTGCAATGGGGATCCAAACAAATAAACAATATTGCGGGTCAAAATTCTAAGAAGATTGTTCGTACTGGTCGGATTGAATTGATGCATGATGCTAGAAAAGAAGCATATGGCAGAATCTGTTCCATCATGAGGCGTGTCAGTCCTTCTCTTAAATGGCTAAATGAATCACGTGAAGTCTTGAAAAAGTTACCAGTAATTGACCAAGTTCTTCCATGCATTGTTGTATGTGGTGCTCCAAATGTTGGTAAATCTGCCTTTATCGCAGCATTGAGTTCAGGGAACATGGAAGTAAATCATTATCCATTTACTACAAAACAGATACATGTAGGACATTTTGTACATCGTAGATTACAATATCAAGTAGTCGACACTCCAGGTCTTCTTGATAGACCTATGGAGAAAAGAAATGATATCGAACTTCAAGCCATATCTGCATTGGAGCATCTAGGTTCCTTGGTATTATTTTTGATAGATGAAAGTCCAGATAGTGGTACTTCAGTTCAAGAACAGTTGAATCTTCTTGAAGATGTAAAGCAACTATTGCCTGAAACTAAACTGCTGATAGTCTCGTCTAAAGCAGATTTAATGGATCCTGCTCCCGAGGGATGGGATCGAGTCAAGCAAGAGGAATCTAATTGGATTGATGAAGGTTCAGAAGGTGACCCAGAATTGCCTCTACTAATCGATAGAAATGGTAGGGTTACTATCTCTGCACTACAAGATGTTGGATTGCAATCGATGAAATTAGAAATTGTAAGAATGGTAAAAGACTCAAAGCAATATAATCCAATGGAGTTGCCAGAAGGTTGGTACCGCTCTGATGTTATTTGATTACATTTGTTGTAAAGGAATAATTCCAAGTCCTTCCATGCCGGTTCGTAAAAGTTCGCAAGCCAACTGGGATACTTGTAGAAATAGTTCGTTAACTTCAGTCCCATCTATGATTTTACAATCTCTATAGAAACCGTTAAAGCAGGTTGCTAAGTTTAGAACTTGATTAGCAAATAGATTCGGCCTACACTGTTCGACAGATCTTTTTAGGGTCTCATTTTGAATTGCCATACACCTCAATAGATTTACTAAAGTTTCTGGATAATTTGAGTTATCATCTGCCAATTCCAACTTCTTTAGGGATATTTCCTCAACATTATGTCCATTTTGTATACATTTTTTGGCTATAGAAAGAGCCCTTGTGTGGCTATACATAATGAAAGGTGCTGAACCTGCTTCAAATGCTAAAGCTTCTTCCCAACGGAAAGTAAATCCCTTGTCTGGACTAACTTTGATGATATTAAACCTAATTGCTGAAGTTCCAACTGCCTCTGCTATATGTAATACTTCATCTTCAGCATAATCTGGTCTTAATTCTCTTACAATCGCTGCTGCATGAGACTTTGCTTCCTCTAATAAATCATCCATAAAGACAACATTTCCTTTACGCGTTGACATTTTCCCTTCCGGTAATTTGATGAATGAATAAAATAGAACTTCAGGGACCTTGTGGCCTAATTCTTGCAAGGCCATAGCAACTTGTTTTGATTGTAATTTATGATCTTCACCTAATACATTTATCAGTTCATCACATTGACTCCATTTCCAAATGTGATATGCAATATCTCTAGTCGCATATAGTGAAGATCCATCACCTCTTTTGAAAAAGAATTCAGTTTTACCTTTCAAACCTCTTGCTCCCAAGTCCAGGAATTCAGCCCCATTTTCTGCAGTGCCATGAATTTCCAATTTTGAAAATGTATTCATTAATAGTGCAACATCCCCATTTGTTACAAAAGTAGATTCTTTAGTAAATTGATCAAAGCTGATTCCTAATCGATCTAATGTTTCAAGCATCCCATCCAGTACAGGTTGTAGTGCATCATGAAATTCTTGTAATACAGATTCATCACCATGTTCACTTGCATGTACTAACTTTCCGATGGCTAGTTCAATATCTTGTTTTTTACTTTCATCCGCTCTAAGTTTTTGAGCTGCCTGATACCATCTAACACGAGTATGGTCTGCCTTGTGGTTCCACTTTGAGGAAAGCGAATCAGAATCTTCAAGAATCCTATCAACATCATCGCTTGATAATTGGTCTAGCGCCCATGCAAGTGCACCTACTTGCTTACCCATATCATCAACATAGTATTCTGCTCTTACCTCATTTCCAAGTAGTCTATGTAATCTTACCATAGTATCTCCAAGTATTGCATTTCTTGCTCTACCTACGTGGAATGGACCATTTGGGTTGGCAGATGTATGTTCGATCAATACCTGCCTTTCTGTGCTTGTTTTTTTGCCATAAGCATCTCCGATTAGTAATTCACCAGATAGTAACTTTCCACACAACCATCTTGGTTCCGCTTTGAAGTTTAGATATCCTCCAGCAGAATTTATTTCACCTATTGCTTCATTTTTTGTTATTGAATTGGCTAATAATTCAGCAATTTCTACTGGACTTCTATTCAGTTGCTTAGCAAAGGGGAAACATGGAAGGGATAAATCACCTTGAGCATGTTCCCTTGAGGTAGTTAGCATCTTGCGCCAATGTTCACCTTTTATTCCAAGTTCATCAAGTGCTAATTCTAGAACAGGTTCTACATGTGGCCTTAGAATCTGCATAAAATCACATCATTGGATATCTTAGAATGGCTGCTAATCCACCAAAGCCATACATTAATTGTGAACCTTCTTCAGTATCGACTGAAATAAAGGAAATCGAAGCATTTCCTTTACCTGCTAAGGTACTTAATTCATCGATTAAGGAAATGCTTTCTATCTCGACAACTTCTTCATAAGATGATTTACATGACGGACAATTAGGAATTGGTTCGGTTCGTGAAAGGGAAGTATTCCACTCATGTGAACACTTATTACATTCTAATTTCAAGGAGTTCTTTCTTAGATTTTCAGAAATTAGTAGTGTATCAACAGCACCTTGATCAAGGGCTTGCTTTATCATGACTTCACCATAAGCAGCTTTAGGATGAGGTTTAATTAATTCTTGTAAGAACCGATTCATCCTTTGACGTTCTGCATCCAGTTCTATTTCACCCATAAGTGAACCAGCATTATCGACAAGTTCTCTAACACCACTCTCATTTGAATATCCTACATCGAAAGTAGTCTGTGTAATCTTTTTAGCAATCTCGTGATGGAAATATTCATTCTTAACTACGAAGTCCTTTGTAGCACCAGGTCCTCCGATTATGATCGCCTGAATATTCTCCAAATTGGGTAACCAATAACTGCAAGCATGTTCAGCAGCTCTTTTGAAGAAATTATGTGCAGCTTCTTCAATAAGTCGTTCGAAACGTTGAGCGGATTGACCTCCTTGACGGTGCTTACCCATGATGTTTGATACAAGGTGCTCCTGGACATGGATACGTTTGCCCGAGGCAATTCCATAAGCAGCCTCTGACCTATCGATTACAAATAATCCATATGATTTTTTATCTATCAACATATCTTCCAATTGAGTCAATTCAAATTTTGAGTCGCAGCGGTATCTGAAAGATAAGAACGGCTGCGGCGGACTTTCAATTGTAATGTTCACCATTCTGGACTTATTATTTCCCACAATTATGGAACCAACAAATATTGCAATTCCATTTTCGCCAGGGTTCTTGAATCGATTTAATGTAGAAATTGCAGATTCAATCGCTCCTTGGACATTCTTTCTAGTACCCTTTGATTTGATATTTGCAGCCTGGCCATGTTCATTTTGTAACATGGTTCTAGCATCAAAAATCTGTCTATCAGGTGGAATAATTATAGTTACTAGTTCTGTTCCAAAACCTTTCATTTCTCTCAATTCTTCGAGAGCTATCTTTAGGCGAAGACGACGAGTTGAAAGTTCAACATCATCACTCATTCATCTTCCTCCAATAACGGGGCATTCGCTAAAGGTCTTCAACTCTCGCCCCATTTTGACAATACGTGGTGATATTAAATTCATTTCAAATGTCGATGTTAGTGATTAATTTAGGGATACCCTCAAAGACTTGACATGGAACGAGACTTTGATGACCAATACTCATGTTGTTGCTCTTGGAGGTAGCCTGTTGCGACCTGAAGAAGCAGATAAGCGTCGTGAGTGGCTTGGACAATTACGTCAATTGGCGGTTCACATTGAAGGTAATAGTAAGCACTTGGGAATTGTAGTCGGAGGTGGATTGCCTGCACGTGAAGGTATTGAACTAGCCAAAAACATAATTTCAGATTCTTATAAATTAGACCTGATTGGAATTGCAGCAACACGTCTTAATGCAACTATTTTACAACAAATGTTTGTTGATATTGGTTGTGATGTTGCTGACTCAATTCCTTTGAATACAGAAGAAGCTGCATTATTACTGAAAAAACATGCTCTTGTCGTAATGGGTGGCACAAAGCCGGGGCATACTACTGATGCTGTAGCAATCGCACTTGCAAGGGATTGCGGGGCAAAGAACTGCATCATAGCGACAAATGTTGATTTTGTCTATGATAAAGATCCTAGGGTTAATGAAGATGCACAAGCAATGTATGACATTACTATTGATGAATTAGCACTTATTACTGGCAGTGAGCCATTGAAACCTGGACAATCAGCGGTAGTTGATCCTGTTGCAGTTGGATGGGCTAAGGATTCATCAATTGACATCGCAGTATTGGATGGTAGGAAGTTATCACTTCTCGAAGATGCCTTAGATGGCAATGACTTCGATGGAACCTTAATTAGGAGTGTATAAATATGGTAGATGCAAAAAAAGTTAAAGAAAAGATTACAAAAGTGTCAAACCAAATTTTCTCTGGTAGTAAAAACCAAGCCCACAAGCATTGTAGGATTTGTCATAAACCGATTCCAATTAGTTCAGAACCAAGGGTCTGCAAAGATATAGAATGTATTTCTAAGAATGAAAAGGATGAAAGAAATCAGAAGCAAATGCGCCGGTGGATGTTTATATTCTTCGGAATTTTTGCTTTCAGTTTTGTCGGACCTGTTGTTATTAACTTAATCTAATCATTATCACTTTCATTGAAGTGGTCTTTCATCATTTGTTCTGCTACGCCAGCTTCCTGTGCACTAACACCTGCTGCCTTTAGCCTGTCTCCAAGTTTGTATAATTCCTTAACAGCCTCTTCTATAGACTTACTCTGTTTCAGATATCTAATTGCAGGCCAGCCACAATCAATTATTTCATGATCGACTGTATTTTCCTCAATCCAGGCAGAACAAGCACTACCATGGCATAGAGCGCTAAAGTTTTCAAGGTCTACCCAAAATGTACGTCTAGAACATACAGGGCAGTCTTTACACTCCATAGTTGATAATACAGTCATAGCATCTTGACCAACTCTATCAATATCCCATATTATGACACTACAGTCTGTCAATAGCATTTCTTCACTCTTTTTGAGTAATGCTCTTAGAACATCCCAAGCTATTTTTTCTGAACTAAAACAACCTAGTCCAATTGTACCTCCACCTTCCTCAATAACAGAAGGTACGAAAATTCGCTGAACATCATCGACCATAGTAAAGCGATTTAGTCATCGGGCTTGAATGCTCGTATCTAATTTACCCATTCAGCCTCAACTACAGCCAATCCTCCCTCATGCGGAAGGGGTGCATTTGGTTTTTCTATACGAATGTTTATTTTTTCTATCAATTTATTTACTTTTAGTATCTCTATCATTCTTTCTGCCATGGTCTCCATGAGTTTTATTGGGGCTGATTTCAAAAGAACAGTATCGATTGTTGATTGTAAGTCAGCATAATTAAAAGTTTTTGATAGTTCATCATCTATTATTCCTTTTTTTAGAGCGATACGAATACTGATATTGAATGGCTGTTCTGCTTCATGCTCGAACTCATAAGCACCATGCCTAGCCATTACCGTATAATTTTCGAGTGCTATAGTAAACATGTGATCACTCTTCATCTCTTTCATGAACCCAAATTAGGTGGTAGCCAAATTGTGTTTTTATTGGATCAGATGTTTTGCAGAGAGGTATCTGCCAAACAGCAGTATCAAATTCTTTTACCATCATCCCTTTACGAAACCAACCTAAGTCTCCACCTTTCTGACTGGATGGGCAAGTACTTTTTTTCCTTGCCATCTTCTGGAAATCCTTTAATTTTGACACTTTATCTCTAATCTGAACTGCCTCAGATTTAGAATTGACTAGTATGTGGGATGCCCATGCACTTGAAGCGACCATGGAGTTGCGAAAGGCTTCAACCTTTCAAACCGTCGTTTAAGCATCTAAGTCATATGCAAGCAATCGCATATAAGTTCCATAGATTGTAGTTGATACTGCTAAGGATTCTTCATTAAACCGATCCATGGTGTCCAAATAGGTATGATATTCCCAACTGCCACTACCATAGCATACTACTGCTCTACCATCTTTTCCGCCCAAATCATATACAAATGGACAATGGTCAGAGTTACAAGGCATTTGGTCATCATCCCCTTGGTCTCCATCTAGTAAATCAAATATAATGGTATACCGATCAGCGATCTCACTTCTTTCTTTCTTGTAGATGTCAGTTATTCGCTGGATGTGGTCGTAATCATCCTTATTATTGGTAAATAATGTCAATTCATTACCTCTCTCTCCAAAGTCAGCATCGACGTGATTCATATCTAGATTAATATATAATCTTAGGTTATCTCTAAGGCTGCTCTGCATTTCTTCAACATAAGCTCGACTGCCCCACAAACCTTCCTCTTCTCCACCCCATGTGCAGAATCTAATCGTACGTTCAGGAGTACCTGTCTGGTTGATAACTTCAGCAATCTGTCTAGCCATTTCTAGAATACTTGAACTTCCAGATGTATCGTCGATTGCACCCTGTCCGTGATATACAGTATCGTGATGCCCACCAGCAATAACAATTTCCGATGTTTTACCTTGAATAGTTCCACACGGGACATAAATCGTTCTCTCTTGATCATTTGTAACATCTATTATTAATTCTATAGATGCAGGTTCAGAAGCATTTATTACTGCCGCTTCAAAGATGTCACCTGCGTCTTTAGACATTGAAATAAATGGTATATCAGTCGGTATACTTCCTCCATTTGCTTCGACTAAGGAATCATAGTTTGTTCCTTTGAAAATCGGAACGCAGTCATTACCTTCAATCTTGCCGCAATTATAGTTTTTATTTACACTAATCAGTCCAGCAAGATCATTTATCGCTGCATTGCTATATAATTCAGTATTGCCTACTTTGGAACTATCTCCTCTGACATAACCAATTGTTCCAGTAGCTGTTGTCCATAATGCTTCATCTGTTCCATTGCCTAAATCTGTGACTGCAATCTCTTCATTAAACATATATTCAGATTGTCCTGAAAATCCTTGGATTACGTAATCAATTCTATGCTGGAAAGGGGTCACTTGGGAACCGATGGCTACTGGTCCATCACAGGGGGAGATTCCTCCCAGGCCTTGTACGCATAGTCTGAAACTTGGCTCTGAATTTACATGATGCATTGGAACTTGAAATTCATTTATTTCAGCATCATAGCCCATCTCTGCAAACTTATCGTTGATATATTGTGATGTGTTTGATTCTTCTGTCGTACCACTCATTCGACCTTCCCAGTCAGGATGGCCTAAACTTACAAGTTCCTCTGCAAAATTTCTAGCTTGTTGTTGATCGAAGTCAATTAATTCATACTCATAATCATCACCAAAACCTAGCCATGCAGGTTGTATAATAAGTACAGTAGTCAGCATCAATAAAGAAAGTCCGATTGCAATTAAGATTCCAAAATTTATTGGTCCATAAACAGGAGTTCGCATTCTTGTAATTAAATTAGAAAAAGTAGAAACTTCTGAATCCAAATCGACTAGATAATCATCCTCTAGGGTGATTATAATTTCTTTTTTATCCAGGCTCTCCAACCTTTCAACTAGTTCTTTTTTGTTACCATTCAAAGGTTCACCTAATTTCTTTAACTCTTCTTTCAATTCAGGAACAAGCATCTTGTCATAATTCATTAGATAGCCTCAAACAAATGGTGCTAGAGGTTTTAGTTCAATAAATCGGCGGTTAATTGATCAACTAATTTCTTCGCCAGTCCATCTCTTGCCCAAGTTATGCTGAATTCCAATATGATCTAATATTCTGGCTATTATGAAATCGATTAAATCATCTATAGTGTTTGGATGATTATAGAACCCAGGAGATGCTGGAATAATTATTGTATTCCATGATGAAAGTTTAGCCATATTTTCGAGATGTATTGTTGCATATGGTGCTTCTCTGGGGACAATGATTAGTTTACGTCTCTCTTTCATTGCTACAATAGCAGATCGTGTCACAAGATTATCACTTATTCCAGCAGCTAACTTTCCAATGGTTGTCCCTGAACATGGACATACGACCACAGCATCAATTTGTGATGACCCGGATGCGGATTTTCCTCCAACATTCGATTCATCTTCTAGTGTCGAATTTGTCGATGAAGCTAGTTCTTCTTTGGTCATGTTACATTCATGCTTTAGGGTGATTTCACCAGAATTAGTTACAATCACTCTTGACTTAACATTCATCTCATTTAGTACTTCTAATAATCGCTTACCATATACAGCACCAGATGCACCAGTAATAGCAACTACAACTTCGCCCATAGTTCACGCTCGGTGCTTTTGCTTTTATTGACTTGTTTTTTCGCTAATTGCTAAAATAAGGGCTTTTTCTAAATTTACTACAGCCTTAGAGAATAATTTTGGCTCTATAGACCATGCTATTCTAAGCCAACCCTTCAAATCTGGACTAAACATTAAACCAGGTACCGCCAAGACCCCATACTCTTTACAAGGTCCGTCAACAAAGTCAAGAGCATTTATCCCATGAGGTAATTTTATTGCACCAAATAATCCATAAGGAGGTTCATTCCATGGTATTTCCAATCGTTCAAGCATATCTCTTACAAGTGGTAGATTTTGTTTTCTGTAATAATCAAGACTTACTAGTACCTCATCGAGTAAAGGAAATAATGAATCTGCAATTCGAAGAGTAGGACTGCCCATCATTCCTGAAAGTGTCAGAAATGCTCTTCTTGCTTGTTCAGTAATTTCCTTTGATGCAACCACCCAACCAAACCTTATCATTCCCAAAGAATAAACCTTGGTCAAGGAATTTATTGAAATACAGTGCTTACCTAAACTATGAAATGCAACATATTCATCATTTACCCTTTTAGAGTCTAAATATACTTCATCGGCTATGATGATCACATTATGTTGTTTACAAACCTCCACTATCCAATCTCTATCTTCGAGGTGGTAATCCCATCCACATGGATTTAGAATGGGAGTTATCATCAAAATGGAAGACTTTTTAATTGCATCTAACCATTCATCCCTATCGATTCTCCAGGGTCCTAACTGGCCATTAGGGCTTCTTGTGACTTTATTTATTGAACAATTGAATAATTGTGGAGATTGTGGTATGGGTGCATATGACGGAGATTCCACTGCGATTGATAATTTATTATTTTCTCTTCCAACCATTGCTGCACACAAAGCGATATGGATCGCTTGTGTGGCACCATGGCAAATTACAATGTTATCGATATCCACTCCTTCACGAGCTGCAACATTTATTCTAGGGTCTGCTAATTCAGGGATATGATGCTCAGCGATATTATTTATTGAATCACCCATTATGTCCTTGACTTTCCAATCATATTGCATTCCACTAAAAGATAAGTTATGTGGACGTTCTTCTTTCAACCTTGGTATATACCAATCTAAGTATCCAATAGTTGGTATTTTTTCCGAACTTGAACCAGAGTGGTACTGTGGCCAAAAGTCTTCGGACATGAACTTCGTTTATTGCGGAAGGAAATTAATTATCCGCCTATGATGTTCTATCCAATGATTTTTTCATCGTCTTTAATAAATTTGATTTAAGAATCTCAAAATCAACCTCATAACCCAGTCTACTAAGACTAGTTGTGGTATCCGCATCCAATCCACAGCCTGATAATGATTCGACTCTCGATTCTGGGGTGTTGAAGTTTATTGTAAAACCATGTCTTGAAGTCCATCTTAGAAAAGATAGTCCGATGCTAGAGATTTTTTTCCCATCGACCCAAACACCTTGCATTCTTGAATCTGTATTAGATTCTATTCCGCAAAGCGATAGTGAGGAAATGACCCAATTCTCAATTTTTGAAATTATATCCGATACAGATTTCTCATCTTCTTTATCCCACTTGAAGATTGGATATCCAACCAACTGTCCTGGGCCATGCCATGTCAATCCACCACCACGATCTACAGGATGGGTGGGGTAGTCTGTAGGGGGTTGAATGCCATCATTACGTGCACGTGGTCCGACTGTTACGATTTCGGGATGCTGTAAGAATATCAAAGTATCATTTATTTCATTATCAATACGCTTTTTTTGTAAATCTTTCATTAGATCTAAAGACTCTTGATATGGTGTAATTCCGAGATTGATGATTTTGACTTTATCACTCTCGGACATAAACTGGCCAGAAGGTTATTCATCAAGAAACCATCACTCAATCTAAATCAAGTTCAACATTAATTCTATCTTTACGCCCTTCACGGTATGCTTGAATTGCAGCTCTAGCAATGGCTTCAGGATCGTTGATTATCTGTTGATCTATTTTATCGCCATTAAACAGATTGTCACCGACCATAACTGAATCGTTTAATGATAATGATTTATCTCCAGCAACCTTATTTTCCTCGACAATCTTTTCCATATCCTTGGTTATATCTTGTATACTTTCTAATTCAACAGTTTTTTCTTCCAGTTCAATCTCTAGGCCTTTGACCTTATTCTTAGTCTCATTCAATTCTTCTCTTAGGAAAGCAGCCTCTTCTTTTGCTGCTTTCATTTCTTTTGCTAATGCTTCAAGAACATCATTTGCAGTTGCGGGTTCGCTAGAAAGGGACTTAACACGCTTTTGTTCAACTTTTTCTGATTGCTTTCTGACAAGCGGAGGTAATATTGAATCATCCTCACCTTCATATTCAGCAAAAAGATATCTAACAGTAATCTGGCAGGCAATTGTGAATAAGAGTAGGAATGAAATCATAAAGAAAGCTTGAGAATCTGCTTTTGGACCGATGTTCTTTCCATAATAATCGGTTCCTAATTGATTAAAGTAGCTTACAATACTTAGTAATGTTAATATCATCATCAATGCTGAAATAGTGTAAATAAAAAGAATCGATCGTTCTTCTTTATTACCCGCCTTAGAGATAGGTATGGCTTGCGGCAATCTAATCCGGCCCTCCACCACTCCAGTTGGATCCATTGCTAGTCTTCTAAGAATCGGACGTAATTTCTTTTCAGCATCCTTAAGTGCTAAACTATGATATTTTTTCCTTTTTGATGCCCTTGAAATACCAATTAACAAGGCTAAACATCCTATTGAGTATCCAATCCAATACCAAGGCCCATCAGGGGAGATAAAGTGAGGTAGTTCAGTTCCAACTTCAAACCCCATACTTGTTTGAGTAAATAAAAAGTCTTCAATTTGTGTAGTTAAATCCCCATTACCCATTCTATTTCGTTCTAAAGAATCAATTTCCTTTTGCCATACAGATAAAACAGTGGAGCACACTGCTGCAATAATACAGATAAAGAGGCCTAATGTTAGTAGAGAGAATCTTCCTGGTGGCTTATTTAGAATCCGTCGAGGTGGATTTGAATAATATTGCCTACTAGTTGTAGTAGTAGATCTTGTAGTGGATTTTTTATTTCCTCGGCCCCAATATACAAGGATAGTTAAAATAACAAAAAATACGATTAGTAATTTTTCATCAATAATAAATACGCCTTGTCGCATCTGCTAAAGTCTCCTTGTATTATAATTGGTTGAGATTGTATATAATACTCTTGGAAGTATTAGAATTGTCCCGATGACCCGAAACCGCCTTTTCCACGCTCTGTTTTACCCAGTTCATCATATAATGTTTCAACAATTATAACTTTTGGAACAGGAGCGAATAATAACTGAGCAACTCTTTCACCGGCCTTTACTATAAATGAATCGCCTTCTCCAATCCACGTGGCTAGTACCATTAATTCTCCTCTGTAATCCGAATCGATTGTTCCTATTCCATTAGGCATTATCATTCCCTTCTTGCCTAATGATGAACGGCATCTGATTTGACCTTCCCAACCTTCAGGAATCGCTACGGCTAATCCTGTTTTAATCATGGAACTCTTTTCTTTTACCACAATTGTTTCCTCGAGTGCGTATAAGTCCCATCCCGCTGCCTGAGCAGATCCTTTGGTGGGTAGTTTGGCATCATTGGAAAGTTTTGCAAATTCAATAGTCAAATAATCGCCCATAGGTGTATGTATATGGTTTAGGTTATTGACTATTTTCTAAAGTAGGAAAATGCTTACTTGCATGCAGTGGAAATAAAGCCCTCACTAATTAGAAATTCAGTTTAATTTTCCAACCTATTAAGAAAGGTATTTTCCTATCTTTTCGACAGACTATGGTCTCACCCCCACTATTCTAAATCAGTCGAAGAACCTGCATTTCCATAGGAGTCTAGGGGGGTACCATTATACACCCTATCGAACGAGAAGAAACTCCGGCGCGACAAGACAAGTAAGGGGTGATAGTATGGTGATTGAACATAGTTTAAAAGGAGCGGATGGAATTGACATAGATCTTTCACAAGAACACGTCGAACCGATGCTTGAAGCTAACATGAATCGCTTCGTTTTATTCCCTATCCAGCATAATGAAATTTGGGAGATGTATAAGTTACATGCTGCTTCATTCTGGACTGCAGAGGAAATAGATTTAGCAGAGGATGCTAAAGATTGGAAGAAGCTCAATGATAATGAGAGGCATTTTCTTAAGCACGTTCTAGCCTTTTTCGCAGCCAGTGATGGAATTGTCAATGAGAATTTAGTTACCAACTTTGCTGATGAAGTGCAATGGGCTGAAGCAAGATGTTTCTATGGCTTCCAAATTATGATGGAAAATATACATGCAGAGACTTATTCTCTTTTGATTGACACCTACATTACAGATAATTCTGAAAAAGATCACTTATTCAATGCATTAGAAACAGTCCCTTCTGTTAAGAAGAAAGGCGATTGGGCACTTAAGTGGCTTTCAAGGAAAAAGGGCTCATTTGCTCAAAGGCTAGTTGCCTTTGCAGCAGTAGAGGGTATATTCTTCTCCGGTTCTTTCTGTGCAATCTTTTGGTTGAAGAAGAGAGGATTGATGCCAGGTCTAACGTTTTCTAATGAATTAATCTCAAGAGATGAAGGACTTCACTGTGATTTTGCATGCCTACTACACAATCAGCTAAACCGTGGTGCTGGGGATAATATCATCCACAGAATAATCGCTGAAGCCGTGGAAATCGAAATAGAATTCGTCACAAGCGCACTACCTGTAGAACTAATTGGCATGAATGCTAGTTTAATGCAACAATATATTCAATTTGTCGCAGATAGACTGATGGTATCTCTAGGTGCTTCAAAATTATATAATGTATCCAATCCATTCCCATGGATGGAAATGATTTCAATGCAAGGAAAAACTAATTTCTTTGAGAAGAGAGTCGGCGAATATCAGAAGTCTGGTGTTAAGGATGGCGGAACCCTTGGAAGCGTACAACAACGCTTCTCTGTAGACGAAGACTTTTGAACCGTACGCGATGGAATGGAAATACTGCGCAAGATAGGAAACACTAGGAAGATGAATAAGATGACAATGCAAGTAGTTAATAGAAAAGGAGAAAGAGAAGACGTCCGTTTCGATGCTATCTTGGAAAAGTTGTCAGGTTTAACCGGTGGTCTAGATTCAAAGTGGGTAGATCCTGCACATCTTACAAAACTTACAATCGAGGGATTGTATGACGGTGTGACCACCCGTGAGCTAGATCAACTAGCTGCAGAAACTGCAGCATCGTTGGCATCACATCACCCGGATTATAGTAGACTTGCAGCAAGAATATGTGTAGATGATTTACACCGTTCAACAAAAGATGTATTTACAGATGTAGTACGCGACTTGAGGGAATTTATTGATCCTGAATCAAATAAGCATGCTCCTTTGATTTCAGAAAAGATATTCGAGATTATTCAAGCAAATGCTGAGTTATTGAATAGTCGTATCGATTATGATCGTGATTATAATTATGATTATTTTGGTTTTAAGACCTTAGAGCGCTCTTACCTATTACGTTTGAATGGTGAAATCGCAGAGAGGCCCCAACACATGTTAATGCGTGTTGCAGTTGGAATCCATCATGAAAATATACCTAAGGCATTGGAGACATATGATCTGATGAGTAAAGGATACTTCACACATGCAACTCCTACTTTGTTCAATTCAGGAACTCCAAAACCACAGATGTCTTCCTGTTTCCTACTTACAATGCAAGATGATTCATTGGTCGGTATTTATGATACACTAAAGCAATGTGCATTAATCTCCAAATCCGCTGGTGGAATTGGTCTGTCTATACATCACGTTAGATCTAAAGGCTCTTACATTAAGGGAACTAATGGAGAGAGTAATGGAATTGTCCCAATGTTGAGAGTGTTCAACGATACTGCAAGATATGTAGACCAGGGTGGTGGCAAGAGAAAAGGTTCGATAGCAATTTACCTTGAACCATGGCACCCTGATATTCTCGAATTCCTGGATTTGAGAAAGAATCACGGTAAGGAAGAACTACGTGCAAGAGATTTGTTCTATGCACTTTGGACTCCGGATCTATTCATGGAAAGGGTTGAACAAAATGCTGAGTGGTCGTTCTTTTGTCCAAATGAATGCCCTGGTCTTCAAGACGCATATGGTGAAGAATTCAAGCAGTTATACGAATCTTATGAAGCACAAGGATTAGCGAGAGAAACTATTCCTGCACGAACTATATGGGATAAAGTCGTAGAATCTCAAATTGAGACTGGCACTCCATATATGATGTATAAAGATGCAGCTAATTCTAAATCTAATCAAAAGAATCTAGGTACAATTCGTTCATCTAACCTTTGTACTGAGATTATTGAATATACTGCCAAAGACGAAGTTGCAGTTTGTAATTTAGCTTCAATCGCTTTACCTATGTTTGTTAAGGAAGAGAGTGGAGAGTTTGATCACAAACTTCTATACGATGTTACATATCATGCAACTGGGAATCTAAACCGAGTCATCGATGTTAATTATTATCCTGTTGAGGAAGCAAGAAACTCTAATATGAGGCATCGCCCTATCGGACTTGGAGTACAAGGCCTTGCAGATACATTTGCTATACTAGGTTATAATTTCGAAAGTCCGGAAGCCAAGAAGTTGAATAAAGAAATTTTTGAAACCATATACTTTGCATCATGTACTGCATCCAAGGATGGAGCCATTGCTGAAGGAGCATATTCTACGTTCAAAGGTTCTCCAGCTAGTGAAGGATTATTACAATTCGACCTTTGGAATATGAATGAACATAGTGGAAGATGGGACTGGGATTCACTTAAGTCAGAGATTGTTGAGAATGGTATGAGGAACTCCTTACTAGTTGCTCCAATGCCAACAGCATCTACTTCACAGATTTTAGGAAATAATGAATGTTTTGAAGCATTCACTTCCAACCTATATGTTAGAAGAACTTTATCTGGTGAGTTTATAGTTCCAAATAAGCACTTGATTAAGGATTTGATAAAATTGGGAATTTGGAGTCTTGAGATGAAAGATGAAATCCTACGTCATAAGGGCTCGATTCAAAACATCGTTGGAATTCCAGATCGTATTAAAGAATTATACAAGACTACATGGGAAATAAAGCAGAAGAATGTAATTGATATGGCTGCAGATAGAGGTGCATACATTGACCAAAGTCAATCTATGAATATTCATATGATAGATGCCAATGCTGCTAAGGTTACTTCGATGCACTTTTATGGTTGGAAAAAGGGCTTGAAAACAGGAATGTATTATCTTAGAACCAAAGCAGCAGCAGATGCAATACAATTCACAGTTGAAGCAAAGAAAGCTGAAGACCAAACAGTATCAGGTTTGGCAGATCGTGCTGAAGTAACTAACTTAGAAGCAATCGCTTGTAGTTTAGATGCTCCTGATGACTGCCTAATGTGTGGCTCATGATTAGTTTACCTAAATAGTCATTTTAGAACTACAATGTGGGCAACTAACTTTGCCTGAATAACCTACAGGAACTCTTAGATTTTCCTTACAGGAGAGGCATTGAATTTCTTTATTTTCATCACTTTTTGAATTACTACCTTTAGATACTGATAATAGCCTTTCAATCGATGATGGCCAACCTGGCTTCAACTCATCAAATGAAATTAGTAATGGTAGTGCTACAATCCCGAGTCCAAGTGATGTACACATCATTGAAAATAGTACCATAGACCCATCATCTGCCCATGAGATCGATAATGGATTTAGTTCGCCCCCTCCAAATACAATACTTAGTAATCCTGAAATTAGGAATAGTACTAGTGAGAGATATATGCCATTAAGATAGCCATTGGCAGTCAAAACACCTGAAAAAATGAAGCAGAATGATAGTAAAAATGCTATAGGTGCAACTATCCAACCCAATTCTGTAATTCCAAACATCGAGAATGTAAGCGCCCAAAACATTCTAAATATTCCATAGAGAATTATAATCGTCCCTATTCCACTTGCAGTTCCATTGTTGTTAGTAACGTAAATACGCTGAACATTTGGGTTAGAAAGGATTTGCTGATTTACATTAGGTGCATAACCTCTATAATTGATATTAGAAGGTTGGATTGGTATTTCCATACTTTCATCATGTTCCATCAATCTAATAGTAACTTCATCTTTACTTCCTGATACTTTCAAACCCCTTTCTTTACAGACCTTTTTTAGATCTAGTACGGTCATTGAATCATAATCCATGTAGTGGAGATAGAATAGTTATTTTTATACTTATAGCCGTCATTTTATAATTTCACGAAATGTGAATAGCATGACCTAAAGTATCTAATACCGCTTCATGTGTCATTTCGGTCATCGTTGGATGGGCATGTATTGTACCTGCAATATCTTCCAGTAGAGCGCCCATCTCCAATGCTAATGTCCACTCTCCAACCAATTCACTAATATGAGATCCAACTGCTTGAATTCCTAATATTCTATGATCATCTTCTCTAGCACAGACACGTACAAAACCAGCAGTCTTTTCTGCTTCTTGAGTTAATGCACGTCCATTTGCCCCTAATGGGAATTTTCCAATTATTACCGGATGACCAGCTTCTTTGGCTTGTTCAGGAGATAGTCCTACACTGACAATTTCTGGTTCGGTAAATACAATTGCAGGAACGGCAACTGGATCATATGCACGCTTTTTTCCAGAGATTATTTCAGCAACCATTTCACCTTGAAATGAAGCAACATGGGCAAGCATCTCTCCCGAATCACAAACATCTCCAACTGCATAAACACCTTTCATGTTGGTTTGACAACGATCATTGACTTTTACAAAACCTCTTTCATCAAGAGCAACACCAGTAGGCGAAAGTGAACCACTATTGGGTTTTCTACCTACAGTGACTAGAACCTTATCTGCAATAATTTCCTCAAATTTAGTATCTTTGTCGGCATTCTTGTCAACATAGAATAATTTCACTTGACCATTTTTCATCTCTTCAACCCCTTTAGCAAAGACTCCAGTATGAGTCTTTATCTTATTTTTCTTGACAGATAGTTCGAGTGGTCTTCTAAGCTCTTTGTCAAAAATTGGTAATATTGAATCCATTGCTTCAACAATTGTAACATCTGATCCGAGCATTCTGTAAGTTATTCCTAATTCTAAACCGATATATCCTCCACCAACTACAACAACATGCTTTGGAAGTTCTTTCAAATCTAATGCCTCTCTTGAGGATATAACATTCTGCCCATAGGGCATGAATGGAAGTTCGATTGGAACAGAACCATTTGCCAAAATTACATTTTCTGCCTGAATTAAGATTGCATCTTTACCTTTGCCGACCTTTACAGTCTTAGCATCTTGGAATTCAGCCCATCCATTAATCATTTCAGCACCTGCTGCCTTCAATAAATGTTCAACTCCTCCGTTTAGTTTATCGACAATTCCATCTTTCCATGAAATCATATTTGACATATTTAATTCAGCAGGACTAGGTATTGAAATTCCCATATGACCTTGTTCTTTGGAATGTTTTGCTAATTCATGAAATTTATGAGCCGCATGAATCAATGCTTTCGATGGAATACAACCACGTATCAAACATGTTCCACCAACTTTCTCACCTTCGACAATTATAGTAGATAATCCCAATTGGCCTGAGCGAATCGCTGCAACATAGCCTCCAGGTCCAGCACCAATGACTAAAACTTGACATTTTTTCGTCTGCATAAAATCATCTCACATGAAAATGGTCGCAGGATTTTCAAGATAGGTTTTGATTCTTTGAACCAATGTGGCACCATCATGACCATCAACAACTCTATGATCCCAAGATGATGAAAGATTCATCATTCTTCTGATTACAATCTGCCCATCTCTAACGACAGCACGCTCTTTAGCATTATGAACTCCAAGGATGCCTACTTCTGGCTTATTGATTATCGGTGTTGCACCAAGTCCTCCAAGTCTGCCTAGGCTGGTAATGGTAAATGTTGAGCCGCTAAGAACATCAGCACTTGCTTTTCCATCTCTAGTTGCAGATGTAACGCTTATCATCTCAGCAGCTGACTGCCATATGTCCATTGCCTCAACATGTTTTACGACAGGAACATATAATCCTCGATCTGTTTGAGTGGCAATTCCAAGATTTATCGCTTGATGTCTTGTAACAATATTCGCCTCATCATCATAAAGTGCATTACATTCGGGACTTTCTCTAAGTGCCTTAACCAATGCTTGCATGATGAATGGAAGATATGTCAACTTAGGGGCTCCTTCAGGACGTGTTGCATTCAGATGCTTTCGTAAATCCTCTAATGCTGTGATATCTACTTCTTCAAAGTAAGAAAAGTGGGCTATACTACTGTATGATGCCATCATACTATCAGCAATTTTTCTTCGAAGTCCAATGACTTTGATATCTTCAGTTCCATTCAATTCTGTTTTACTCGATGCTCCAACAGGTGACCATGAACTTGCTCCTGATGCTCCACCAGAAATATGCTTGTCCAAGTCTGCATGACTGATTCTTCCACTAGGTCCTGAACCTGCAACATGATCTAGATTGACATTACCTTCTCTAGCTCTTTGTCTAACAGCAGGACTGGCCAGCGCCTTAGTGCCTGCAGCTCTGGCAACAGGTTGTGATGCAGCCTCTACTTTAGGTTCAGTTTTTGCTGAAACTTCCTTTTTCGGTTCAGGTGCTTTTGTCGATTCAACCTTTTTCTCAGCAACTGGTTCAGTTGCTTTAGAACTAGATGAATTACCAGCTCCTTCGACTTCAAATTCGATACAAACAACGCCGACTGGTAGAATATCTCCAGCTTCACCTATTATTTTGATGACTTTTCCATCGACAGGTGATGGAATCTCTACAGTTGCTTTATCGGTCATAACCGATAAAATCGGGTCATCTTCTTTTACTAAATCGCCGGTAGATACCAGCCATTCAACAACTTCTCCTTCGACTACTCCTTCTCCTATGTCTGGTAACTTAAATGCAAATATTCCCATGTTTATTCCTCCTGTGTTTTATTTATTGCTTCTGCTATTCTTTCGGGACTTGGCAGATAATCCCATTCAGTTGTATGAGGGAATGGAGTATCCCATCCCGTCACACGTAATATTGGTGATTCTAAATTATAGAAACACCTTTCTTGAATTGATGCGCTCATTTCTGCGCCAAAACCACTTGTCTTAGGGGCTTCGTGAACAATAACACAACGGCCGGTTTTCTTGACCGAATTAACAATAGTTTCTCGATCCCATGGAACTAATGTTTGTAAATCAATAAGTTCACAGTCAATACCAGAATCCTTGATACCCTGTTCACAAACATGCACCATTGCTCCCCAAGCAATTACAGTACATGCAGAGCCTTCTCGAACAATTCTTGCTTGTTCAAGTGGAATTGAATAGTATTCATCTGGAACTTCTCCATCAGGGTGACCGCTCCATGTTGGGACATTGTGTGGATCACCATAAAAAGGTCCACGATAACATCTTTTAGGCTCGAAGAAAATGACCGGGTCATTACATTCAATAGCAGAAGTCAACAATCCTTTCGCATTGTATGGATTAGAGCAGTAAACTACTTTCAAACCAGGGGTATGAGTGAATTGAGCTTCCGGGGATTGTGAATGGTGGTGTCCACCTTTGATTCCTCCTCCTGCAGGTGTTCTGAAGGTGACAGGTGTTGAAAATTCGCCACCAGATCGATGACGTAATTTAGCAATCTCATTGACAATTTGGTCATATGCTGGGAAAATATAGTCAGCGAATTGAATTTCTGCAACAGGCCTTAATCCATTAAGTCCCATTCCCATTGCAATAGCCGCAATTCCCCCCTCTGCTAGAGGTGAGTCGAAAACTCTGTGGGCACCAAATTTCTCTTGAAGTTTAGCGGTAACACGGAAAACTCCGCCGAAGTAACCAACATCTTCTCCAAAGATAACTACGTTTTGATCTCTAGTCAACTGATGTTCAAGTGCGGAGTTTAGTGCTGCTATAATATTCATTTCAGTCATAATCTCACCTCACTTCCCCAATTCCTCTCTTTGTTCTTGGACATGCCAAGGTACCGATTCGTATACTTCAGTAAAGATTGTTGATGCAGGTGGATATGGCCCACTTGCCAAATCTCCAAATTCACAAGCCTCTTTGTAAGCAGACATAACTTCACTGTCAATCTTTTGCTCGAGCCCCTTATGCCTCTTTTCATCCCACAACTTAGCATCTATCAGATGCAACTTTAATCGCTCGACAGGATCTCCTCCAGGCCAGTATTCAAACTCCTTTTCAGGCCTATATGCAGAAGCATCATCGGAAGATGAGTGAGCACCAGCCCTGTATGTATAAACTTCAATATGAGTTGGTCCAAGTCCTGCACTCGCCCTTTGTCGTGCCCACTTGGTGACACTGAAGAGTGCCAAGAAATCATTTCCATCCACTCTGAAAGAAGGTATATCGTATGCAAGACCACGTTCTGCAAATGTACGTCCACCAGTTGCTAGATTTTTGTGAGTTGAAATCGCCCATTGATTATTTACTACATTTAGGATTACAGGTGGCTTGAATGTCGAAGCAAAATTGAGTGCATAATGGTAATCACCTTGGGCAGAAGTTCCATCACCAAGCCATGATATACAGACTTCATCATCTCCTTTGTAAGCACTTGCCATTGCAACGCCTACTGCCTGTGAGAATTGAGTTCCAACCGGTGAAGAAATCGAAATAAAGCGACCTTCTTTCCAAGTATAGTGAACAGGCATTTGCCTTCCGCGTACATTGTCTTCAGTATTTCCGATACAATGGCATATCATGCTTACCATATCTCTTCCTCTTACAAATTGAGCACCTGGTTGTCGGTATGAGGGGAAAATCCAATCTTGAGTTTCAAGAGCCATAGTTTGTGCTATTGCGACCGCTTCTTCACCATACGAACGCATATAGAATGAGAGTTTACCTGTTCTCTGCATTTTCATCATTCTATCATCAAAGATGCGCAACCGCATCATGTATTCAAGTCCTTGAATCATAGTTTCGGCATCCAAATGTGGATCCCATTCGCCTTTTGCTTTATTATCATCATCAATTACTCTAATCAAGCCAGATGCATGAGGTACAGTCTCCTGTGCATCACATGTCGCAGGATCTGGACGAGAAAGGTCTTCTGGCTTTTCTTTGAACGACCCACCGAAATTAGCATCATCACCGGGGCGGAAAGGTGCAGAACCGATGGTGTACGGAGTGGTGGCAATGGTTGTTCGCTCTGTCATTGTTCCACCTCACTTGGTGTTGACATTAAGTGATACCGGTTAGAATTTATAAACTTAGAAATACGAACATGAGCACCTGGCATTTCTTCTTCATTTTCTGGGTTTTGTAATTTCCTAAGTAATAGTCCTGCCTTGAATGAAGATCTAACCAATGGTCCACTTGCAACACCTAAAAATCCTAGTTCTACAGCCACTTTAGCCCAGTGGTCATAAAGATGAGGTTCAGGGAAACGATCGACTTTTAGGTGCTTATCAGATGGTGCTAAATATTGTCCAATAGTCAATAAATCAACATTTGCCTGCCTTAGTAATTTCATTGCCTCAATAATTTCCTCATCCCTTTCACCCACTCCAACCATCAACGATGTTTTTGTTATAATATCGGGCCTGAGTCTTTTTGCCTCGACTAAAATTTTTACAGATTGTGAAAATGAAGCTCTTCTATCCCTTACGGATTTATCTAATCGTGGGACACATTCAACATTATGGGCAAATACCGAGAGTGGGCTTCCATCTAACAACATTGCTAGGTCGTCTAAATCACCAGCAAGATCAGAGCAAAGCAATTCCAATGTTAAATCCGGTTGTCTTTCATGTACAGCAGCAATACATTCTTTGTAGTGAGTAGCACCACTATCTGGTAAATCATCCCTGTTTACTACAGTAATTACTACATGGCGAAGTGCCATTGATTCGACAGCATCTGCTAAATTATGAGGCTCATTTTCATCCAAAGGTGGGGGTGTTTTTATTGAACCTACGGCACAGAATCTGCAACCTCTTGTACACTCTTGGCCGGCAATCATGAAAGTTGCATCGCCACTAGACCAACAATCATGGATATTTGGACAACGTGCTTCTTCACATACTGTGTGTAATTTATTATCTTTTACCGATGCTTTTGTTTGATTAAAAACTGCCTGCTGGGCTCCACTTGGTAATGTAGTTTTGAACCATGGGGGCAAGCGCTGTCGCTTTTTTGTGACTGCGATTTTTCCAGCCATGGGGAGTTGTTTTGCAGTAATCTAATCTCCCCCTCGAACAATCCCAAGCGTTGCATGTCTAAAAGATGTGCTTGGAGGCGAATTATCATTTTTATAATCTCTAATTGCCGTTATTATAATTTAAAATCAATACGAGATTTATTGAATCACATACGATTGGTCAAAACATGCCGAGGCCAGTTGCACTGATTACCGGAGGTGGAAAGCGGATTGGTGCTGCTATTTCCAATGAGTTAATGGAAATGGGTTGGTATGTCTTGATTCATGTTAATTCTTCTGAAGTGCAAGCGAAAAAACTTCTATCTGATTTCTCTTCAAAACATGGAATCGAAGCGCCAGGTGATGTACTAATTGCAGACCTTCAAGATGATTTGCAAATAAATGGTTTAATTTCCAAAGTTTTAGAACACTTTTCAGTGCAAGAAGCGGGTGGATTAACAGGTTTAGTTCATAACGCCTCAATCTATAGTTCGATTGATATAGCGGATGTTTCAGTCGAAGACTTAAGAAAAAACCTAAAAATACATGTAGATGCTCCATTCCAATTGACAATGGGACTTTTAGACTCTTTGAGATCTACTAAAGGTAGTATAATTGGTATGATTGATACCTCCTTGGGTCGTTCATGGAAGGGATTATCACATTATACTTCTAGCAAAGCTGGACTCAGGCAATTGATGCTTAATTTAGCCGGTGATTTACATCCGGAGGTAAGGGTAAACTGCATCGCCCCTGGTGCTATAATTTCTGCAGATTGGGAGATTGAACATTTTGCTTCTATCATTGAACAGATTCCACTTGGCCGGTCGGGTAATGTTAATGATATATCCAAAGCAGTATTGTTCTTATTCAACTCACCTCACATCTCTGGACAAGTGATTAATGTTGATGGCGGTTGGAGTATTAATCAGATAAATTGAGCGTTTAATTCAAATGATGTCGCTTCGACGCGGGGTTGCAGGGGTGGCTGAGGTGGTCAAAGGCGCCGGGCTTAAGATCCGGTCCCATATGGGTTCGTGGGTTCGTATCCCACCCCCTGCACCATAATTTCCGCTCATGTTTTATTGTAAAAAATAAGGTGATTTTTGAAACATCAACCCAAAACCGTTTAACCGGCTTAGTCTCAGCGCAATATGTGAACATGATGGGCGTGAACAAAACTACTCCTTCGAGCCGCTTAATTCCAATACTGGTTATAGCGCTATTTCTAGGTTCAATAATGCCAATTCAGGACATTAATTCAGCACCTACTACTATTCTAAACGATGTGCCAAATATATTCAATGCAGGTTCTTCAAACGAATCTTATGACCTTTATATCGGCACACCGACCTCCCAGTCAGGCGGTGATGGTTCAATATCAACAATGGAGCCACAAGGATCATCACAAGAAGAGAGTGCTTTATCGACACTTGAATTTTATACGAATGAGATGATTAGTGATATTCAAATCTATGGTGAAGGTTCAACTCCAACAGTTGAAATCAGTGTTTACTTGAAATTCGAAGGCAATGATGGCGCTACTGCTGATATCACCTTTATTCTAAAATCTGGTTCGACAAATATAAAATCAGAAACTATTACCTTGGAAGATCCATGCACAAGTAGCAATCCTTTCGGTGGGGGTTCTTGCAGTTATTCAGTCAACGTAATTAATCTTGAAATACCATCAAGTGGATTTATTGTTGAAAACGGAAAAAGATTGAGTCTTGAAATAGATGCTACAATTGAAGGATGCCAAGGTGGTGGAATCAGTGGTGGAGATGGTGATTGTGACGTTATGGTTCAATATGGCGATATAGACTCCACCAATAGTTTCTCAAAAATTGAAATTAAAGCTAATGCATTATCACAATCAGCGGTAAAAGTTCACCTTTCTGGCTCAGGATGGACTGATACAGAAGTATTGGAATGGTCCCCTAACCACCGTAGTGAATTTAGAACTATGCAATTTACTATCCAAGTAAAGGATTCATTTGGCCGAGATGATATAGAAAGTGTAAACTTACTTATGAGTACCAATTCTGGAGCAACTGTAGTTTTCAACAAAGAGTTTGAAGATGATGATTTAACATTAGACAATGATGGATTAGTTGGTAATTATACTTTCACTTATCCATTAGGGGTAGATTCAGGTGATTATGACGTGGTTTTGGAAATACAAGACATTCAAGGTCATACAGTATTATTTGAGCACCAAGGAGTAGTATTTGTCGAACATGGTGTTTACCTGACACTGCCATCAAATCAACCTGATACTGTATTGATTGCCCCAGGAATGACTTCGAGTATAGAATTTGAAGTAGTACATACCGGTTCTGATGCCTCAGAAATCCAAGTTGTTTTTGATTTGGCTCGCTCATTGCCCTCAACATGGTCAGAATCATGGGATAAACCAGGTGGCTATACTCTCAATGGAGGAGGTACATCAGCAAAACCAATTCTACTAATCGATGTCCCTGAAGGTGACCTCTCAACAGGGCCTGATAAATTGGAAATAGAGGCCCGTGCATTTGCCGATATCGATGGAACCACTACTGAAGTGGCAGTTGTAGAAATCGTTCTTGACATCGATGAAGTAGGAGTATTTGCAGCACCTAGAATTTCAATTTTTGAAGATGATGAACATCAAATTCAGATTGTAGATTCTACACGACCAGAATTTTATGATCAATCATTATCGCATTACGTTGATTCCGACGAAGTTGGTGATTTCTTTATCGATGTATTCAACTCTGGATTTGATTCCGATACTTTCCTAATTAGAGTTAATGCTATGCCTACTTCATGGCAATATAAGTTCTATGATAACGATACGGGTTTGGAATTGACAGAGGAAGGAATAAATTCTTTGACGCCAAGTATTGGTTCACATGATATTTTGACAATTAGAATGGATATATTCCCTCCAGTGGAAAGAGATTCTCAAGATATTGGTTTGGTAAGTTTACAGATTACAAGTTCGGGAGAAACCGAATTATTAACTGATGTAGATTTCACAGTACATCGTACTTTTGGAATATTGGCAGAGGTTATCGCAGATAGTGATGCTGGAGAACTTGGTAAAGTTGGTCCAATAACTCCAGGTAGTACTGCTTCATACACTATGCGAGTAACTGATTCCAGTGATATTGCTGGACAAACAACCTGGAAAGTAGTCAATCCTAAAGATCTTCCAAGAAATTTAGATTCTGATCAAGGCTATACTAATTGGGAGTACTCGATAACCGATGGAACTGGTAGTGATGTAATTGTAGTCTCCTTAGATACCGATTCATACGTAGATCTAGATTTAGATATTAATTTGCCAGCTAATGTTGAAGCAGGAAACCATACTATTTATGTTCAAATAAGAGAAGAAGGTGTTGATTCAGATGAAGCAAGATACTTTGATTTACCTATAGTTGTTGAAGTGAGTGAAGATGTTCAACCAGGAAACCTTCCAATTACTCAAAAGAGTGAATTCACTCGCTTTTCCTCAGGTGAAAAGAAAAGTATCGAATTTAGAATCTCGAATGATAATAACGTTGCTCTTGATGTATTTATCGAACTCGAAGAACCAAATGGTTGGGATGGTGAGATTTCTGCTTCCACTAATCAAGTCGGAGGTGGATTCCTATTCCTTACATTACCTGCATACACTAGTAAAGACTTCTTTGTAGAGTTAACTGCACCTTCTAATCTGAAGGATGGTTCTGAAGTTAATTTTGATTTGAAAGTGACACCAATGGATGATGAAGTACCATATAATGAGAACTTTAACCAATTATCTAAATTTACCTTCAAGACCGAATGCCTAGGCATTTCTTGTCTAATGAATGAGGTATATGACCCCGAACCTCAGACAATTGCTCTATTTGCAGGATTAGTTGCATTATTTGTATTCGCTGTTTATCGTAGAGGTAAGTATGATTCTTCTACTCGATTAACCTCACAAGATTCTACTGAATCAATATCAAAGTATGAAGAAGAGTTAGAGTTGCCAGAGCCAGTAGTTGAAGACCTAGAAGTAGATGATGATCTGGAATTATTGGATGCTCTTGACGAACTTTGAGGACCATTCATTTTTGGTCATTTTTGAAGTCTTGTATGAACATCGCACCATTTGACTTATGAACCATTAATCAAGCCCGAAGATTGAGAATCATGCGAAAGCCTTCATTATCTTCCGTGCCAGGTCATAAATGGCAAATTTCACGTCATGAGAAATCACTGAAATCATTATCATTAGTTGCATTGATGTTGCTATCTGTTTTTGCCTCTATTCAATTTATTTCACTTGATGCTAGGGCAACTACTGACCAAGATGGAGATGGTCTGACATATGGCCTAGAATTTCTATTGAACTTACAACCGAGTGATCCTGATTCTGATAATGATGGACTACCCGATGGTTGGGAATGGAAATATGGTCTCGATCCTCTTTCTAGTTCCAATGATGATGGAGCAGTAGGTGATCCTGATGGAGATGGTATGTCTAATTTACAGGAATATACTTACTTAATGCCAAATGCATGGGATTTAAGTTCTACCCCAACTATCCTAGATAATGGTGTTTGGTGGAATGGAACTGTACCTGTCAATAATTGGGATGAAGAAAATTCAATGCAGTATAATAGGCCAGCATGTGGCTCAAGTGGTGCTGATGGAAATGGAAACATTATTTTGTGCGATGAAGACCCTGTTGGGAATATATGTGCAAACGGATTTGATGATGATAAGGATGGTTTAGTAGACGCAGCAGATCCTGATGGCGATGGAGATGCAGATTGTAATTCTGATGACGATGATGGAGATGGTATTGCAGATGAAGATGTTGCTGGTTGGGATACCGATGGTGATGGAATGCCAGATGGTTGGGAGGCTGCGAATAATCTTAATGCTACTTCAGCATCTAACATTGATGGACCGAATGGTGACCCTGATGGTGATGGTTTAATCAATATTCTAGAGTATGTTAATCCTTCATGGAATACTATGTGTGGAGCAATTCCATGTTTCCGTAATGGTCCAAATGGTGCTGTAACTGAAACTACTACGCCATGTGACCCATTACAAGGATGTCTAACTTTAACAGCTGAAGTAGATGGAATAACTTCAACTAATCCTCAAAGAGCTGATAGCGATAATGACGGATTAAATGATTCTTATGAGGCACTAACATTACTCACAGACCCTACTGCATCAGACACAGATAATGATGGAATTCCAGATGGAGTTGAGGTTAATGGACTGTATGGAAACCCTCCACAGCCTACTGACCCGAGAGATAATAATACAGATGATGATGAATTAGATGACGGTGAAGAAGATAATAATAGCAATGGGCAAATTGATCCAGGAGAAACCGATCCAACTAGAAAAGAGGATTCTGGTGATGAAGATGAAGATGGTTTGCAAAACTGGGAAGAAAATATGTCCTGTACATTATGGGATGTTGCAGATTCTGATTTTGGTGGAGTTAATGATGGAGAAGAGTTTAATGCAACACATTCAACCGATCCTTGCAATTCATTTATCAATTTTAAAACTCAGATTGTAGGTATTAATGGTAATCTTTTAGATTTAAGTGATATTTCTGGTTTTAATCCCAGTGGAGGGATTGGATGGTACAATAATTCAGGTACATTGGCTCCATTCACCTATTTGGGGATCTCAGGTCAGTTTTTGCTCGGAGTTTCACCTTTACCTTCCGTAGGTATAACTGAGGTTGTTAATCGAAATGGTTCATTTTGTCATACCGCCGCTTTTGCTGCAGGTACCTTGGGGACTACACAACAACATTGTGATGATGATTATATCGATAATGATGGTGATGGATTAGCAGACTGGGAGGAGTTATTAGGAACATATGGTTACTTCTCTAATCCCTCGATGGTAGATACAGATTCAGACGGAGTTAGCGATTTCGATGAAGTCTTTCAATTCACAGATCCTAATCAACCATGTGATAACCTATTAGATGATGATTCGGATAATTTGAATAATTATTTCGAAACTTCAATCGGGTGTGACCTTTCATGGATTGGAATCTTTAATGGTTCTCAAGATGCATTTGTGACAAATACGCAAGTTTTCGATACCGATAGTGGAGGTGTTGGAGACAGAACCGAATATTTTGATGGAACTAACCCCCAAAACAATCCTTTAGATGATGTCTTACCAGATGATTTTGATGGTGATGGTATTCCTGATGCGATTGAAAACACTTCAGGAACAGATTGGACAAATCCCGATACAGATGGCGGTGGCATGCTTGACGGAGATGAATGTCCCTCTGGTTTTTGGGCAACTGGTTGTGTAGGTTCTGGATTTAATCCTCTAGATCCTACTGATGACATTATATCTCAAGGTGTAGTATTTTGGGCAAATAATTCATCTGGTAATGTTGATTTGAATCAAACTCACCGATGGAGTCAAAATACCTTTGATTTTTACACAGGAACTACTTATGCACATATTTCCACAGTGCACCCATTTGAAGAATTATTACCATTGTTTACCAATACTACTAACCTGCCTGATGATTCTTTTTCAAATGGCTCAGTAGACTGGTTTATTAATTTTAATAGTTCAATTACTAGGGGTAATGTACCAATCTCAGCAAAATTCTATAATGTTACATTTTGGTCTGATCCTTCAACTAATCTATCTAGGAGTAATGATACCCATACTGTGAAATTAAGTTCACAATCATTAATTGAATCAATCTCCCTTCAACAAAATGAGTATTACTTTGATTGGGATACAATTGCTGTAAATACTATTGCTGGGCGTAATTTCTCATATGAATCCGATTATAAATCTGAATTTGATGATCTTAGTAATCCATTATCTTTAGTTTCAAATATAACAAGCGAAGTAATTTCTGCTGAGACCGATTCCTATTCTACTGCTTTAGCATTGAGTGAATTCTTGAAAGAAGGTAATGCATCTATTGACTTCAAGAGATTTCATGATGCACCCAATATCAATACTGGTGATGATATTGCCAAATTTATATTAGAGAATAATTATGGTCGATGTAATGACTATAATGCTGCCTTTGTAACTATGGCTAGAATCGCAGGTTTACCTGCAAGATATGTAACTGGATATTCAGGAGGTGATTGGAATGGTAATGGATATACTGTTTCTACTAACCATCAATCATCATGGGGTGAAGTTCGGTTAGAATTAGATACAGGTACATCGATACTTGACTTGGGCTGGATTCCCTTTGATTCATGTCCTGAGGCTGAGGAACTAGAAATTGTTAATCAATCACTATCCCCACTTACTTGGGATAGGAATATGAGTCAAAATATCACACTAGATGGGCAATTTAGATATGTTGAAAATACAACATCAATCTCGGACATAGAATTGAAAGCTTATCTAATCCCAATTGAAGATATTGATAATGTACCTGGACCAGGAATAACCGCATCACGATTAATTGGAAGCGTTATTACTTCAGCAGATGGTAATTTCACATTCAATGGCACTCCTGTCGAACCAAATCTTCCTGGTTTACATGTCATTGCAGTCGTCTATCAATCGAGTGGATTTATTGCTAGTAATGCAATATTTTACTCCAATCTGATCAATGTTACTGATGATTCAATTTTAAACCATACAACTCCATTGGCTATCAATTCACCGATTGCTGGGGCAGGTTCAACTACAATAATTCAAGGTGATTTAAACCTGGAAAACTCTCCTGAAGGATTCACTGATAAGTTTGGTAATCAGTTGGTTTGGTTATCTTTTGTTTCCTCTTTTAATGGCAGTAATAACCTCAGTGGATTAGTTTCTCCAAGTGGTGCTTGGTCAGTAACTTTAGAACTAGATATCACAGAATCTATTGCATTATTACCCGCTACGTTGTGGTATGAAGGATGGGTTGATGATTTCTCAGTACCATCTAATCCGACTCCACAATATCACATCCGACCATCATCTCTTAATCTAAATCTAGACGTTAGAGAGGCACCTAATCTAACTGCTACCATTTCAAGTTCCCAATCAAATGATAGTATTTTTATTGTTGGTCAAGATTTATGGGTCAATGGTACAGCAGTTACAGCTGGCGATAGTTCAATCGACATGGAGGGTGATTTAATATTATCAATGAGAGAAAATGGTAGTTTCAATACATGGATTCAAATTTTCAATGTCTCAGTTAATGGTACCTTTTCAGTCCAACAAAATTTATCAGCATCTTTAGCAAATACTCCTGCTGGTGAAATTGAATTCCAGTTACGTTTCTATCCTAATTCGATAGATGCAACAGATGATGCTAATTTATCTTCTAATATACCGCGTATTTTGAAAAGTTTCCTTTTGTTCCAATTCGAAACCAATCCCGTTCTTAGGGGGACATTTGCTCTTTACACTGTAAAGATTGCAGATCACCGTGACGTTTTATTGAACTTTATAGAAGGAGACTTTGATTTGAAATTTAATGGAACTTGGTTTAATACTACTGTAAATTCATCTGGAATTTTAGTAGCAACTCTGATTCTTGATGCTAATTTAGTAGCCACAGATTATGATTTAGAAATCATTTTTAATGGCTCCAAGTACTATGAGACATCCAATGGATTTGGTACATTAAGAGTTAAAGGAGGAATTGGATGGACTTTCACATTAGGCCAAGAATGGACACATATCGGTAATTCCACTTACATAAACGGTACTATCTTCGATGAAATATATAATACTGCAATAATAGATCAAAATATTACGCAATATTCGATTTCACTTCAAACAGAAGAAGGAGACACTATCGATATTGCTCAGGGTGTAGTGAATAATTCTACCTCTTCTTTTAGTCAACCATTCACAATACCTACGAATATACCTTCAAATGGATATAACCTAATTTTTGAATTTGACTTTTATTCATTTGCTCCAGATGGTGGGCCTTATTTTGCTTCTGGTGAAGTTATACTTGATCCAATTACCAGTAATATGACCGAACAACCAATTCCATCTGTCTTAATAGGGGTAGAGTCGGAATTTATCTTATCAGCCAATACTGATAAAGAAATTCCAAACATAGTTTTGACCAATGATCGGTTTAACTTTAACGTTTCAGTTAATGATGTGGCAGATAAATCAGTTGTTTCAGATGCAACCGTTGAATTCATATTTGATTGGAATGGTACAAATCAAACTATTGGTACATCGGTTAGTGATTCGAATGGTACTGCTGTTTTGCAATGGGATGCTTTAGGTATATCTCCTGGCCAATACGAGGTTTTAATGATAGTTTATGATGATTTGACATCACCTCTCGATATAGGTAATTCACGCCGAATTGGTAATTCAACTATAGTTGAACTGACAGTTAAAGGCAATAGTGATATTCGTATCGATAGTATTCCTTCTACTATTACAGCAGGCTTAGATTTCAATGTATTTGGACAGGTTATCGATAGTGACGATCCAACACGTCAATTGATCAGTTCTGTTAAATTAGAGGCACACTGGCTTGATAATCCTAATGAAACATTAGTAACTAGTTATTCTACTACCTCAAATGGTACTTTCAATATGACCGTTCCAACCGATACTTCGAATAATGGAACTGTAAGAGGTGCTAGGACTCTGGTTATTTCAGTAGTTGAGGATTCTTCACCGTTTTATGTTGAGTCATCAGTAGATAGTTCTGTATTCATATTTGGAGTCTCAGGATTTGATAGTCTTAGACCATTGAATCCTATTATTGTCAATCGTGGTCAGGATGTTAACTTATCAGGGCAATTAGTTGAAGCATCAAATAGATTCCAACCTCTGTCTTCTTATGATGTTGCAATCCAATTAGGTGACGTATGGATTAGTAATCTTCAAACCAATGGCACAGGATCTTTTGATTTAACATACAATATTCCACTAACTAATCCCCTTGGATTAGTTACAGCTACATTCTGGTTTAACGGAAGTTCAGATCTATTATCTACTAAATCTAATCTTTCAACAATCATTATCCGTTCGGATACATTTTTGATTATTGATCAAATTACTGATAATCCTATTGCAGGAGAATCATTCAATATCTCAGGTAATGTTATTTCTGATAATGGAAGTGGTCTAGAACAAAGTGATGGGACTTTACTACCCGCTAATATTCTGTTTTCAATAGATGATCAACTAAATGGATTTACTGTTACAGGTGGTGCAGTACGAAATGGAGGCTTATGGAATGCTACAATATTACTGGGTAATGGATTTGAAGCAGGAACTCATCTTGTTGAAGCAACATACATACCAACTGTAAATTTCTACTTAGGTTCTAATGATACAGAACAATTTGAGAGTAGAGGTTTTAGTCAGTTATTCTTCATGGAACCATCAATAGATTCGTTGGGGCAACCTACTTTGAATGATAGAACTGAAAGAGGTTCTGACATTACAATAGAGGTTCTATTGCAAGATAATACAGGTGCTCCAATCGAAGGTCAACAAGTAATAGTCTCCTTTTCAGGAACTTCCATTACTACAACTATTACCACATTAACTAATGGTAGTGCATTTGGAGTTTTATCAATTCCAAGTAATCAATCGGTCGGACCAATGGTAGTTGATGCTATATTCTCTGGAACTCCAGGTACTACAGGTATTATAGGTTCAGAGACTAATTCAACTTTCATTGTGCTTGCACAAACAAACTTATCGATAACAGAATATCCTGATAGTTTGGTTGCAGGAGATTATATGTTACTAAACGGTACATTACTTGATGATCTTTCAATGCCTTTGAAGGACTTTGGAATACCTTCTTCGGCTGTAGTCCATCTTCTAGTCGATGGAGTTCCTGTAGCAAGTATAGAGACGGATGCAATTAATGGAACTTTTACCCTTGGGTGGGCAGTTCCAGAAGATATCTCTGCTGGAGTTCATGATATTGAAGTTCAATTCTATGGAGGGCGTGATTGGGTTGATCCAATAGGTGTTGGTGAACCATCAAATCCAGAATATTATCTACCTAGTTCTGATACTGTAAATTTCAATGTAAGTGTTCCAACAGTGATTTCACTTCTAACTCAAAGTGGAGATGTAAATAGGGAGGAAGTAATGGTGATTGAAGGGATGCTTGTTGATGTAGTCAATAACCCTCTAGTCAACCTGACTGTAGAAGTTTGGTTGGATGGAGTCTTTATGACCAATGTCGAAACTGACTCGACAGGTTTCTTTACGGCAATATATCCAGTTCCAGCAGATGCAGAACTTGGACCTGTACTATTGGAAGTAAGATTTACTGGTACAACATTCTACTTGCCGAGTGGAGCAAACTCTACATGGAATATCTTTAGTCATATTCTGGTTTCGGTAGATATGCCTTCTATTATAGCGGTTGGTCAGAATATTTTGATTACTGGTTCAGTGGTTGATAATCAATTAATTGCGATTCCTAATCATAGTATAGACTTGGTTATTGAGGGTATAATAATTAGTTCTGTTACTACAGATTCTAATGGTGATTTCATCTTTGACTGGACAGTTCCCGATATCTTCGAGTTTGGAAATCATACATTAGTGGCCTTTTCTGAGTCCCAGGGTTACTATCGTGCCAATAGTAGTAACACGACATTCTTCCTGGCCCATCGTTCTGATTTAACATTATTATTCGATGAAGGTTCTGAGGTGACACGTGGAGAAATTTGGCTATTATCTGGGCGCTTATTCGACTTTGATTCTTTCACCAAGGAAGGTCTTGAAGGAGAAACGATCAGAATCTTACTTGATGGTAACGAAGTTGCTACAACAACTACCGGCAATAATGGAGAATGGGACTTTATTGTTCCTGCAACATTAGATCTTGCGCGTGGAATGCATTCATTTGAGGTAATTTTCGAAGGAACGAATTCTCACCTTGAGTCAAATATTTCTTCCAGTGCCTATGTATGGTCAGATGTAGTGATTACAATTGATCAATCCTCAACATCTATTGCGATTCGTTCTGATGGAACATACGGACCTATAGAACTAACAGGCTCAATTTCAGAATTAGGTGGAAGTGGTGAAATCTTTGAAAATATCACACTATATGTCGGTAATGGTTCTGATTGTGTAAATGAGCGTGAAGGAGCAAGATGTATCTCTAGTAGTATGGTGAATTTACAATGGTCTAATGGCAATTATACCATTTCAACCATCGCACCTTCATGGTATCAATTTGGTGAACAATATATTCATCTAGATATGTCAAGTAATAGTTCACTATATCTTAATGGAGCAAGTGTTAGCCATCCAATATTCATTCAACTTAACGTTGATTTCGTGTGGGAAATTGAAGAAGTAATTCCGAATGAAAAAGAGGATATTACTGGTAGTATTAGAATTACAGCCAATGATACCGATGCGGGAGTTCCAGGAATTGCAGTGACATTTATTCTAACCAATTCATCACAAGGTGAAGTTACTAGTCCACTGACTATCACTACTAATTCTAATGGAGTTGCCATTTTTGAGTTCAATTCCGATCCACCGTTTGGAGATGAAGATAGTTGGGGTGAATTAAATTTGGATGTTCAAATTAATGATCCAATAATATCTTCTACTAGCAAAGAGCAATTCGAAATACTTCGTTCTGAAAGTAGTTTTGACCCTAGTTATCAATCAATTGAAGATACATCTGGTCAATCACTATGGATTTATTTGGTAGTATTACTGATATCAGCATTGATTGCAGGCGGAGTAGTAATCTATCGCCGAAGATTATCTGATGAATTATTACAAGATGCTGCTGAAGTATTTGCCTATACTGCTGAATTACTGGCAGCCGGTGACTCGATTAGAGAAACTATCTTTACATGTTATCAAAATTTGTGCTCAGTATTACAGCAGAATGGATTTTTGAGAAGAGACTTCGAAACAGTTAGAGAGTTTGAAGTTGCGATTAGACAGGCTATGCCTGAGATTTCAGATGATGCTTTATTGGCATTGGATAATATGTTTGAAATGGCTAGATATAGCCGTGAAGAACTAGGTCCACAACATCAAGCAGCAGCTCAACAAGCACTTGAAAGAATGAGCCAAGAGATTGGATCACTAGCACTAATTCCAAATCGCTGATTACCAACGAAGGTGTAATCTATTATTGAGGAAGTGTGCGCTTACTGCGTTCTTTATGGTATCCTTAGGGATGTTGAATACACGCTCAAAAGTTTCACTCTCACCCTTGATAATACTTAGTTTGACATTAAGATTACTAGTTTCGTCCTTAGTGAAAATTTGTAATTCATTGATATTGATGCCCAGTAACGGTATTACCAAACCATCTGGATTGATTCTTCCATTCAATTCTTCGACCATCCATTGCAATTTCATTGTAGGTTCAATATTTGCTATATGTTCCTCGGGAATCATTCCAGCGGTGACTAATACTTGGCGGTGTCTCTGTTCAACTTCGGATAGATGCTGCACAGTGGCGTGGAATTCGTTGTGGAGTGATTCTGGATTTATCATCAAACCAGAGGTGTCTGGACTAATAATATCATCAATTTCAAGGTCATTTGAATCGGTATTGATACCCATGTTTTCCCATGATGCCATGTTTGTGCCTCCTGTCTGCCCTCAATGAACCTTCGTGTTCTTATCAAATCTATTCGCTGAACGGTTTTGTTCTGTTAAAGAACCTTCTAGCGAAACTTGTAGTGGTTTTTGGATCGTTAGTAGAATTCATTTTTAAATCCTTAGGATAGCACCTAGCATAGGTTTGGTCGCGGTTTCTTTTATCCAAAAGTAAGATTAGAGCACGGTCTCCAATCGAGCGTATTGGCCTACCCATGGCTTGAAGAATTGAATTTACCGCAGGTTGTGTAACAGTATATCTCCAGGCATTTGCTTTACCAAACTTTTCTGAGGCGTATTCCTTTAGTGCATCAGATAATACCGAAGGTGGGGGATTTGGTATTCCAACACATACTACTGCGTCTAGTACTCCATCACTGTAGTCAATTCCTTCTGAAAGTCTAGCACCAAACACTCCGCACAGAAGTATTCGTTTATTTTCAGAGCGTTCATCTCTCAATGTTCCAACAATGTTGTCGATATCATTTTTTGTCCAGTCACGACTTTCGACAATCTTTTTGACGCCTCTGAAAAAAACCTCGCCAACAACTTGATCGAGTAATCGGTAAGATGGACAGAAAACTGCAATATGTCCATCACTACCATCGATTAAAGCTTGTATATGTGTTCTAATTTTATTCCACATCAATTCAGAACGTTCATTGTATTTGGTAGAAACATCTCCAGCAACTATTACTGGGCGCCTTTCACCAGCAAATGGTGATTTATATGCAGTTTTAGTGGTTTTATCTTTTGGTAGTTCGAGTATATCACTATACATTTGAGGTGGATAAAGAGTACCCGACATTAGAATTGCGCCTCTTGCTGATGCGAATAATTTGCCTGAAACAATACCAGGGTCTAGGAGATGTGATGTGATTTTACCTTCCTTTCCCTTATTGCTGAAAACTAGGCTAAGTGCAGTACTGCTGCCAAATGATACCAGCGATTGAATGATGTGCCCTAGTCTAAATGCATCAGGCTCCATTGCATCTTCATCATCAGATTCAATTTCTATTTTAACTCTAAGTAGAACATCGGAAATCGCTTTTAATCGCTTATCTTTTTTTACTATTGAATCACTCTTTATTGGTGCCTCGCCTAATTTACGTTGACCTGAAACACCCTCAAATTCATCACATGCTCGATGAAATATATTGGAAAACTCTTCAATATCCACTATTGACTCCTCTTTATCAGAGATTAGTTCCGAGTGTAGTTTAGTGAAGTAATCTGAAATTTTACGACGAACAATTTTCATAACTTCAAAAGTCCATTCCACAAGTTCAAGTTCACTGCCAACTGATGAGGATGCATTTCTTTCGAAATCAACATTCAGATGGCCTAGGTACTCTTCCAATTCCATAGTTGTATTTCGAGCCATAGTGGGGGTGATGATACGTTCCATATTCATCCGGATTCTATCGGGTAAGTTATGTGCCTCATCAACAATTATAATACAATTCTCTAACGTAATCCCCATTGCTGGTAGTGAGTTTTCTCTAACACCTTGTGAGAATACATGGTTATAATCACAGACAAGGATGTCACAGTCTTTGGCCGCATATCTACATGTAGACCAAGCACAAATACCCCAAATCTTACATTTGTCTATAATTTGATCAACATGCCTTGGTTCATCAAGGATGTAATCTCTAATTTCATCACGTCTTGCAAATTTTGAACCTTCTGTTGAACCCTTTTCACAAAGACATTTTGTAGTCTGTAAGTCTATAACTTCACACATAGAGTCTCGACCTATCAAATCTACAACTTTGACATTGTCATAGGTTTGGTCTAAACGAGAATTAATCCCTCTGGCAGTTTCAATTACGATTCTGTGTTGAGATTGTCGACCTGTAAGGAATAAAATATGCAACTTACTAGTAGATGCTCTAGATATTTCAATCGCTGCAGCCAGCGATGCAGCAGTTTTCCCAATTCCAGTGGGTGCGGCAGCGAGATGATATCCTCCATTTCGTAGAGCCTCACGACATTCATGGATCATATCGATTTGACCAGGACGTGGAGTTTCATGTGCTAAAAACGGAAATTCACCTCCGCCAACATTAGCACTTTGACTCGTCATAGTATAGAACCACTGTCGACCATCCTAAAGGATTGGGGGCGCGGATGCACTATTGTGAATAATTGTGCCCAGTTATGTGGGGGCTGGGCACGTGTGGCCACCAACTCAGCAAGCTGGGGTGGAATCAGAGTCCCCCCGTCCGTCATCCGGGGGGAAGTTTGGGTTATTGTCATCAGATGACACGCCCGATAATCCATCACGTGCATAACGGGCACGTAAACGTAAAGCGGCTAATCCTAACAGATTGGATCTATTCTGTTTGGCACCGAAGGTGGCATTACGAAAATTCTCATTACCGTTTTGCCTAATCATCCCATCCCCTCTTGCACTCTCACCATTTATTGTTGGTATTCTTCGCGTTTTATCGTTGAAGCACGTGCCTTAGCAACTGCTTCCTCGAGTAGTTTTGTTTCTTCGATTTCCTTTTCCAAGGCGTGTCGAATAAAGAGTTTTAATCCTTGTTGAGCTGCTTCCTGAGAGGTTGTGCCCTGTAATTCATACAAGTGAGCTAGTCTCATTTTATCGCCCCTTCCTAGTGGTATTCTGACCGATTCCATGTCGGAAAGAAGTGGTTGTCCATTGAGGAATTCATGAATTGCTAATCTGACTACATCAGATCTAGTTCTTGCGCCATCTGCCCCGATTCTAGAATCTAGTAATTGTAAATCCTCTTCAGTTATCCGAAGGGAGATTAACGTACTTGGGGCAGTCATTTTGGTTCCTCGCAATTTAATCTAAAGGTGCTCACCTTATAATACTTATTACATATGATGACATTATGTTATACGCTGTATTACGCTATTATGGGGTAAAATAACCCCTCTATGTCCCTTTTTCTAAATCCCGGAGGTATTTGAAATTTGATTTCTATTAACTTTGTATACAATACACTCATCATGAGTAATACCTATACGATAGTCACTTTTCACTTGGAATATGAGCCTTAAGCCAAGTCGAGGACTATACCTTTACCTTAGAACACTAAACAAAGCCATGGATGATGGAATAATTACCAATGATGAAGCTGCTATTTTACACGTACTTGCTGGTTCTCTTGGTGTATCTCCAGGTGATACTGCTGAATGCTTATCAGTCATAAGGGGTGAAGAAAAGAATCCTTTCGATGACGTCGAAGAAGATTATTCAGGTAAGCACATGGGTGATGTTTCAACATATCAAGGCGCATTAATCGCTGCTCTTGATGATGAAGTTATTTCTGAAGATGAATGGTCAATGTTAGATTCTCTTAGATCAATTACTGGGATTCAACCTGATCAACATGCTATGATAGAAGAAGCAATACATTCAATGGCAGACATAGATTCGAATGGTCAAAAAAGACTCGATCGTTTAAATCGGTTCAATATAGTGTGTCCATATAATCATTGATATGCTAAAATATCCATTTCACTCAACCAAAAAGGGCAACTATTAGAAAGGGTGTTCAATTGCGGGTGATTAATACAGATGTGAAGGTGTAAAAATGAGCATAATAGATTTGATTTATAATGACGTTGTAACAAGAGACCCAGATCAACCAGAGTTCCATCAAGCAGTGAAAGAAGTACTCGAATCACTAGAGCCTGTTTTGGAAGCACATCCTGAATACAAATCAGTAGTTGAGAGGGTTGTTGAACCAGAACGATTGATTCATTTCCGTGTACCTTGGGTCGATGATTCAGGCGAAACAAAAGTGAATCGTGGCTTTAGAATACAATTCAATGGAGCAATAGGACCTTACAAAGGAGGACTTAGATTCCATCCGAGTGTTAATGCTTCAATTCTTAAGTTTTTAGCCTTCGAGCAAATTTTCAAGAATTCCTTAACCGGTCTACCTATGGGTGGTGGAAAAGGTGGTTCCGATTTCAACCCTAAGGGTAAATCAGATTCAGAAGTAATGAGATTCTGTCAATCATTTATGATGGAGTTATGGAGACATATTGGACATAACTGCGATATCCCTGCAGGAGATATTGGTGTAGGTGGCCGAGAAATCGGTTACATGTTTGGAATGTATAAGCGATTGCAGAATGAATTTCAGGCTGGAGTTTTAACGGGTAAAGGATTGTCATATGGTGGTTCACTTGTTAGACCTGAAGCAACAGGCTATGGATTAGTATATTTCGCTAGAGAGATGCTTTCAACAAAGGGTAAATCATTTGAAGGTGCAACAGTATCCATTTCTGGTTCTGGGAATGTAGCTCAATTCGCTTGTGAAAAAGTGCTCGACCTTGGCGGTAAGCCAGTGACAATGTCCGATTCTGGTGGTTTTATTCATGACTCAGAAGGAATTGACAGAGAAAAATTAGCCTGGATAATGGATCTTAAAAACAACCGAAGAGGGAGAATTTCCGAATATACTTCTAAGTTCTCTAGTGCCACATACACACCATCAGCTCCTGAACCATCCTCTAATGGACTTTGGGGAGTTAATGTCGATGTTGCACTTCCATGTGCTACTCAAAATGAGATTAATGGTGCTGAAGCACAAATGTTAGTCGATAACGAAGTAATGGCTGTAGCAGAAGGGGCAAACATGCCTTGTACTCCAGAAGCAGTGGAAGTATTCCACCACAGTGGCGTAATGTTTGCACCTGGTAAAGCATCCAATGCTGGCGGTGTTGCAACCTCCGGTCTAGAAATGTCTCAAAACTCACTAAGACTAGCATGGACACGTGAAGAAGTAGATTCTAAACTTGATACGATAATGGTAAACATTCACAAGAATGCCGCTGAGACTGCAGAAAAGTATGGTCGCCCAGGCGATTATGTATTTGGAGCAAATGTAGCAGGTTTCCTAAAGATTGCTGAAGCAATGATTGCTCAAGGCGTCGTTTGATTATAATAATCAGATATTTGGCTCTGACTCACTGCTATGGTGAATTATAGATACGACTTGTTCTATGTTTATGTAATCTTGACCATCATGGTAAGCGATTTTTAGTTCATGTGTTTGATGGGTATTGAAATGAATTATATTCCAATCATCAGATTCACCATCTGCAACTTGACTAGTCTTTTTATGGCATACATCATTAGCCTCATCAATAATCTCCCATGAGAACTCCACCGTTTGTCCTCCTCCCCCTAATTCATCGATTATACTAGGGTTTTCAACAACAGAAAATACTTCTATCATGTATGGGTGAGAGCCATTATTTTTAGGAATAGGGTCAATAGATAGTGTTTTAGGATTATTTGTAGTTGATTCTTTCCATTCAATCACATGATCAATACGAACTATAATCGATTTATTTTCTCGAGAATCTTTTTTATCTATTGCAAAAGCATCTAGATGATAAATACCATGATTTGAAAACTCTATAGAGATTATAGAGTCAAAAGTCGGATCAATAATAATTGGTTCTCTGCCATCGTTAGTATCAATTCCATAAGTTACTAATTTGTTAATAGAGGCGGTTTCTGAAAAGTTAAAGTTCAGTTCGACAGTACTTTTTGAAATCAATTCACCATTGTCATATGATTCAATAATTGTACCATTGGTATGTTGGTAGTTAATTGATAAATCAATCGTTTCTGTATCTGAAGTTTCGGAAATACACCCAGATAAATTAGTTGAAATGAGTAAAATCAAAGATAGGAAGCATAGTATTTTCTGCATATGTATCACTCTACAAAGTTATATTATAATTATAAATTATAAGGATTCCAGGTTTGAGTTTGTTGATCAAAGTAAGATAAGTTACCTTCAGAATCTTTGGTCCAATGGACGCCATTCTCTTCCCATGTATCCGGATTAGTATCACTTTGAATATCAGGTACTTCTTTTGATGGTGACATATTTGAATCAGTTAAATTATCATAAGTCATCTCTTGGGCAAAAGCTGAACTTTCCTGCACGGTTTCTGGTTTACGGGTTTGGACAACAAGTAATGCACCAACTCCGCCCAATACTAGTATGGCGATTAATCCATACATCATTCCATTACCCGATTCTTCACTATCAGATTCAGACTTTGTAGGGTCATCAGGATAAGCATCCCAGCGGTCTGCAACTCTATCTCCATCCGAATCTTTGGATTCATTTGGGTCATTTGGGAATGCGTCAATTGCATCATTACTTCCATCACCATCGGTATCTATTTGGTTTAGTGTACAACCTTTAGAATCTACTATCGATTGATTAAATATTACAGTGTTGATACATGCATCGTTGATATTCTTAGTTCCATCCTCATCATCATCTTTTTGATATTCAGAACAACCATTTTGGTCTACTGCTCTGCCCTCTACGGTATCATAACACAAATCATCGGAATTCCAAATATCATCACCATCTTCATCTTTTTGAGATTCAGAACATCCTTCTGAATCTACCTGTTCATCAACCGGTGTGGCTGCGCACAGATCTAGTGTATTATCGATTTTGTCATCATCGGTATCGTACTGGTCGGGGGAACATCCAAAAGAGTCATAGTCTGCATTAAGTGCAGTATCAGGGCAGATATCTTCATCATTGTATATGGTATCAAAGTCATCATCTTTTTGAGATTCAGAACATCCTTGATTGTCCACTAGTTCCCCACTTGGAGTATTGGCACAGGTATCAATATTATCTTTCAAACCATCCAAATCAGTATCTCTTTGTGATGCGGAACAGCCTTGTCCATTAACTAGAGATTGTGGTGATGTGGTTGGGCATAAATCTATTTCATTATTGATTCCATCATTATCCGTATCCAATTGAATTTCAGAACATCCAGAATTATCAATTATAGCGTTTAGGACAGTAGAAGGGCATGCATCGTATAAGTCCATTACACCATCGTTATCTGTATCTTTTTGTGAGCCAGAACAACCTGATGAATCTACAGACTCTCCAGCAGGGGTTGACGGACATGCATCTAATTCGTTGGATACGCTGTCTAGGTCATCATCTAATTGTGAGGCGGAGCAACCAGTTGTATCAACACTATCTCCAAAAGGAGTATTAGGGCACAAGTCTGGAGTATTTCCATTTGCATTATCTCCATATCCATCACTATCAGAATCAGACCACTGTGTCGGGTCTGTATTGAATTTGTCAGGATTGTTCCCGTTTGCATTGTCTCCATAACCATCGCCATCTTGGTCTGTCCATTGTGTTCCATCAGTTGGGAATGCATCCGGATTTAGTCCAGCTTGATTATCTCCATATCCATCATCATCTGAGTCATACCATTGTGTTGGTTCGGTAGGGAATTTATCAGCATTGTTTCCGCCAATGTTGTCTCCAAAACCATCTCCATCTTGGTCTTCCCATTGTGTCCCATCTGTTGGGAACTGGTCAGGATCATTTCCATTTTGATTATCTCCATAGCCATCTCCATCTTGGTCTGCCCATTGTGTTCCATCGAATGGAAATTGGTCACCATTTGTCCCAGTTGGGTTATCTCCATATCCATCACCATCAGAGTCTGTCCATTGTGTTGAATCGGTAGGCCACATATCAGCATTGTTTCCATTTGCATTGTCTCCATATCCGTCTCCATCAGAATCGCTCCATTGAGTTGGGTCAGTAGGGAACATATCGGAGTAGTTTCCATTTGGATTATCTCCATATCCATCACCATCTTGATCTGCCCATTGTGTGTTGTCATATGGGAATGCATCTGGTACGTTTCCGCTTGGATTATCTCCGTATCCATCACCATCACCATCAACCCATTGAGTTGCATCGTTAGGGTAGTCATCTACATCATCGTTGTAGCCATCACCGTCAGTGTCTTTTTGTGATAGTTCACAACCATTTGAATCTACCATCGAACCAGGAGTTGTATTTGGACAAATATCATTTTCATTAGCGATACCATCGTTGTCATCATCAAATACAAATTGCATACAAACATAGTCACCAATGAGTTGAATCATATTTGAGTCGTACAGTTCTGAAAAGATACAGTACTGTCCAGAAATGCTTGGTGTGTTATAGAAGAAGGTTCCAAAGGACATATTTTGCGATGTTGCGGTGTATGAAGTAATACTCGAATAGTCGATATCAGCACCACCAGAATCTTCAACTCTGAATTGTTGATAGTATGTATCTCCAACAGCTAAGTCTAGTCCTTCAGAGGTAAAATCATTATTTGTAGATGTGGTGCTTAATGAATAATTTGTGATTACTGCAGAAGGCAACTGAGGTATGAACGAAAAGTCATGAGTTCCTATATATCCATCACTTGTTGACAGGTTAATGTTAGTGCCTGCAAAATAGATTGCTGCTACGAAAAAATGTTCATCAGCAGTGGTTGGATTTGTCCAATTAACTTGCCATGAATCAGCAGGTGATGATGCGGTGAAATTTACCATGTCTCTTCCGACTAATGATAGATTAAGGGCACTATCGAATGTGGAATTAAGATTATTATTTAATTCATTAGAAAATCGGACAATGTCTAAAGTAAGCCATTCAATCGTGTAGGAATTACCAATTGTTAGGTTTGAGGCAAATATGTCACCACTCGTTGATGAAGTCACTTGTGCGATCATAATCTCTTGGTAAATTGAATCTTCATTAGAACTTAGTCTTGCTCCAATGTTATCAGATAGGTTAGCAGTAACTGAATAGTACCCTTCAATGTCTCCATTGGACACAGTATAATTGACAACCTCATTTATTGAAGTGGCTACAAATGAGTATGGTCCTTGAGCTATTTGATTAGTCACAGATTCATTCATTCCATTTTCAAATGATTGATAGAATTCATATTGATATGTATCTCCAATAGTTAAACCTGACATTTCTATTGTAACATTAGTGAGGTTGTTCATGGTCACATCGATTGTTGAAAAGGATTGACCACCACCAACATTATTGGTTGAAAGTTCGATATCATATACATTGGCAACAACTCCAGTAGACCCAAAGGAGGAGAAATGGTAAACTTTGAAGTAAGCAGTAAAATTAGTTGTTGCAGTATATTCTGCAGCCTCATTATCTGAAGAAGATGACATACTAACAAATCCATTGAAAGAAAGCGAAGCTCCTGAAGCATCTTGTAATGTTGCATCAATATCACCACTAGCGTGAGAGAAAGTCAAATTGAAGTAATATGTCACTCCGCTAATCATCTGTATTTCGAAATAATCATCATTTGCAACACCAGCAGAACTGATTTCGACACTTAATCCAGTACAGTAAACCGGTAATAAAGAGGCTAAAGTTGCAGTAGCAGGAGTGTCATTGGGTTCTAGAATATCTGGTGCAGTAGTTCCATTTCCAGTACACGGGCTTGGGATTGCGATTCCACTACTTCCTCCACTACCAGAACCGCCTCCTGTTGAACTGGTAGTAAATTTCCAAATGGTGATATCATAAGAACCATTAGACATTGACCCAAATGAATATCCATAGATTTCAATGTATACTGTTCCACTCGTAGAAGTACCATTAGTAGTGACTGTTTCAGGATTGAACATGTATGAATCATCTATTGCCATTTGTGTAGAATCAAAGATTGCCAAGTCAAAATCATCTGCTTGGTCAAATGATAATTCTACTGCCAAGCCTTCATTTGCTGCTAAAGATACACGAAGATAATCATATTGATCAGTTCCACTTACAAGTTCTCCACTACCCGTTATTGAACTACTAAAAATCAAGTTTGGGATTGATGTAGGTGATGATATATTATCTGGTAAATCTCCACCAGATGTACCTATATCATTTTGGTTTGAACCAACTGCAGAAACATTACTTAGAGTAGATGAAAAAACCATGATTAAAAGCATTGCTGTGGTTAGTAAACTACTAAACTTAGTTGAACCTTGAGATGAATCTGTCTCAGACATAATCTGCCCAGTAAGTACTCGTTTATCACTGTCATGGCCTAATTTGGCGTTAAATAGCAGTCGGAGCGACATGACCATCTTTCTTGTCATCAGGTTTTCTTACTCGAGACCAAACGCCTCCCATTAATTCTTCATGATGATTTTGACAATAGTGGAACCTTCTGTATGCTTCACGAAATGAGTAAGCCTTCTTACCGGTGGCAACTAGGTAGCCTTCTGGCGATAGTCTTGAGACAATATCGCCTCCATCTCCACAACCGGGAAAATCACAGACTGCTTTAGCGGGCACATCTCTCCGTGTAACTGAATACACTTTAATCATCGCATTTATCCAATGACAGAATGTTGATCTTAATCTTCGCTAGGATGTGGTTCGATAACGACTAGAGGTACATTTGCTTCAATCGATTGTCCCTCATCACAACTAACAGATATGACGGTCCCTGATATTGGCGCTTGAATTTCATTTTGCATTTTCATTGCTTCAAGAATTAGAATCACTTGACCTTCTTCAACAACTTGCCCTAACTCTACTTCAATAGTAACAATTTTACCAGGGATATTAGCGGAAACCGTACCAGACTTTTTCTTCTTATTCCCAGATGATCGCTTCTTCTTTACCATCGGTCCAGAGCCTGGGACTTCTATGTTGAATGTACGACCTTCGACAGTAGCCTTCCATACGGTACCTTCTATGTCCAATTCAACATCGAACTCAGTACCATCAACGATTACCTTTCTTTTTTCAGACATAGTTTCACTTCCATGGAGAGCGACTTGCCCTCATATTCATTAACGAAGATTTACCCATATTGATTCTGCGGTGATCTTCTGACCAAGCCATTCGAGTCATTCGACCAACTTGTGAAGGATCATCAGATTGCTCATTTAATATTGACAAAACGGCTGCAATGGCAGCCATTCTTAAGACATCTTCATCAGCCATAGTCTCAACTCAAAGTGGAATATTTCCATGCTTACGGGCAGGCCTTAACTCTTCTTTATCCATCAGCATCCCTAGTGCTCTAATCAATTTATTTCTAGTTTCACTTGGTTCGATTACATCATCTATGTATCCCAATGCAGCTGCTTTGTACGGATTAGCGAATGTTTCATTGAAATCCTCGGTTAATCTCTGACGTTCTTGTTCTTGATTTCTAGAGTTTTTCAACCTTCTTTTGTGAATTATTTCAACAGCACCATCAGCTCCCATTACTGCTAATTCTGCGGATGGCCATGCTACATTATAATCGCCACGAATATGCTTTGAAGACATAACATCATATGCACCACCGTACGCCTTTCTTAGTATAACAGTGAGTTTTGGTACAGTCGCTTCAGCATATGCATAAAGTAATTTAGCACCATGTCGAATGATCCCACCCCATTCTTGATTAGTTCCAGGAAGGAATCCAGGGACGTCTTCTAAAGTAATCAATGGGATATTGAAGGCATCACAAAAACGGACAAATCTAGCCGCTTTATCACTAGCATCAATATCCAGACAACCGGCAAGAACTTTAGGTTGATTAGCAACAATACCTACTGTATTGCCGCCCAAATGAGAGAATCCAATTACAATATTCTGTGCCCAATCTGCCTGTACTTCGAGGAATGCTCCATCATCAACTATCTCACTTATGACATCTACAACATCATATGGTTTATTTGATTCACTAGGTATAATGGAATCCAACTTTTCACAAATACGATTTGAAGGGTCATTAGTCTTCTTTACCGGGGCTTTTTCCATATTATTTGATGGTAATAAATCACATAAATCTCTGGCCAAATTTATTGCACCCTCATCATCTTGTGCAGTGAAGTGAGATACTCCTGATTTACTTCCATGAGTCATTGCACCACCCAGTTCCTCGAAAGAAACTACTTCATTGGTTACAGTTTTGATAACTTCTGGTCCAGTGATGAACATATGTGCAGTTTGATCGACCATTATTACGAAGTCTGTTATTGCAGGAGAGTATACTGCTCCACCTGCACAAGGACCCATGATGACTGAAATTTGAGGTATTACTCCAGAGGCTCTGACATTTCTAAAGAAAATTTCAGCATAACTTCCCAAAGAGGCAACACCTTCCTGAATTCTTGCACCTCCTGAGTCATTTAATCCAATTACTGGACGACCGGTTTTTAGTGCCATATCGAGTATTTTACATATTTTTAAACCATGCATTTCACCCAAAGATCCACCATATACTGTGAAATCTTGAGCAAACGCAAATACTTCACGACCATTAACTAAACCATGACCTGTAACTACTCCATCTCCAGGGATAATATTCTTGTCCATGTCAAAATCCCTACATCGATGTTCAACCAATGCATCAATCTCTTGGAAAGAACCATCATCGAGAAGCATTTCTAAACGCTCTCTAGCAGTCATTTTTCCTCTATTATGCTGGGCATCGACCCTTACTTGTCCGCCTCCCGCTTCACTTTGGGCTTTACGAATACGCAGGTCTTTGAGTCTCTCTTCAGTAGTCGGCATATGGTTCGCCAAACTATGCTATGAAAAACTCGCCCTTATTGCTTGCCTTTGTAATCATCATGAAAGTCCGTGTTTGATAAGGCTAATTTTCTTCCGGAATCCTCTAAAAAGTATATTTTAAGGGGGTGTATTCTTAGGTAGGCAATACTTCGAAGATTTGATGAGCGAACCCCTTAGGATTGTTGTCGCGAAGCCCGGATTGGACGGTCATGACCGTGGAGCAAAGGTCGTAGCCAGAATACTCAGGGATGCTGGTCATGAAGTAATTTATACAGGTCTAAGAAGAACAGCCCAGCAAATTGTAGATACTGTTAGGGATGAAGATGCCAGGTTTCTAGGCCTTTCTTCACTTTCTGGTGCTCATAATCATCTTTTTCCTAAAGTATGTCAACTTCTTGTAGAAGAGGGATTAGATGACGTAATTGTTTTTGGTGGTGGAATTATTCCATTCGAAGACCGTGAGAAATTATTTTCTTGTGGCATGAAAGCAATCTTTGGGCCTGGTACCCCGACTACAGAAATTTTACAATTCATCGAACAAGCATGCGAAGTAAGTGGTTCTGGAGTTGGAGAGAATGGAACTTGGCATTGGGAATCTTCTGCTTGAGGTGTGATTTTGGATTTAGAACTTGTTAAGTCTGCCATCGATGGAGAACGTCGTCCATTAGCAAGGGTGCTTAGTTCTCTAGAAAACCGTAATTTAACACTTGATGAGATTAAGAATCAATTTCCTAAGATATTTGAAGATAAGGTTAGTGATTCATGGTCATCAATTGCAATAACAGGTGCTCCTGGTGTGGGTAAATCATGTTTGATTGATAAAATCCTAATCAATTGGTCTTCAATGGGAATAAAAACTGCACTATTAGCCATCGATCCATCATCACCAAGAACCGGAGGCGCCTTACTTGGTGATCGAGTAAGAATCACTGCAACGGACAATGATGAATATAAGGATTTGATTTACATTCGTTCCATTGCAACACGGAAATCATCAGGTAGTGCGCCTTTGATTGTATCTGACATGGTTGAATTTCTAAATGCAATAGGATGGCAACGCGTGATTATTGAAACTGTTGGCTCTGGACAATCAGAGGTCAGATGCGCTGCAATAACAGATCGCATTGTCGTAGTCGAAGGCCCAGCTCGAGGTGATGGAGTTCAGGCAGAAAAGGCAGGATTACTCGAATTAGCTGATGCTGTTGTAGTAAATAAATCGGATTTACCTGGTGCCGAACAGCATGCTAGTGAACTCAAAGAATCCTTTGAGTTAGGTGTGGGTCAGGTTCCTCCAATAATGTTGACATCTGCATTTACCGGGGATGGAATTGAACATGTATCTAGTACCTTATTGCAATTAGAAGATTCAGGGCGTTCAAATAAAGCCAAGTGGCGGGAAAGGTTACTAGCACATCACGAACGAAAAATTTTAGAATCTGATAAACTAGACGAAATTCTAGAAAATTTAGCGATAGGTTCAACCTCTATCGAAGAGGCGTTAAAAATATTAGGAGATGATTAATTGTCTGATCAAGTAGAATTAACTGACCCAGTAGAACTTTCAGTAGGTGGTATGAATGGGCACATATTTCGTAGAGTATTTCACCTTGGAATGTTTTTAATCCCACTTGCTTATTTTGAATTAGGAGATGACTTTTCACAAAAGATTGGATTATCTCTATCAGAAATAGTTTCTCTGGTAATTATTGTTGCAATAGGGGGAGAGTCTCTTAGATTAAAACTCGGTTTTACAATATTTGGTCAACGTGAGTATGAGGCAAAACAAGTATCGGCTCTTGCATGGGGTGGTTTTGCAATCGGCATGGTCCTTCTTTTAGTACCAATTGAACAATATGCCTATCCATTGATTTTATCATTGACCTTTGGAGATCCATTTATGGGTGAATTACGTCGTATGGGAGTAGAAAAAAGAGAGGTTATAATTTACTCAATAATTTTCTTGTTAATCCTTTGGTCTCTTTGCTGGTTTCTTTTTGCAACACCATGGTGGTTGGCTTTCATTTTTGCACCAGTTTGTGTATTTTCAGAAATGCCTAGGCTACGCTACATTGATGATAATGCAACAATGGTTCTTATCCCTCTTGCAGCAATAATAATTCTTGAATCATTCATAGGTTTGATGTGATATCTTTCAATATGTTAAAATGCGAATTACTGTACGCAAGCAATGTGAGCCATATGGAAGAAGACACACAAAATTCTGACCCGCCTCAAGGCGCTTACTACTTCGTATTTGCTTTAAGTATTGTATTACTCGCTGTTTCTATGTTCCAATATCCATTATGGTGAGATTTTACTAACCCATTGTTGAAGAACAACCCCTCATAGCCTAGCATATGTGCGGTATTGCAGGTATGTTTGGTCATCCTGATTCCACTGTCGTATATCGGATGATTAAATTGATTCAACACCGAGGTCCTGATGGCCAAGAGATATGGTCTGATGATAGCGTTTCATTAGGACATTCAAGATTGGCAATAGTTGATGTCAATGGAAGTAAACAACCAATGCATGGGCATAATGGTGAAGTTTTGATTGCTAATGGTGAAATTTATAATCACAGTTCAATTCGAACCAACTCAAATTATTCATGGCAAACAAGGGGAGACTCCGAATCAATAATTGCATTACATTTTGATGCTATGTCGAAACTTAATCTTTCTACAACTTCAGCCGCTGACCATATTAGTTGGATCTCACAACTCAATGGAATGTATGGTTTCGCACTTTGGGATTCAGTTCGAGAAGAACTCATCTTAGCTAGAGACCCAATGGGAATTAAGCCTCTTGTTAGAACAATGGTCGATGGTAGTCTATTATTTGCTAGTGAAATTAAATCCTTACGTGGTCATGAGGGACATATCCCCGAAATAGACGAAACCGCTTTAGCAATCAGGCTTGCTTGGGAATATCCACTTGATGGAACAACCTTACTCAAAGATGTAACACAAGTAAGACCAGGTACTGTAGAAGTTTGGAAACTAAGTAAGTCGAAATGTGCTTACTTACATTCTATCGCTAATGTTGAGCGGCAAAGTGTTAATCCAAGTAGTACATGGAATCCTGATACAGATGCTGAAAAATTACTCGATACTTTTGTTGAGGCAGTTCAAGAACGACTAATGTCAGATGTTCCAGTTGGCATTGTGCTTTCAGGCGGCCTTGACTCATCACTTGTAGCAGCAGTGGCCCATGAGGCTGCTAAGCGAGCCGACCAACCAGTTCCTGATTGTTGGACCGTTGCAGAGAGTGAAGATAACCCTGACTGGCAAGCAGCAGAGGTAGTTGCCTCAACTTTGGATTTGAAACATCACCAATACTTATTGCCTGATGATTCATTTGATTCTACATTGCCGAATTTGGCTTGGCATGGTGAAGATTTAGATGTTTCAGTATTATTTTTCCAACCACTATTCCAAAAAATGCGTGAGCAAGTGACTGTCGGTTTATGCGGCCAAGGAGCAGACGAACTACATGCTGGCTATCCTAGATATCGTGACTTGGATAGTCATGCTAATCTAATCCGTAGTCGAATTGAAAGTATTGATTCATCGGTTACTGGTGATATATTGAATTCTAATTTACCAATTGGTGATAAATGGTATAATGCCAACCATATGCCCGAACAACACACTTCATCACTAGATGAATTCTTGGAATTTGAATTAGAGCATGGCCAGTTGAGTAATTTTCAACTCAGGTTGGTCGATAGACATTCGATGGCTCATTCCTTGGAGGTAAGGGTACCTTTCTTGGGTAAATCTCATCGTGAAGCATCAAGTAAACTTCCTATGGACTGGAGATTGCCAAATAACATGGAAGAAAAAGCAGCCCTTAGAGCGGCAGCCGATCTTACTAACTTACCTAAAGACATAGTAAGAAGACCGAAGTTACCGGCAGGAACCGCAACTTCTCCTTCACTTCTCAAGGCATTTCTAAGTGAACTAAAACCCAGAGGTGATGAGATCTGTAAAAAGTATTCCAAATTTACCAAGGTTCTTGAGGGTCAGCCCGAATTATCAATTGGACTTGGGTTGTTTGAGGCTATGCACATCTTAGATGGTGGACGTAGTAAGCGTACAGGTTCTGCAATTGAACTACTAGATGAGGTGATATAATGAATTTACATGAACTAACCTCCATAATTGAAGACAAGCGTGAAGAGATTACTGTTTGGATGGATGAAAAGAGAAAGCAAGTGTCAATTCCAATCTATGGTAGTGTTGACATTCGTGATGCAGGTTGGAAAATTGCTGTTGTCGATGCTAATCACTTCCCCGCTGGATTCAATAATGTCGCCAAGGAAGATGAAGAACATCTTGCAGCATTACTAAGAAACCACATCTTGAGGCGTGATGAAAATTGTAAATGGGTTCACTTATACCCAGAAGCACATACTAGAAATGCAGCATATGTGGAAAATCTTCGTACTCTTCAAAGATTGATCTCTAAAGCAGGTTTTCGATGTACTGTCGGTTCTCCTGAACTTGAAAGTCATGGTTCAATAGATGGTTTATCTGCTCCATTACTACTAGACTATGTCGAATTAAAGGAATTTGATGGCGAACAAGGTATTGTTGTTGATGGAAAAAGACCAGATTTAATTCTGCTAAATAATGACCTAACAGAAGGAATAGTGCCAGGTATTGGGTCAACAAGAGTATCTCCTCCGCCACAAATGGGATGGCATGTAAGAAGAAAGTCAAATCATTATGAAGCTCTAAAAGAGTATGTTCATGAGATAGCCGAAATGCTTGGAATTGAACCATGGTATTTGATGACCGATTGGTTTGTTTCTAAAGATAAATGCTTAGAAAAAGAGGCTTGTAGAATTGAACTTGCTGCAGAGGTTGATGATTTCCTTGCTAAGATTGGAGCACGATATCAAGCAATGGGGATAGATAGAGAGCCTGTAGTATTCATTAAGAATGATAGTGGAACATATGGTTTAGGGATTTTATCGGTTAAGAATGGTGATGAATTACTTGCCTTATCCAATCGTAAGATGAAGAAACTAATGTATTCTAAAGGCGGAGTTGATGTCGAAAACTTCCTTATTCAAGAAGGTGTTCCAACCTGTCTCAATACTGAATCTGATGGTCCAGTTGAACCTGTGGTTTACTTAGTTGATGGGCAGGCTGCTTCATGGTTCTATAGAATTAATGAGAAGAAGAGTGATATCGAGAATCTCAATTCTCCAAGTGCTATTTTTCAAAGTCATACTGAAGTCGGCCACCTATATGGTAAGCATGCCCATGGTTGGCATGCTTTAGTTGCAGAACTTTCGATGCTTGCAATGGGTAAAGAGTTCTCAGCATATCAAAACTAAGGCTTGGCAAATTACCGTGTTTCGGTAAAGTTTTGTTAGTCTAATTTATCAGGCATATGTGGTAGTGGTTTGTTGAGTATACTTCCACAATTCATCTCCGTAAGTTCCGTCGTTGGCTTGGAAATAGAGTTCATTATTGAACACGGTTAGATAAGAGGGACTACTGCCGCCACTTCCAGGATTGATATTAGCAACCATACTTGGAGCATTAGTTCCATCATACTTCCACAATTCACCTCCGTTAGTTGCGTCGTTGGCTCTGAAATAGAGTTCATTATTGAACACGGTTAGATCGCCGAGATAACTGCTGCCACTTCCAGGATTGATATTAGCAACCATACTTGGAGCATTAGTTCCATCATACTTCCACAATTCATATCCGTTGGTTCCGTCGTCGGCTCTGAAATAGAGTTCATTATTGAACACGGTTAGATAAGAGGGATAACTGCTGCCACTTCCAGGATTGATATCAGCAACCAGACTTGGAGCATTAGTTCCATCATACTTCCATAATTCCTTTCCGTTAGTTCCGTCGTAGGCTTGGAAATAGAGTTCATTATTGAACACGGTTAGATAAGAGGGATAACTGCTGGCACTTCCAGGATTGATATCAGCAACCAGACTTGGAGCATTAGTTCCATCATACTTCCATAATTCCTTTCCGTTAGTTCCGTCGTAGGCTTGGAAATAGAGTTCA
>Ga0209709_10000103_pt1 | contig 76444 bp, 64 predicted proteins | sample ArcticOcean_MG_C_2_FD_187435 | JGI IMG/M metagenome (GOLD analysis project Ga0209709, IMG submission 187435) | Marine microbial communities from western Arctic Ocean - ArcticOcean_MG_CB4_136 (SPAdes) (version 2) | ecosystem: Environmental > Aquatic > Marine > Oceanic | place: Arctic Ocean...
GAGGTTGCAGCATATCTAACCCCGGTTCCCGGCGGTATTGGTCCGATGACAATTGCCATGTTAATGGCAAATACGGTAACCGCTGCTGAGTGCCAACATTCTTGAGGCAAAGAGTATTGTCTGGTTTTATCCCATGGATCCTGTTTATCCCCGTACTACATTGTTTCTGCGCAGCGGTGCAATAACCGTCTTCGCGTTAGCAATGATAAATTTATTTTTTAATCGCTATCCAAATCATATCGGAGAGAAATTATCTTTCACCTCATGGGTCACAGGTTCAGGGGTTTGGGCTGATGCTTCTTGGAGTTCGCAAGAATGGTTGATATTTGCTTCATTTTTGCTAATTGTAATCATCTCGGCTTGGACTGGTCGTAATCATCCAGAACTGTCGGTCGAGAATATTTCGGCAAGTGCTCGATACACTGAGTTGGAGGATATGGATACTACAGTGGGTGTCGTCGAACAAGGATTCGTAAATCCACAAACGGCAGCAATTGTTGCCAGTATTGTTGGCCAAGAGGAAGAACAGCAGCAAACGGTGGTTGATTCGGCACTGAGTAACCTTGGGCAAGTAGATGTTGGAGAAATTATCAAAGCTCCAGAGATACGTCAAGCAGCAGAAAAACTTGAGCAGACGACTATACCGATTACAGAGCAGGCTCCTTTGAAGGAAAGAGATTTTGTCAGTGATGGTGTTGACCACATTCCACTACCGGGTACAGACCCACTTGAGTTACCCCCCCTCCCAAATATTCCAGAGTTACCTGATCTCGATGATATTATCGATGAGCCAGTAACAAATGCCCCTACACCGCCACCGCTAAACCTGCCTGAATTACCTGATTTTGATTGATATGTGGACCGAGTTAGTTGATCTGCACAGTCATTCGACTTTTAGCGATGGAGCCCAATCAGTAGCAGAGATGGCAAAAAGGGCATCTGAAAACGGGGTTAAAGTTTGGTCCTTGACCGATCATGATACCGATGCAGGCTGGCAACAGGCTATGACAGCAGCTGAAAATCATGGCATGCGCTTCATCCCGGGAGTCGAAATTACCTGTGCTATGGCAATTGCTGCCGACCCTGAGGTTTTGGCAAAAAACGAAACTACACAACCTCATTCATGGCACTTGTTAGCATACTTCCCTACGGGTGGTAGTGAGGAGTTGAGTGAATGGTTAGCCGAACAAAAAGATGCTCGTTTGCCAAGGATGAAAGCGATGTTAGCAAAATTGGCTGAACATGGCCATGAAATCAGCATAGAAGAGGTCTCCAAGTATGCTGAGGGCTCATTAGGTCGTCCACATCTAGCGCGAGTTATGATTGAAAAAGGCATAGTGGAATCATTCCAAGAGGCATTTGATCAGTGGATTGGCGATGATGGTCCGGCATTTGCTCCTCGACCTTTACCTTCGATTGAGGAAGCGGTCGAAATCGTGAAGCGTTCTAATGGCATCACTAGTTTGGCCCATCCGGTTTATTACGGAATTGCTACAAGTGAATTAGTAGAATATTTACAAGGTGTTGGTGTTGATGCAATAGAGGCTTTTCATCGAAGTCACACCTCATCTTATCGCCTCGAATTGATGAGTTCTGGGATGGATGTCACCGTTGGTGGCGATAGTCACGGTACTGAACACAACCCTTCACCTGGTAAGATGGTGGTTCCCCTCAAGTTGTTACACCCTTTGCTTCGGCCGGAATAAATCTAGGAATAATGACAACTCAAAGAGCACGATTATGGGTAGTGAGACCAAGAATAATGATAATGGATCAGGTGGGCTCAATGCTGCACCAATCACAAATGTGGTAAACCAAATGTGGCGACGATACTCACTGAATTGTTGACGGGTGAACGCTCCGCTTTCAATCGCCAAAAAGGTAGCAACCGGTGCTTGAAAACCGATGGCACAGGCAACAGATAGATTGAGAATAAAGCCGACATATCCGTTTAATCGCCATTCGGTATTGAGTCCTACTGCTTGCGCATCTGCTGATAGATAGTCGAGTAACATGGGTGTTAGTAAATCGAAAGCATACCAACTACCACCGGCGGCAAGAGCGATTATAGAACACCCAGTTATGATTGCAGCGCGTCCCGGGTGTGGTATTTTGGCGCTAAGTTGGCTACGCCAAGCACCTTCTACTGCTATGACGAAAATAGCCAGCAAGAAGCCTAGCCATGCTCCTACTTTGACTTGTAACATGATGAACTCAACTGGAGTCAAGGTGATGACATTAACTCCAGAAGGTAGTAGGTTTGCATCTGTTAATAACCATCGAATCATTTCTGCAGATGCAGGGATCCCTATTACCAAGCCAGTGATGAAGGCAACGGAAATGACACCGAGTCGTACACGAAGGTGCTCTCTTACTTTGGTTAACAAAGCGAGATTTTCATCGCTGAGTAACCCTTGTTCAGACATCACTCTTCCTCCTCTAGTGGTAAAGAGCGAGTATCAGCTAGCGATACACTAGATGATTTTTGTCGCCATAAGCGTTGTAGAACAAATCCGGTTATCAGCAGTGAGGGCATAGATGCAATCCATCCTTCAAGCATACGTGCATCTCCATAATCAGTAACCATTCCAACTTCGACACTTGATCCCCCAAGTGATTCAACCATTATCAATTGCCATGTGTCAGCCTTCTCATGAGGATAGAGCACACTCTGGCCAGGATTCACTAAGACAATCGGATTATTGTGAATCAAACCCCAATCTGGTTTGCCGTCAGCCATAATACCCGGTGCCTGTTCTAATTCGATTACTACGAATTGTACAGATGCACTATTGTCGAAATTTGTAATCAAAGTACTGGCGCTTTCTCCTTCGGAAAACGGCTGGATTATCTCATAGACCATATCACCCTCAGCAATGCGCATTGTCGTGTCAACAGTACTCGCTTGAACCGTAGCCAACATTGCTGCTGAGAGTAAGCCTGCGATTAAAATCGGCACTGCAATCAATCGCAGGGGTTCTTTAGGCCAAGTAATCCCTCCGTACTTACCTCTTAGTCGGGGTTGAATCTGATGGATAAATAGGGCCCCAATAGCGCCTACTGCTAGCCCTAATGGGATATCTATCCACCAGTGAATACCGAGATAGATTATCGCGAACATGAAAATCAATGTATTGGCGAAAATGAAGAGCATGTAACCATAATGTCGCGATTCACGCAACGAGATTCCCCTCTCCTTGCCATCCAACCAGCCGAGCAGTAAGATGCCGAATGGAATTGCTATGTGCAGCGATGGTACCGCATTGTCGAGTGGATCATGGGTGACATAGAAGTCAAGGTAGACAGGGTCGTGATAGAGAAGTGCTTCCATCCCGGGTATCCATGAAGAGGTCACTTCAACGTTGAAAAAGAGGTAATAAGGTACCGCTATACAGTAGATCAATAAATAATTCAAAGTTACTTTATCGGCCATGTCACGGTCATTTGCATAGGCAAAATATACTGTGGTGACGTAGATTAAGAATAGATAGATGAAGAGATAATGAAAATTCAATACATCTGTAAGAAACTGATTCATAAATAATTCTTGAAACCAAAGTGAAGCATTTCCTTCGATGGCAAAAACCAGGTCGGTCCAATGGCCAGTAATTCGCTTCATTGGTTCATTGAGACTATCTATCCACCCTTTCCAAAAAGCAATTACCAAATAAGCAAGAACGTGAAGATAGTAGTGGTTTTGGAAGAACTTTTGCCTGAAATCAGCCAATGAGACGCGGTTAGCACGTTGCTTTCTGGTAAAATAAAGGCAGACAGGCAGGGTGAGAAAAATCACCACCAGCACCATTACCGTCAAGATGCTTACCATATCAGCGCCTAGATTATCAGTGGGATATAATCCTTGACCGCCAATAGAAGAGCAAAGTCTGAATGACTAATCCCTAAGGTCTTGCCATGGCCTGGCGTCAGCCACCCGAGAATACCGTCCGCGCATTGGTGGAAGGCATCACGCGTTTTGACGGGGTTGAATTCGATTTAAGGCTCAGTGCCGATGGGGAATTGGTCTTACATCACGACCATCATCTCTCGATAGATACCGATGAATTGATTGGAAAGGAACGTTTCATTGAGCAGTTGCAAAGTGATGAGATAAAGCTCAACGGTTTCGATGATTTCACCTCCTTAATGGAGAATAAGGATTTCACTGGGCAATTAATCGATCAGAGTAAAGTAGCATTTATCGAAATCAAACCACCGCATCGCTCGATTCAACCGCGTGGTGAAAATACTGCACATCTTGCAAAAATACTTGAGAAAGTTGCGGAATTGCTTAAAAACCACGATATTCCAAGACATAATGCAGTGGTCTATTCATTTCATTCGGCGATGGCAAGTGTGGCTAAAAAAGCATCTTACAAAGGTAATTGGTCGGAATTGCGACCGGTTGTTCCACCAGTATTCGGTGCTTTCAATCAACGCATGCGTACCCTTCCGGGATATATCACCAACTCATTTGCCAGTCTACTCAAAAACCATCAGCGTAATGGTTCGGTAATGATGCCCTGTGCAAAGGAATACCTCATTGGTTGGACTCGACATTTACCGCTAGGTCGATCGGTTGGATTATCTGGGCGGGGGCTAAAAAGATTGAGAAGTATCACCAATGGCTACCCAGTACATGTTTGGCCGTGCATTGCAGCAGAGGAGAGACCTCTTCTCAACGCAGGACTTTCAGTCATCACTGATGATGCACACCCCGAACAGCCAATTTCTGGTGCTGCGCGTTGGATGCGTCCTGCAAGTTTACCACTCACTCTCAAGCAATGGCAGGGTTTGGCTCAGCGAAAGATTCCAACCGATGTTAACCCATGGTGTGAATTGAATGATAGTGAAAAGCAATCTCAAGTTGAAACTTGGCGTAAGCAGTACCAGTGGCAACGTGGTGCAGATGAAATCTTAGCAGACTCCAATGGAGAGTTACCATGGGAAGCGGTCCGGGTCATCGGACACCGCGGTTGTGGTAAAGTTGCAAGACCAGTGATGTCAAAGACGTCTGAGTGATTGGCGGTCAGCCATATATTTTGGCCGATAGATAGGGATTCCCTTACCACTGCGCATAACCATTCTTTCATCTATAATCTGGGCTGCAATGCCACAAACTCTAGCCCATCCAAAGAATGTAGTATAGTAATCACTGTCTGTAAAGCCAGCATAGTTGAGTAAACAGCCACTGGCGAGATCGACATTTGCATTCGGGTTTGAAATCTTCGGGTTTTCGGCGAGAACTCTCGAGGCAACATCACGTAAGGTTTTGACAGTCTTGTAGAGTTCATCATGTGGGCACAATTCTGCCCCTAGTGCGATTTGAATAGTCGCTCTTGGGTCTTCACATTTTAGAACTGCATGGCCAAAGCCGTAAATCGGGCGGCTTTCTGCTAATTCGTTTCGTACGAATTTCTCTACTTCAACTTCGTCTGAGGTGCCAATGCGTTTGACAAACTCCAAGCATGATTGATTAGCCCGTCCATGAAGTGGACCGGAAAGAGCACTCATGGCTCCTGAGATTGAGGCGAAGATAGTAGCCTTGCCACTAGCGATTGCCTTACCGGTAAAGGTGGAGAGATTACCACCACCGTGATCCATATGCAATACCAAGAATGTTGAAACAATACGCTGCATGATTTCATGGTCGATATCTTTCGGGTCTAAGGTGCGGATGAATCGATCTACCAAACCTAAACTCAAGTCATCTTCTGGGATGTTCGCTCCTTTCCCCGATCTGATGCGGAAGATTAAACCCATCAGGCGTGGCATTTTAGCGACAAGATTCATCGTGTCCTCGACCCAATCTTCCTTGGAATAAAACATTCCAATAGCATTGATTCCAATCGCCATCCAATCCATTGGATGTCCGGATTTAGGAAGGCTTTCCAATATGCTGATTATACCCTGAGGAATTTCACCACGAGCAGCTAGTTCAGCACTAAAAGATTCAGCCTGCTCGGCATTGGGCAATTCCTTGTATAGCAATAGATGGAATATCTCCTCAGCACTGAAGCCGATCAGGTCAGCGATTGGATAACCACAATAGTGTACACCTTCATTGGGTGTGACGAAGGAAGTTCTGCAGGTACCTACTGGTATTCCTCGCAGACCTATGTCGAGATGAGCCGTAGTTAAATCAAGAAGATGCTCAGTTCCTTCACTCATTAGACTCCCTGTTTGTTGGCGAAACATCCTGAAGGTATAAGATGCACCATAAGGAGAACTTAAGATTGATAAAACGGTGTAATCAAGCACACCTAGTGTTGTTGCACGGCGATGGCCAATCAGACCTCATTCCAACGGCGAAAACCGCGACTAGCATTCCGGTCTGCCATGACATGCATACGAATTATCTGGCCATCTATCACAAAAGCATCTTCGGCTTCTATACCTGGGCATTCATCCATCGTTTTACTCCAAGTTCTCTGGCTAGCTAGGTTTTCAATCCACCAGGGGTAGGCTCGACATTGATCTGGACGCGCATCGTATACCGAACACTTCTTGTTCGAATCAAGATAGATGCAAATATCGGTTTCAGCATCGGAGTCAAGAATGAACCTTCCATCAAGTGTAGTATGACAATCTCTCTCGAGCCATTCTTTCACACCTAGGGAATGGTGCTCAGCCAGCCTTACAGCATCGTCTTTGGCCAAATAAACAATCCCACCTGGCTCGTCACAGCAGCGTCCGCAATCTGGTTGACATTGAAAGGAAACCCCTTCCATCCACCAAGGTGGGTTCATGCTGTAGCCTCGGGCATCAAGATTCGCTTAGGACGCAGTCTAGCGAGGACGCGACTCTTGACCAAAGCGCTACGCGGGTCGTGATCGACAGCGATACCGACCACATCATGAGGAGACATTTTCGCCAATTCCTCTTCAATACCCTTTATTCTGTCCGCAATCTCGATTAATTCATCGACTCCAGCATTATTTGACCTTTGGAATAGCATTGATAGTTCTGTTTCAAGGCGAGCAAGAATCACAGCATTTAATTCGTGTCCATCCTGCAATTCCTCAAAGGCAGTATGTGCTATATTGCCTATACTGGAAACGGTTTCTCGCACTCTTGATTGGTCGAGACTGCTAAGGGTGTCATCTGTATGGATTAGATGTCGGTCAGCCTCATCGAGATCTAGAGTAGTGGTTACATGTGGCAATAATGCTTCATTGAGATGACGTGTCAATAGATCGTCACTGCTGATAGAACCCAATTCAGGGGGCTGGTAGTCATCGATGCCAATCTCTGGTAATTCAGCATGAAGTTCGACTCCGAAACCATCTTGCTCGGTAAATACCTCATCAAGGGCACTGGTGACAATACCTTCAGCCAAATCCTCGACACTCATGTAATCTAGAGGCATTTTATCTTCATAACTCATTAGAGTTTCAGTTAACAAATCTCTGACATCAGCAGCATCATTGATGTCTGCACCGCTTTCAATAGCCAATGCAACCCTCTCGAAAGTAGCATCGACCTCTCGCCAACCTCCCTCGGGGAATGTGGCGATAGCTGCGATTGCATCATCCGAGAGTAATATACTTCGCATCGAACAATTACGTCTTAGATGTGTCACTAGAGATGCTCGTGAGGGTGCTTTCATCGTAGTTATTGTAGCACCTTTCATCACTTCCCACAGGCGATTAATCTCCCAAGTACTTGGATCGGATTTAGTTGTAGCTAGAACTTGCACACCCATGTTTAGGGCGAAGTCGATCATCATTCCTAACTCGTTAGCGATTGCGCTTGGTGCGAGATGGAGATCATCGAATGCCAATAAACAACATTGCGGGATAATCTCTCGCCAGCCCTTTGCCAAGATATTTTCATCGAGTAAAGTGCTGACGTGAATCAAAACTACGTGACCATGATCCCTATACAACATGGCTTGAGCAGCAGCGGATAAAAGATGTGAGCGTCCCACTCCTGATTCACCCATCAACAATAGCGGGTTGAGATTGGTTGCAGGTTTGTCTATTATCTTCTCAATAGCATTTGTTGCTTGTAGGTTCTCAGGAACCGTGTTCCATGATTGGAATGTATTGTGTGTACTCAACTTTAGGATTGGCGGCCAAGCCGGTAATTCATCGCTTTCTCGGCGTTGATGAGTGGTGATGACCTCCTGGTCATAGCCTCTATTACTATCTAGTAATGCAGACCAAATCGGCCTTCCATCGACTTCAAGACCAATTCTTTCAGATTTGTTCTCTATTGTAGATTCCTCCTGATTGGAGCGTAATCTTGCCATTCCCTCATTGACAATCCCTGAAAAGTCATCTTTGTTTTCGCTATTGAAGCGAGACACATATTTGTCTTCCGTGCCAAGTACAGCATCGGCAATTAAATCGAAACTAGGTCTAGTTCTCGGGCGAGTTCTCGACAGTAGATTTCCTTCACGGCGCGGACTTTTACTTTTGACACCGCGTAAAGAGTTGAGTGGCGATAAAACCTCACCGCTATGTTCAACCTTATCCAAGGATGTTCTAGCCTCAGCAAGTGCTCGCTTCAAGCGTTGCCTACGAACACTTGTCATAGTTCATCCTCCCTATTTTTAGGCCAATTGCTCCATGATGCTAGAGTTGCATCAGGGTTGGTTTTTTTCTGTGATCTGCTACTACCCTCGCGACGATTAGTCAGATTCCGAGTGATAGTTACTCCTCTCGCAGCCAATGGGTCACTTTCCGCCTTGGATTTACCCGCGCTAACGACTTTATCCAGTGAATTAACATTCTTTATTTCCGGCAATGACCTTGCTATTCCTTTGGAATTGCGCAACATATCTGTAAGTGGTATTTCCGTATGAGATTGGGCTCTGAACTCAGGTATTTCTACGACATTATGAGCCATTTCACCTGTATTGCTTAAGTTATCAAAATCGCTTATTTCTGCGTCACCATGAGCGAAATCTTGTGCTTTGAATCCATCGGAGAACTCCATTCCAGCACCTTCTTTTTCAGCAGCAGCGCGTAAGCCCGAAACCCCGATATTCTGTAGCGTCATCTCCGGCTCGACTTTTCTTCTCGCCGCTCTTTTTTGACGTTGAGCGGGGCGCGGTCCTTTGCTCATCACTTGCTCTTGGATGATGTCGACAGAAGAAGGTTCGCCCAGTTCTTCGTCGATGACAATCTCTTCTTCTACCTCAGCAATTGGCGGCTCTAGTACTAATTCGGGAATTTCTTCTAGCAAACCTTCGTCGATAATTTCCTCGCTTTCAACAGGATTTTGCATATCGGCTTCGATAATCTCTAACCTTTCGGCATTTAATTCAGCGATTAAAGCTAATTCCCGCGGATCGGGAGGGGCCATAAAGGGATGGTCATGCAAAGTGTTTTTGTCCTTGAGCCATGATTGTATGGTCTCATCTTCGATTAGAGTTAATTCACGAGTGAGGAGGTTTTTCTCACGTGACGCAAATGCCGAAAGATCACAGGTTGCTAATAGACAATGGTCTCCGAAACGAAAACCATCTGCTAATTCTCTCATCAAATCAATAAGTTGTTCCTTTCCATGAATACCAGCAATGTATTCGATGCCCTCAAACATTAATACCGCTCTAAATTTATCCTCTAGATAATCATCTATCCTCTGACGTATCGACTCTAGAGATGGATTTTGCACCATGTCATGGTCACCCTCGGATAGCCAAAATACCGAATCAGCAGGTAAACCGAAGCGGACTATCAAATCCTCTCTTCTCTGGCGCGCTATAACCAAAATCGGACGACCATTTGCAGCTAGTGCAGCAGCAAGACGAAACATATCGTCGCCATTAGGTGAATCGAGGAGATGAACATCTCCATGCTTGAGTACATCACCGCTGATGATATGTTCGTCGAACATCGATTCTGCTCTTCTTTGAATAAATTCAGGTGCTCTTTCACTCGCTTCAAGTTCCGGCAAGCGCATCCGTGGTGCTTTCTTGGGGGCTAAGCGCCTCTTCTGCCACCAGGAATCATCATCCCCTGTCGCTTGTTCTACCAAGCAGCGTGGAAATGCTTGGACAATACGTTCGATATCAACCCCGGTATGAACAGAGAGTTGACATTCCAGTCTTTGGGCATCATCCTCTATCTCAAGTAGTGCTTCAACTCCTTGAATTACGGTGTGCTTTTCATGAATTGCACCATGAAGTACACCGTTTATCACTAGCAATTGCCCCTCGCTTGGCAATGAATCCTTAGGCAGTAATTCGCTGCGAATATAACCGCTTTCGCTAACTTCTGCCATGTCATGTAATAGCGACCTAAGGATGGTCGAACTACCACGCCTTTGTTCTCTTATGTCGCCTTGTTGCAACTCAGCCATGAGTGCACCCCAAATCGACTGCGAAACTACCCTTCTTGAACTTGAGGGCTAAATCAATGTTGAAAGATGAGGTTTGAAAGGTGGATTGGTAGTGACGGATGGCGGCACAAGCCTCATCAATAACGGTAGTGAGTCAAACATATGCAGGCGCCAATAGTCTCCCCTGCGGATAGTAATTTATCCGATTCGCCTTCAACTATGATTCTCTTTCACCATACCACTTTGGGAGCAGCACAGGTTAAGCCATACACCTGGTCTTTGCTCATTTCATTTGTCTTGGTTTTAACATCATTCTCATTGATGGGGTTGGGGATTATTGGCTTATTATCATATGTTGTTCTAACTTTTTCTTTACTCGGTTTTGTAATCAGTACTCGTAAGATCTTACGCTGGCGTTCAGTGCCATTAGCGGTCAACATCAATCACCCCTTTGTCGACGATGAACCGATTGGTGACAGTGAAGTCGAGGTCGAATTCGATAGTGGTTGGCGCAAAATATCTCAGCATCGCCTCAAGTTATCGCGTGATTTTTTAACTGGTGATTGGAATCTGCTCAAGGATGATGCTGAATTATCAGTCATCGGCAGTTGGTCAAAGAGTAGTGAGAGTGAGATGAGGATTGATCTTGGTTTGATAAATCAGGCGCTAGCTCTTAGTGATGCGGTCAATGAAGTCGCAGATGGTTTTGAAAAAGCACGAGAAAGAGAAGATGCTGATAGCGGACTTCTCGACCGCACATGGCTCGATTTCGAAGAAATGGATATTAAATCACCACTCGCACGGATTTTTAGCAAGGACGAGGAAAACGAATAATTAGCCTCAAATCACACACCACATTCAAAAGACCGACTATGACCACGGAAACTCGTGAGGGCGCAAGATACATGGAGAGATGATCTCGGCGAACTCGACGAAAGAGATCGCAGCCTCTTGTTGGGAGGCACCCTCTCGCGTCGCTTTTCGGGATTGCCGCTGTGGTTGAATCACCCCGCCAATATAGGCGGATTTTATGGGATTCTCGTCTCATTAGCCCTGATTCTACCTTATTGTTTCACCGTTGATTCTTGGTTGATGCCATGGGTATTTCATTCAGCACTTTTGATAGCATCATGTATATTCCTTGGAATGGTCTCTCGATTGATCAATGTCTTTACCAAGCGTATGCCAATGAATACACCACGCGGTATTCTCTATGCTATGCCATTTTTGGGATTGATGCTATTGACTGTTGATATGACTACCTTATTCGATGTCCCCAACTTTCTGGTGTGGGGTATTCTAATGATTCCAGGACCTCTCTACGTTCATATTACTTGGGCACCAAGATGGCGAATGTTGTGTATGCTAGACTATGATGAAAATCCCTTTGCTGGTCATGTATTGCCAAGCGTGGTCGAAGATGAAGAGATCAAAGCCAACGGTAATGATTCCGTGATGAGGGAAGTCATCGAGGAACTTTCACCAGAAGAGCAAGAGTAATCACAACTTTTCGGCGGTTAGTTCGACTCTGCCCTGAAAGCCGATATCATAGCTTACCCGCAAATTGTCATCATTTGGATCTCCGCTAGGCCAGCCCGGGATAGGATTGTTATCTTCATCGCCATCATTGACTACGGCATCTAGTGTTAGTATCCATTTTTCGGTATATGCGACTTCGAACGTGGCTTGTGATATTGCCATTTCTTCGGTTTCAGCCCAGACCTCATTTGGAATGTCAAATTCGGAATCGAAACTAATATCTGCTCCAAAGAAACCTTCGCAACTAAGAGTGCCCGATAGGATATTTCCATTGGTTGTTGCGCTAGCAGGCGGAGTGATTTCCCAATCCAATTCATCGGCATTATCATTATCACCCTCATCACCCTCATCGCAGGCTATGAAAAATGATATCCTGGTCAAATTTTCACTATAGTGCTCGAGCGGCATCAGTTCAAACACGTGAGTTTCATCCTTAGTGAGAGTGATAGAGCCCGAATTCAAAGAACTACTACTTGTACTAGAATCTAATTCCCACTTATACATGCCAGCAGGAGCAGAAAAGGCTGGGTCAACCAAGGTATTACCCATTCCAGTTCCAAGTCCTGCAACGATTACTACTGCAACGATTGAAATGATGGTTGGTCTCGAACTCCATTCGCTATTTTGAAAATCAAATTTAGGCAGTTTTCTATTTTCAAGCACTGTGACGATTTCTCCACCATACATCAAAAGTAATCCGCTAACTATCAACAAGGGTGCTATCTGAGCAGCATAATAGCCGATAGATGGACCCCAACTGAATTCTATTATAGTTAATATGCTAACGTCATCTTCTTGATTAAATTCGAGACTGATTTGATCGCCGAAGAAAGAATCCTCCGGGAAACTGTTCAGATTGCCAATCAAATCCCATTGCGGTGCTAACTTGCTGAGGTCATCTTCAACAGAATTCACCATGTTCTTCTCGAAGTCAGAGGTTCCCAGAGTTATTACAAGCATTACCAATACTGAAGTTAGCAAAAACCAACCCTTCATGTCACCTTTTATTTCCTTTTGTAACTGTTTTGATTGGTTGAGGACTAGAGCGCCAATTAGTAATAATGTTGCACAAAGCATTGGCCAACGCATTTCCATCACGTTTTCACCTGAATCAGTAATGAATGGTTGATTGCTATACGAGGTCATCTCTGTAGAAGTAGTGGCATTATCACGACCATCTTCAAGGAAAGTGTCATTTGTTTGAATTACATTCCACGGTGTTAATTTCCATGAGAATTCATGCACCGAGTTGTTTGATACAGACGTCCCCCCCTCCTCAAATACAATTTCTGCTGAATTCCAAGTTTGGTCTGTAGAGTACCACGGTGCGAATGCTGCAATTAATACCGATAGAGTAGCCAACGCCAATAAGACGACTGGTAATCTGTCAAGACTTTTATTGAACCAAGGAGGTGCATCGTCAGAATTGAACCATACCGGTGCGTCTTCAATTACCAAGTCCTCTTTCAGGTAGGAGAGATTTGCTAAACCACCCAATAAGGAAATAACAAAAACTCCAAGAATAGCCCAGAAAGCAATGCCTGGCCCCCAAGTAGTCATCTCTTCTGCAATGTCATCTCCATCCTCGGTAACGGTTATGGCACTGCCATAGAATCCTGACTCAATATCATCAAAACTATCTTCATGCATTTCATTCATTACTTCCTCTAGTCCAGAGTAGACTGCTAGTGTAGCTAGTAGAGCGAATAGTGACACCAATAATAGCGTGGAACCTAGTATTGATTTTCCATTGACTAATTCACTGCCCTTAAACGGGTTTCTAATCAAGATTAACACTACTAGTAAAGAGATCACAACAAATATTTGAATCCAAGAATAATCAGATTCTAACGACTCGGCTAAATCAACCAAATCCTCCATGTCTTCACTGTCAATGGTTTCATAATCATTTTCAAGATTATTCTGTAAATCAAAAACTCCGGTGAAATTATCATCAGCATTGACTAAATTTTGCACCGTAGTATCAGTGATATACACTCTGTCATCATGGTAGGCTATATCGCCTTGAATGATAATCTCCTCATCATCGATAATTTCAGTACTTTTTCTGCTTTCGACTGCCCATGCAGTATTTTCAGCAACGACGAATAATATTAGAATTAAAAAAGGCGACCAAAAAGCCAATCGAGCACGCTGGTTGAGCAGATTCTTCTTGATGTCCATAATTGCCGAGACGGGGGTGGGGTATACATGTTTTGCGTAGAAATCAAATCAATTTCAGAGCCTTCCCAGCTTTTTCAAAGGCTCGAAGGACAGTGTCTATGTCGTTACTAGAAAGCCCTGCTGACATTTGTGTTCGCACTCTGGCTTTGTCACGAGATACCATTGGAAATACAATTGCTCCAGCCATAACTCCATCATCCATCAAAGCAGAAGAGAGTTCTTTCGCTATACTTGACTGACCACACATGACAGGTATGATTGGAGTGGTCGAAACCCCTGTATCAAAGCCCATATTCTGTAACTCTTTACGGAAATATTCGGTATTTTGCCATAGACGCGCATGATGTTCAGGTTCTTCCATAAGGACTTCAATTGCGGCTTTTTGTGCGGCAGCAACACCTGGTGGTTGACTACCTGACAGAAGCCATGAGCGCGAATGATTGAGTGCATGGGTTCGCACTATTTCCTTGCCAGCAACGATGCCTCCTTGAACACCCAGAGCTTTTGAGAATGATCCGATTTCAAAATCTACGCGCCCTTGAAGACCGAAATGGTCGACAATTCCTCGTCCATCTCGTCCAAGAACTCCTTCTCCATGACAATCATCGACGAATACCATTGCATTATGCTCTTCAGCAATTGAAGTCAATTCATCGAGGGGGCAGACATCTCCATCCATGCTGAATACACCATCGACGATAATCAGTTTTCGATCTGCATCTGAGTGTGATTGCAATATGTCTTCTAGCGCTCCCATGTCGTTATGCGGGAAAACCCCTCTCTGGGCCTTAGTCAAACGAACACCATCTATTATTGAGCCGTGATTCAATGCATCGCTAATTATTACGTCGTCCTTTCCTTTGACCAGAGAGGGAATCAATCCAACATTTGCAGTATATCCTGCACTGTAAATCAAGGAAGCTTCAACTTCTTTGAACTCTGCGACTTTTCTTTCGGCTTCAAGATGGATATCCATAGTGCCGGCGATTGCTCTTACCGAGCCGGAACCTGCGCCATATTTGCGAGTAGCTGCAATCATCGCTTCGACGACTTTTGGGTGGGTGGTTAAATTGAGATAATTGTTGGCTGATAGCATTATTGTTGGCTTACCATCCATCGTACAGTGTACCTGATTCGCTCCTTCGAGCGTAGGAGGCTCCCATAGTAGGGATTCATCTTTCAGTTCCAAATATCTGCTCTCCATCCATGAGAGGTCGCCTGCCATGCCTCGGACAGGGTATGCCCATACAAGGGTCTTTTGACACCATAGGTAACGGTGATATGCTGACAGTCCTGCGCCAATCCATGCGCCTATCCGGTAAGGTGAGTAGTGGGCTTGGTCGCGCTCACGTCTTCATGGCACAGCGCCATTACCAAGATCAATTCCGTCCGATCATTTCTATGACGGCTTGGCCAGGGACTCTCAATGTCGAGGTGGAGGGGGAAATGCTCACTGAATACCGTAAATTACGGGTAAGCGCTGGTATAGAGGAAGGTGAAGCAAGTAGTTTTACAGCACTTCGCATCAATGGATTCGAACGAGATGGAGTTTCCTTTGGCGGTGCAACGGCATTCAATGCGAGAATCATCTCAGGAGATCATGAAGAGGATTGTGCGATTTTGATTCCAGACCTAACTAGGCATGAGGATGTAGCCGAGATTATTTGTGGTAAATTCTTACGTGAATCAATGCAATTAGTCGATGGCGATGTAGTTGAAATTCAACTACTTAATTGATCCCACATGCGGTGAAGAATCGCTTTTTGTTCTAGCCGGGCCAATTCACGCCAACGGCGAATGTTACCAGAAGGAGCCTCGAGTATTGGGTCATCGGTTTGCAAATCTTCGATTGCAGGCCAAGCCACATTCCACAGAATCAACCAATCACTATCCGCTAATCCGAGATCGTCATAGATAGTGGGATTGTGCAATGCATGTTCTACCCTTTGCGCAGTTACTTTTCCACTTACCAAACCCAATAATGCCGAAGCGATTCTCCGCACTTGATTCCAAACAAAGGCGGTACCGGTTATTTCGAAACCAACCAAACGCTCACCACTATACCATGGTTTACATGATTCGACTACACGGACATAATTTTTGCCCGCTTCCTTACGAGATAAATTACTCCAATCATGTTCACCCTCAAAAATACTACACCATTCTGTGAAAATTGCATGGTCGGGTTCTTGCCATCGTTCCATCGCTTCCATTCGATAGCGATAGGTACGGTTTAATGCATGTCTTGGCAACCAGTCTTCATCTACTCTTCGTGCATCGAAGAGAGCGATGCTATTTGGTAATCTATCACGGGTTGCTTTGAGAAAGCCCTTCTCTTGCATTCCGAGCCATCGCTTTTCCTCAACATCTACAATGCCGCCATTTACTCTGACATTTACTCCCGCATCAGTGCGGCTGGCCATTTGAATAGGCATATCTTCACGAGTGAATTTATTCTTGTGAAATACTTTGAGGAACTCACCCTGAACCGTACTGACGTCAGGTTGGATTTGACTGCCGTGAAAGTCGTCACCGATATGGCCAAATCGGTAGAAGATTCGGGCTGTATCGCCCATAGTTAATCACTCGCTACTTAGAGTGGTAACCGCATCTTCAGCACTATATCCGAGTCCACCGACTGCCCATGTCAAGGCTTGCTTGAGCCAAGGTGCAACCATTGGATTGTTTCTCTCAGGATCAAGTCTTTCGATTGCCTCTACGATTAGGCGACTGGCATCGAAGAGAGTGTCTTCGACGGGGATTTCTGCGAGGTCAGCCATCTTTTCTAAGCGCTGATATTCCTTGACAGCCATCGGTATGCGACCACAGTCAAGACAGAAGTTAGCGAAACTTGCAACGTATTCGAGATTCTCTTCATCGAGAGCCATTGCCTTCTTGTATCCCTGCATAATCTTACCAGCAGGAACATCCTCTTCCATATCGATTGAAAGACGCATGAATGCAGCTTCAGCCCAGCCATAATGTGCGGCTGCATTATCTGATTCAGTTTCTCTAATAGTGTCAAAAAGTCCCATGGCGCTGGTAAAGTCGCCGTTTGCTAGGACCATGCCGGCTTCTTGCATTTGCTCGCTCATAGAGCAGGCGTTAGGCCCTTGGTTCTTGAAACCTCTGACCAGCTTCACTTGACTACGTTATCGAGCTTTTCCTTCAACTCGGAAAGCACGCCAGATTGGCTATGCTTCTGGTGCATCTCATTGAGTAGGTTTTCGGTAGCGCGCCAATTGCGTATCTGGTAGAAGCAATACTTTGCATCTGGCCTTTCGATTTTAGAGGTACGTGTATAGGTCATAAAGGCAAATAATTTCTTGAAGATACCTTTGTTACCTGTAGATCCGACTGAGACACTCATGCCTTCTTCGACGATTTCCAATTGATTACCGGTATCGGTGATGATGGTCACATAGCCAAGGATACTGCCAAGAGCGGTTCTTTGTGTACGAATCTCACGGATATTATCGTAGAGTATTCTGCGACCGTCACCCGGGATAAACAGATGTTGGGTATAGATGACTCGATGGTTAGTGATAGCGTATTGGAAACTATTCTGGTAGAATAATGTGAACCCTACCATTAGGGAGCTCCATAGAATACCAAACAGTGTATAACTGAATTCAAGAGGTATGTAACCCTCCTCTCTGTTTGTTAATAGTACAACTATGATATCTTCAAATTCAACGATCAGTGGGGCTAATGAGACCACTAATAGGAATGTGGTGACCCAGCCATTGCTTCCTGGGAGATTGAACATTCGGTTTAGCCAAGTAAGTAGAAGTAAGGCCATTACTACGCCAATGTTTCCTAAATCAGACAACTCCAATAGCCAAACCAAAATAGTTACTACTGCGTTTGAATCGGTGGTATCGAAACTATCAGCCCAGCCGAATAAGAGGTGAATCCCCAAAATCAGTGCAGCGATGATGTAAAGTTCTATGAAAGCAAAGAAAGATGGCTTTCTTGTCATTAGAATCTCTTCATCACCAGTTAGGCGAAAGCGCTTACGTAAGGATTCAGCGGCATAGGGGTTCGCTTCTTCCTGCGGCTCCTCTTTCATCTGTGCAGGTTCTTCGATTGCATTTGTTTCAGTGATTTCTTCAACCTCTGATGCCTCTTCTTCAACGGTTTCATCTTCAGACATAGTCACACCTGTGGTTATCTCACACAGCGTGCTAATGATGAACTTTGTGCTAAAAATGGGCAATCACTAGGCATTAATTAATGCAATAATCCCCACGAATGCTCGGCATTTCCATGAATAGTGCCCCAATTGCCGCGTTTTCGCAATTCTTTTTCATCCTTGATGGTTAATTTCTTGACTATCAATGGATATTCATTGTAGGTCAAATGACTCCAAATCCCACCTCTGGTCGGTTGGTCAAAGGTCCAATGGGCTCTCGCTGCAGCTGCTGCTTCGATGCGAATATCGGTTCTTCCATTCCATAAATGAATTGAAAATATTGGCAAGCCATCCTCTCCTATCACTCTCTCTACGGTCGCTTTGGCAAAACTCTCGCTGCGTTGATTTTTAACATCATGAAATAATCCACCCTGAGAGAGAGGGAAATGACCAATATCACGGTGCCTATTTGGCTTTGAGTCTTTAACGGTAACAAGCGGTGATAAATGCGGTACAAACCAATCGATGTATGAGCCATCATCGAGGTGAAGCACTCCCCAAAACCAAGGAATAGAAGGTGCTTGGACACAGACTTTCTGGAAATAAGCACTTCCTTTCACTTCTTTACCGTCGATTGTGCCATTGCAAATCGATCCGTGCAATCGCAAGATGTCATAGCCCATGCCTTTAGCATATTCAGCGCTAGCTTGACGGGCTGTGCTCATCGCAGCGTTCCAAGGGCTCATTGCGAGGTCAAATGATCCATGCTTGGTTTCTAGTCTGAGCCAAAACTCACTCAGGTCTGGTTTCAGTCCCATCGAGAGTTCTTTTTCATTGACGGCTACCACTGCCCCTCCGCTTTCACCTGGCCATTGGGGATTCCCATCACCAACCACTATTATTCGACATGACTCTAAGACGAGTGGTTCATGCATTTCCTTGCCATCATACCACCAGGCTGCAACCATCCCTTCGATGGCAATACCGCCATCCTCATCAATGCCAGGGCGGCCGACAGGTTGCCATTTGACTCCGTTCACCTCGACAAGTGGATTGTCTTTGGTCGACCAAAGTACCATCAATTGTTTACCTGCTGGGTTTCCACCTTCATCTTCAAGCATCACCAGCCACCACCACCAATCCCAAGTCAGATGGTGAATCGGTTCGCGGTCTTGTAGACGCCATAAGCCGCTGAGATCGCCTTCAAATTTCTGCATCAATATCAGTCATCCATCTCTTTGCCTTTGAACAGTGATTGACCAATGAACCAGGCCGCTGCTGCCTGAAATATCAGAACTAGAGAGGCGATTAGTGCTGCTACCCAATTGGTAACTCCTAATCCATGCCCGGAACTGAAGAATCTCAATGGTTCATTGCCTATCAAAGGCCCACATTCATCGCCTAAGGTGCTCCTATCGCAACTTTGTTTTCCTACCCATTCTCCCATTTCGATAAACATGGCCATATCTGGCCAGGTCATCGCAGCCCCAGCATCGACTATCATCAAACCCCAGCCTATGACGCTGAACTTTTGGATTGCAGAATCACCACCGGCTAATACCGATACAAATGCCATGCCCAATTCCCAAGCTGCAAGAATAATTGCGAGAACGACTCCTTGTTTCCATAGGATGCCGAAGGTCGAGAAAATAGCACCATATACCAATGTGACCAGCATCGCTGCGATACATATCGTGAACCAAATGGCAAGGTCTGACAAGCGGAAGAATGATTCAGATGGGCCCATAAATCCAGTAAGCAATGACATCAATAAACAAAGTCCAATTAAGAATGGCCATACTATACCCAGATATCCCAACATTCTGTAGACTAAGATCTCACCTCTTGCTATTGGTTTTGCTATCATGAAATGCATCGTGCCATTTGTCATCTCATCACGAATTAGACCAGTGGCAAGGAATAGAGGCAAGAATATTCCCAAGAGATAGACGATGCCCATCTTGCCTACACCCAAAATAAAGGCACGATGCAACGCCTCCTTAGCATATTTCTCATCATCGGGGTCCTCATCGACATTTCCATCAGATGAAATGATAAGAACCTGTGAATAATTTGAATAGATTAATACTATATTGCAAGGTATTGAATCGCCATTATTATCCTTTTGAGACTGACTTACCAATTGCCCCTCTCGCCTACAATCTCCATCATCATCGTAGCCAACCTTTGATATCTGGGCAAAAGAAGCATTATCCCAGTTGAAATCATCCTCATTTATCCATTTTTCACGTGGGTCGGGTTCAATACCGATTGGATATGAGTTTGAATTATAGGGGTCAGTGCCGTGAATAATCTCCTGCCCTGTCGGATAGCCATCACCATCCCAATCATATGAATCCTGGTCGTTATCTATTGCCTCGATTTGTGTATTCATAGCATCAGCATAGAATAGTGCCACCAATAACATTGAACCTAAACCGACACCGAGAACTACCCAAGTTGAGATTCGAGTGCGGTATTGACGCATTGTGAACTCGGCGATAGCAGTGGCTTTACGATCTAATTTAGACCAGACACTATTCATCTTTTCACTCATCATGAACCCCCCGTGAGATAGCGCAAGATACTTTGTAAATCATCATCAGGACTATCGATTTGTGATACTTTATGCGAGTTATCGACGATTATACCCGGCAACTTGGCATGGACCACACCGAAGTGTTGAGTTTCAATAATCAAGTTGTTAGCATAAGGAATCGAAAGTCCTCTTACCTCTTCGATGTCTATGACATCCTTTGCCAAAGCCTTTGGATCTTCACATGTGATTGAAATTTTGTGGGGATGTTGATCAAGCATCTCTCGAATAGCATGCGAATTACCAAGAGCGAGGAGACGGCCATTATGGAGGATGACGATCTGTTCGGTAATCCTCTCGATTTCATGCAAGATGTGCGATGAAACCAACACCGTTCTCCCCATCCGACCCAGTTCTCTAATCACATTCATGATCGAGGTTCTCGCTAGGGGGTCACAGCCCTGGAGTGGCTCGTCGAGTATGATTAACTCTGGGTCGTTGACTAGAGCATGAGCGATTTTGACCCGTTGGCGCATACCTTTGGAAAAGCGACCGATTTGTTTTAGCATCACATCGCCTAATCCTACAAAGTTCAACACCCGTGTCGCTTCCTTTTCTGCTTCATCACGTGTCAGTCCATGCAATCTCGCAAAAGTGGTGATGAAATCCAATGCCGTCATCCAATCATGCATCTTTTCGTGTTCGGGAACAAAGCCGACACGCGCATATGGTGCTGTATTTTTCCACGGGTTCTGGCCAAATAATTTGACCTCACCGGCACTTGGTTTTATCTTCCCCATCATCAATTTGAACAAAGTAGATTTGCCGGCACCATTCATTCCTAAGACTCCAGTTACACCACCACTTAGAGCAAATGAAATACTGGTCAGCGCATTGATACGGCCATATTGTTTGCTGACATTATCGAACATCACTACAGGTGCGGTATTATCTGGTACCCATTCTTTGGTTTCGGCTTCACCGACTTGAGATAGATCTGGCATCATTCTCGAGTCACTTCCAAAGATGAGATTCTGGTTGCTAGAACATAAAGAGCCAAGCCATTGATTGCAATAATTGAAGCAAGACTCCAGGTCCAAGGATGATCATAGGTCATTTCAATCCCCATCAGGGCCTGCGTTACGTGGGCAACGCAATCGAATGGCGAAATAACATAGAGGATGGTTTTGTCGAATAGTCCATTGACGATTGCAGCAAGAGTTCTCGTGCCCATTATCACTGCAATGAGTCCTATCCCTGGGAAGAAACGCCCTTTGGATACACTGGAGAGTGCCAAGCCGATTGCGGTGTAGGTGAATGCGATTAGAATGCCACCGAAAAACGCAGTTAGGAAGGAGGGGAATGTGTCGATTATCCAGGACCATCCACGCCCCATTACCAATATTTCAGTGAAGTAGTAAAGCGCCAAGGTACCATTGATGAATATGAAGAGGATAATGGCGATAGAAAGAAACTTCATCGAAGCATAATCCAGTCTTGAAATCGGGCGGGAAAAGTACAGTGCACTCGTTCCATGAGAACGATCGTCGCTAATCATTCCGCCAACCAATAACGCTGCTATTACCGGATAATACAGGACATTTCGGGGGAAGAATCCAAGAACATGGCCGTAAAGATTGTCACGGTTAACTCCGAACATCGAATAGAGTTCATTCTCACCGATGACTCCTGCTAGCAATATCAGCAGGACATCGCTACAACTAGCTAGCAGGATTATCAATAGAGCAAGTCGGATGAAAATCCCCCATGGCCGATGACCTTTTTTGACCACACCTAGTAGGTGATGGCGCAAGATTGCCCAATTCCGCATCCATCTTGGGTTGAGAATGCCACGCCAAGGCTGGTATATTTGTTCAAATATCTGTCCTGATTCTACAGTAGCCTGAGCGACGTTTGCCGAAACCACTTCATCACCACCGCCAGAACCCCATGCGCTATCCATGCGACTTTGTCCGGTTACCGGAGTGCTTGCAGCAATGTCTCCTTCGCTCAAACTATCCCCTCAGCGAATAGGTCGTCACTACCCTTGATTTCATAGCCTAATCTCTCCATGATGACAAGGAATAAATCCTCAAGACTGGCTTCGTGGTCATGCATTCGTCGGATTTGGGTGCCGCTGCGATTAGCAGCGCTCAGAATAGCGTCATATGTTTCTTCACCATCGTGGCGGATTCTCATCACTCTACCTTCGCGGCGCACTCTCATGCCGCTGCTAGAGAGATCGTTCTCGAACTCGGTCGCATGACCCCAGACGTGGACTTCAACTTCTTTGTCAATTGCTTTCAAATCCTCGATACGTCCTTGAGCAGCAAGATGGCCCTTGTGCAATAAAACGATATTTTCACAGACTCGTTCTACATCTTCCATCAAATGACTAGCCATTAGCACCGAGCGCTGGCCACTCCTGATCGTCGTTTCCAATGTTGTGAGCATGAATTCACGTGCTGAGGAATCCAAACCATTGCTAGGCTCGTCGGCGATAATCAAGTCGGGGTCATGTATCAAGGCACAAGCTAGTTTAGTCGCCTGTTTCATGCCGGTGGAAAAACTGCCAACTTCGCGATATCGTTGTTCGCCGAGTCCAACATATTCCAATGATTGATGAGCACGCGAAAGGGCAACCGTTGGATTCATTCCCAGTAATTCACCACTATATCTTACTTGATGAATCGCATCCATATTGGGATTCAAAGCATCGTATTCAGGCATGTATCCAATGCGACTACGGATCGCTTCACCCTCGGTTCGAATATCGTGCCCCAGAACTTCTCCCTCTCCCGAAGTCGCTTGAATCAAGCCGAGAATAGTCTTGAGGAAAGTGGACTTCCCTGCTCCATTTGGACCTAGTAATCCAGTTGCGCCATAGGGTACCGAAAGGTCAAGTGCATCGAGTGCGACGTGAGGCCCATATGACTTGGAGAGAGCCTTGGTCTCGATGAGCAAGTCCTCGACCATGGTTCGACACCGAGCATCAGGCCTTTGAATCTCACCCCATTAGGGGTGGGTTGCCTGCTCTTACTTTGACAGCAATCCCTTTCGAGAATGCCAACATCTCTTTGGCATCACATTGAGCAACCCCAATTCCAAGTAATTCGTCTTTTGAATTAACTATCAAACACATTTCTCCGATACGAGTCAAATCATCACAAGCGCTAACGAATGCGTGGAAGACATTTCTTCCTTTGCGAATGAATGGTTCTGCGTCTTCAGCAACGGTGACCCGTGCCAATCCTGAGTCTAATGAGTGAGCCCATTTTGCCCCTTCGATAGTCATCGACATCCCTCCGTGGGATAGAGTTGGACTAAACAAATGCTTACCGTCACTTGCAATGACATTTCTCACCCGTCCGGTTTTACTCTTGACATAAGTCACCCCTTCCATTACCGCTACTGCATCTTCGGTTTTCACATTGAAGAGAACACGTAATTTATCGATTATTTGTTCGCGCCAAATCATCTCTCTCGGACACGCATCTCCCGGCTCCAATCCAAGTAATTCAAAGGCTCGTTCATGGAGTTCATCACCCTCCAGATCAAGTAAAATAAGTTCCCTGTCATCAAGGTTTAACACTTTGAGATCATCAAGCATCGGCTCTTTCTTCCAGACATTTCCAGCACCATCGATGTGTGCAAAAGGCTGTAAGTCTTCCAGGGAATAAGGTAGTAATCCAATAGGTGTCGAGATGAGGATAACCAAATCACTCTCGACGTTCTTTAGACGGGCAATTAGATTCCCTGCACGTTCGCGCCATGGTCCTGATTCGCCATGAATAATCAAGACCCTGCCATCATGTAAAGGACTCCAACGTTCAATCAATCGATTCCTTGCTCGCACCAGTTCCGGTCGTAGTGCTGTTTCATCACTCATCCAAGCGACACCACCGCTTTTCGGTGTTTGTTGCGACTCCAAAATCCACTCGCTTTTTAGATCAAGAATGTAGTTCCATGCGTCTCGTAGCGATGGATGCTGGTGACTTCTTTTTTCTGCCAATTCCCAGATCTTCCCTTCTCTAACCGCCTGGCGGCAACGAGCGAATTCGGCTAAGGTCATCTCAAGATTATAGTGTGCAAGTATTTTCAGTTTCGCATCTTTATCAAGAGCGCGAACTTCCTCTGGAGTGCATTCTGCCACACAGGGCATCATTAGGGGCCATTCGACCAATTCATCGATGCGTTCAGTACCCCAAGGGCAGAGCAATCTACCATCACGAGCAAATAGGGCATAGGCTGCACTATCGAAGAGATCTGCACCTAGAGCTACCGCCATTGGGAATAGCATTGGGTGACCACAGCCGAATAGATGGACCGGTTTTGATGGGTTCAATTTACCTTTGCAGGCGAGGATAATCTTTGCCAATTCGACATAGGATTGCTGTTCCATAATTGGTACGATTCCTCCAATCGGATGAACTGCAAAATCGAGGTTTGACATCTCCGATGCACTTTTCTCTCTCAGGTCTGAAAATAGCCCACCTTGAATCGGTCCATTGAGCATCATTTCTTTGGCACATTCTAGAGAGGTGACTCCTCTGGTTATGGTTTCCTCTACCGCTTCATCAACCTCTTCGTAACTCATGTCGGGGCGGGTGAATATATCGAGCATTGTTGCGATATCGACACCGATACTTGCTTGGAATTCTACAATCTCTTCTACGCCGACTTCGACATCACCATAAATATATGATTGGAAGGTACCACTATCGGTCATCACAATACCAGGGAAGTCGAGCAATGCATGCACTCCTTCCTTCTGCGCCTTCTCACGGAGATAATCATGTTTCCAGATCACATATGAATTTGTTATAACTGCTTGAATGCCATATCTATCCCACATTTCTCTAGGTTCAATGGTGCGGATATTGGGGTTGATTACAGGTAATAGACATGGTGTTTCGAGAACGCCATGAGCGGTATGAAGTCGGCCGAGACGTGCCCTTCCGTCACGAGCGGTAATCTCGAATAAACCGTTATCTTGCTCGCGGCATGGTTTGGGGCCATCGCGGGTTTGATTCGACCACTTAGTCATCGAAGTGGCCTCTCGCCTTCCCCTCTTCAAGCCTGCTCTCTATACGAACTCTACTTGACCGTGAGCGAGGACGAATTCTCGCCCGAGTTCGTCAAAGGTATCTAGTAGATTTGCCGTGTATCTGATGCGGAAAATTTCAGCATCACTTTCAAGGTCGTCTTTGATACTCTGTAGAGTGGCAGGAGCTGCGCCACAGGCAAGACAAGCACCAGTGAGGTCGAGGATTAAATCGAGCCCATCTTCAGTCTCGATATTTGAAGTCACAGTGATACCACCGCCATGGCCATCTAAAGCAGCCCGGACTTCACCCAACCGTGCCAACAAGGAGGGGAGTATGTCATCGACGGCGGATAAACTGATGTTGCGTAATCGGCTATCTTCTTCTGGATCTGAATTTTCAGCAATTCGTCGCATTGCTTCTACGCGTAAGGCTTCAGCAGCCTCGCGCCGATAACGTTCGACTAAATCCTCGTCCACGTATCGTCGAGAGTAATCTGCTTCAAAGCCTTGTGTGATTATGAGCGTCAAATCAGTCGCTTGATAAGGGGTAAGAGATTAGCAAGAAATATGGCGGAGGAAGTTCTCAGGTTGTCCGACCTTCACGTCAGTGTCGAAGGCACTGAGATTATCAAGGGTCTTTCCTTGGTTATCAACCAAGGTGAAGTGCACGCGATAATGGGTCGTAATGGCTCTGGGAAGTCAACTCTTGCTAATGTTTTGATGGGTCACCCCGCATATGAAATCACTTCAGGTGAGATTTATTATCAGGGTAAACCGTTGGTAGATCTCGAGGTGCATGAACGGGCGAGAGCGGGAATGTTCCTCTCATTTCAGTATCCAAGTGCAATTCCTGGAGTTCAAGTCGGTAACTTCTTGCGTAAGTCGGTGAATAGCGTTCAAGGCGAATCTGCGCTAAGTGCAAGGGAATTCAGGGTCGAACTTAAACAACGAATGGAATTACTTTCGATGGATAAGACCTTCCTTTCTCGCTATGTAAACGATGGTTTTAGTGGCGGCGAAAAGAAGCGATTGGAGGTTTTACAGATGCTATTGCTGCAACCTAAACTTGCTATTCTAGATGAGACTGATTCCGGTTTGGATATCGATGCTCTCAAAGTAGTATCAGAGGGGATAAACAGTATGCCTAGCCAAACATCTAGTCTGATAATTACTCATTACCAACGTCTACTCGATTACGTCAAACCTGATTTTGTCCATGCTATGATTGATGGTAACTTCGTCAAATCAGGTGGTCCAGAACTGGCGATAGAACTGGAAGAAAAAGGCTATGACTGGCTTGAAGTCTAACTATAGGTTGTGAAATGATGAATGATGATGCACAAGATGCTGTCGGCGATTACAGATATGGTTTTCATGACCCGGAAGATTCTACTATCCGTTTCGATAAGGGTTTGACCGAACAAGTAGTTCGTGATATTTCCGAGTTGAAGAATGAGCCGGAATGGATGACAGATATCCGTGTCAAGGCTTACCGACACTTCGCGGAAAGAGTGATGCCCGATTGGGGTAATTGCGAGATGCTTAATGCCATCGACTTTGATGCAATCACTTATTTCCTACGTTCAAGCAAAGGCACTGAAAGCGATTGGGATGATGTACCAGAAGCTATCAAGAACACCTTCGACCGATTGGGAATACCAGAGGCAGAGCAAAAATGGCTGGGTGGTGTAACCGCACAATATGAATCCGAAGCAGTTTATCACTCGTTAAGAGATGACTTAGAACAGCAAGGGGTTCTATTCTTCGATATGGACTCTGGTCTGCGTGAACATCCTGAAATTGTCAAGAAATATTTCTGTAGTGTTGTGCCTTATTCCGATAATAAATTTGCTGCACTCAATACTGCCGTATGGTCTGGTGGATCATTCATCTATGTGCCAAAAGGGGTTCATGTCGAGATGCCGATTCAGGCTTATTTCCGCATCAATGCCAAGAACATGGGGCAATTTGAGCGTACTCTAATCATTGCTGATGAAGGTAGTTCAATCCATTATGTCGAAGGCTGTACTGCTCCAACATATTCTACTGAAAGTCTTCATTCAGCCGTCGTTGAATTGATTGCAATGGAAGGCGCAACAATCCGTTATTCTACCGTGCAAAACTGGTCGGTCAACGTTTACAATTTGGTGACCAAGCGTGGAATAGCGCACAAAAATTCTACCATTGAATGGGTTGACGGAAATATCGGTTCTAAACTGACTATGAAATATCCCGCTGTTATTCTAAAGGGTGAGGGATCTCATGCAGAGGTCATTTCAGTTGCTTATTCAGGTTCGGGTCAGCATCAAGACGCTGGAGCAAAAATTCATCATCTAGCCAGTAACACTACTTCGAGAATCCTCTCGAAATCGATATGTAAGAACGGTGGTCGATCATCCTACCGTGGACTTCTACAGGTTTCACCAAAGGCACAGAATTGTCGTTCAAAAATTGTCTGTGATGCTCTTGTCCTAGATGAGGATAGCCAATCAGACACCTATCCAACCATGGAGGTCGCAAATTCCAGCGCTGATCTTGAGCATGAAGCGAGTGTTTCCAAAGTCAGCAGTGACCAATTATTCTATCTGATGTGTCGAGGACACTCCGAAGATGAAGCCATGGGATTGATAGTCAATGGTTTCTTTGAGCCCTTTACTCGTGAATTGCCAATGGAATATGCGGTTGAACTAAATCGATTATTACAATTGGAGATGGAGGGGTCAATCGGGTGAGCACCTATCTTGAGATCCCTATTCCACCATCTTCAGATCACCTTTGGCGCTATACGCCATGGAAGCGGGTTCATCCAAGTGCAGTGAACACCATCCCCGATGCACAACCACTAACCATTAGTGGTGGCGATTTATTCAAGGCTGTTATCACAGATAGCGATGAGATTGCTAGAAGTTTCATTCATAGTATCGCCCAATGCCAAGAATTAGTGCTCGCTGATGAAGATTTGGTAATCGATGTCAAATCATCGGGCCACGTCGCAGCAGGGGAGTTGAAAATTGTCGCTAAAGGTCATAATACGCTGGTCATCAATCTCATGGGCGAAGCAAGTTGGGCTGGATTGAGAATAGTTGGTGAAGTATTACCAGCCTCATCTCTTTCAATCGCATTGATCAACGAACTCTCAAGCGAATCACGATTACTAAGAGTCGAGGATTGGGTTGTTGGTAAAGATGCAAGTTTAGAATTTTCTACTCTTTCAGCCGGTGGTAGTTATTGCAAGACTGATATTCGAGTTAATCTAACTGCTAAGGGTAGTGAGTGTCGTGGTTCAGTTGCGATTCACGGTACTGGAAAACGCCATGATGATCATCATTTTGAGATAAGTCATGCAGCGGGATACACTACGTCAGGTTTGGTGATGCATGCTGCCTGTGATGACAAATCCCGGTCAATCGGCACTGGCCTTTTGAAGATAGAAACCAATTGTGATGGCAGTAATGCTGGTCAAATTTTCCGCAATCTATTACTTTCAGAAAAATCTAGAGCGGAATCGATTCCAGAACTAGAGGTTCTTTCAGATGATGTCAAAGCAGCACATGGTGCTGCTAGTGCTCCGGTTTCAGCTGAACAATTACACTATCTGATGAGTCGAGGTTTAACAAAAAGCGCTGCCGAAGCACTAATTGTTGAAGGGTTTTTGATGGATGCATTCAAAGATATACGCAACAAGAAAGTAGTTGCTGCAATGCGCAATGCCTTGCTATTGCATCTGGATTGTCTGGTGATTTGAATGTCGATACGTGATGATTTCCCTATCCTTAATCGGAAGGTCAATGGGGAGTCATTGGTATATCTAGACAATGCGGCAACCACACAAAAACCACAGATTGTAATCACGGCGATGAATGATTATTATCAGAATTCAAATGCCAATGTCCACCGTGCGGTCCACACTCTGGCTGGAGAAGCGACCGAGGGCTATGAAGCCTGCAGAAACGAATTGAAGAATTGGTTCAACGCCGGGCGGGTGATAATTACCAGCGGTACTACAGAATCGATCAACCTTGTCGCCCATGCCTGGGCTAGAGCTAATCTCGTGGCAGGTGATGCAGTAATTCTAACGGAGATGGAGCATCATAGTGATATCGTTCCGTGGCAATTACTTGCTCAAGATATTGGAATAGAGTTGCGGTTTGTTTCTCTTAATGAAGATTTAACTCTTGATCTAGATGCATTTGAGGCCTCGCTTGTGGGAGCAAAACTCGTTGCCTGTGTTCACACTAGTAACGTATTGGGAATCCGTAACCCAATCGAGAAAATAATCAAAATGTCACATGCGAATGGAGCGAAGGTTCTACTAGATTCTGCGCAGGCAGTTCCCCATGAAAAAATTGATTTCAAGGATTTAGATGCAGATTTCCTTGCATGTAGCGCTCATAAAATGTGTGGTCCTACCGGTATTGGCTGTCTGCTGGTAAAAGAAGATTCATTTAATCAAATGCAGCCATTTATGGGTGGCGGTGATATGATTCAAACCGTTACTATCAGTGGCTCAACCTACCAAGAAAACGAACACAAATTCGAAGCAGGAACTCCCCGGATTGCAGAAGGTGTAGGTTGGGCTGCCGCTCTAAAGTGGCTCAGCAAAATCGATTTGCATAGCGAACATCTTCGCCTTTTGGAAATTGCTCGTTGGACAGCACAACAAATCAAGGACATCCCAGGGATGACGGTTTTCGGCCGGCATGCTGATGGTGATTCAGCGGTAGTCTCTTTCATTCACGATAGCGTTCATCCTGAAGACATGGCACGACTTCTAGATGCCAGAGGAATCGCTATCAGAACAGGACATCATTGTGCTCAACCATTGATGCAAAGGCTGGGTGTTGAAGGAACTATGCGAGTCTCATTCTACCTTTACAATAACCAAGCAGAAGCAGAATTATTGATTGAAACCATGAAAGGAATAGTGGAGAGGTTTTCATGACCTGGCCACCTGCTTTACAAGAGGTCATCGATGAGTTTTCTGAGATTGAAGATGCGATGGAGCGTCTTGAGGTCCTGATGGATTTTGCCGAGGAAGTCGATGAATTGTCAGAAGAAGAATGGAGTGATGAAAACCTCGTCAAAGGTTGCCAATCAAGAGCCCACGTGGTGCTTGAAAAACGTGATAATACCATCTGGATGCGAGCAGCAGCCGATTCAAAGATGGTACAGGGTTTGATGGGGATCTTGACTATTGCTGTAAATGGTGGAACGGTAGAGCAGGTGCTTGAATTGACACCTGATTTTGTCCTTGAGATGAAGGTTCTGAATACTCTGACTCCTAGTAGATCTAATGGTTTTCGAACCATGTTTGATATGATTCAAAAAACAGTAAAGGAGATGAAATAATGGTTGATGAACAAATGGTAATGACTGCACTATTCGAGGTAGAAGACCCCGAATTGAAGATTTCGATTGTAGATTTAGGCCTCGTTTATGCGGTTAGAATCGAACAAAAAGAAGGTGAATGTCACGCTGAGGTAGACCTCACTCTAACTAGTCCTGGTTGCCCTGCAGCGCCGGAGATAATGGCAGCAGCACACCGAGCAGCCCTGTCCGCAGAAGGTCTAGATAGTGTTCACATCAACTTGGTATGGACTCCAAGATGGGATCCAAAAATCCACGCTAGTGAAGATGCTCGCATGGATATGGGCATCTGGGATTAAATATTCATTTAATCCGATTAACGACGGACTATGATAGTTAGAATATCTCCGTCTTTTAGGGGATGATCAAGTCCAACCCTCTGCCAATCGAATTTAGCAGAAGGTCCTTTTACGCGTGAAAAGCGGAATTTGCGCACGAAATCCCGATGCAATCTATTGCAGATCATCTCAACTGTCGAATCATCCTTTACAATCATCGGCTCAACCATATCGGCTTCTTGCCCCTGGGGTTTGAGGAAAACACGCATAAAGCCGAGATTATCATAGATGAAATCTTTCAAATTATCGAGACCAATATCCTTGAATGCAGATATTCTCATAATTGGCCATTCTGGCGGCAATACCCCTTCGATATTCGTTATTTGTTCCTCGGTAGCGATGTCGATTTTATTTATCGCTACTACTGAGCGAGAGTAGACACATGTGCCTGCGAGGATATCGACGATTTGGTCGGGAGTGACATCTGTTCGCAAGGTGACAATTGCGCTGGTATAACCAAAACTCCGTATGATATCGGCTATCTCTTCATCTTCAAGATGGGTTTGCTCGACAGTGCTTCTGACATCGATTCCGCCGCGTAGAGTGCGTGAAATGAAGACTGGGGGTCTTTTCTGGTTCAAGCGCATGCCCGCATTTTCTAATTCACGGTGGAGAATCGAGAAATGTGCTTCTTGGAAGGGATCGACGATGTAGAGAACCATGTCACAAGATCGAATTACTCCAAGAATCTCCTTACCTCTTCCTCTGCCTTCTGCAGCCCCTTTAATCAGTCCCGGTAGATCGAGAATCTGGATTTTCGCACCTTTGTGCTCCATTAGTCCAGGGATACAGGTAAGAGTGGTAAATGCGAAACTACCGGTTTCAGATTTAGCATCGGTTACCTTTGAGATTAGTGTGGATTTCCCAACACTCGGGAATCCCACTAGGGCTACCGATGCATCACCGGATTTTCTAACTTCAAAACCTTTAGCAGGACCGGCTGATTTAGCTGAAGCAGCAACCTTTTCTTCTTTGTTTTTGAGTTGGGCGATCTTGGCTTTGAGTTTACCAATATGAGCATTTGTCGCCTTGTTTTTTTGAGTTTTATAAATCTCATCATAGAGGGCTTGAATCTGCTCCTTGATGGTCGCCATCGTTAGCCCTCATTCCACTCGGGCAGAAGGATGCTCTTGAATGCTGCCGCTGCTCTCGGCTGTGCGTGAAGAATCCGGAACTGTTGCCATTGTGGCAAGTCTCGAACAGATGTTGCAGAAATATGAGCCATTTATGGGGGTGACCATAGATGAGGAGGGATATTATCGTCTTTACACACCAACTCGAAGACCATTCATCGCAGTCGCTATTCAAAAAAACACGTTGGTATCTATTCTATGCCAATTTTCGATAATCTCTCTCTTATCGGGAAATTAAGTGAACGTATAATCGGCAAGACACGTATCGGTTTTCGTACAGATTACGACCCTCTCTTAGGAGAGATTCCAGCATATTTCCAACGCTGCTTTCAGCATTGTGTGTTTAATGATCAGGTGCCGATGCACTGAAACCGAGGCTGGGTTTGCCGTGACTATGGCCATAGAGATGCAACTTCATCTGCTCGATGAAAAGGCCCTCGAAAAGTTGCTAAATATGGATTGGAATGAACTGGTTAGTGGGCTGGAGAATGGCACCTTGCGTGATATCAGACCAGGGGAAGACAAGCGCTTACATCGGGCTTTTGATATCGATTGTGAAGCTGAGATTCTCGATAGAATGAGTGAGATAGAGGGCCAAGGAATAGTAAAAGCGGTCCTGAGAAAAAACAGATCACATGATTTACTTCTTAATTTGATGCAATATGCAAGTCCTGGCTATTGGGAGGCTTGGGAAGGTCGCTGTTTCATTTATCTTGAAAATGCCATTGGTAGAGAGATTGCCGATGTTGATGAGATGTATCTCAGTGAGTTATGGCATGAGGTTCGTAAAGGCTTAGCACAAATGACAGAGAATGAATATTCACAGAAGGTTTGTAACGATTGGATGGAGCGTCGCAAAGCACTGGGTGAGACACTTGAAGAAAAACAAGATCCACGTATAATTCCCACTTTTGAAGCTCATGATCGAACTAGTAGAACTTTGCATCAGGCAATCAACAGCGAAGGATTCGTGCAGATAGTCGGCCGAGAGCACCTACCCGCAGCTGATTGGGGCCATGAAGAGTGGAACCTTCGCAATCTATTACAAGCGTCGGATTGAAGAATGAGTTGCTTCTGGGTTATTCAATGTCAGACGATGTGGTCTCTGAGGAGGTCGTTGATGAGGAACTCCTCGCACAGCAATCCGAAAGTTCAGATGATGAGGAAGTAGTCGTCGAAGAAGAGCCAATTGATCCTCTAGTCGAAGCACTTACTAGAGCCGAAAAAGCCGAAAAAGAGATTTTATATCGTGATGCTGAGATTCAGAATGTGCGCAAGCGTATGATGGCTGAAAAGGCAACATCTATCGTCTATGGGACGCTTCCTCTAGCACGAAGAATGCTGACAATTCTAGCCGATATCGACCGAGCGTTAGCAGTTGGAGAAGATGAAGCATTGAGATTGATCCGTACAAAGATGTGGACTGAATTATGTGCAGACGGCGTCGCTAAAATCGAAGCAAAGGGCTTGGTATTTGACCCGGTTAAGATGGAAGCTATTACCACGATTCCATCTTCAGATGATTATCCACCTCACACTGTAGTTGAGGTTTTAGAAGCTGGCTTCACATTCAAAGAGCGGGTTATTTTTGCCAGTAAAGTCGTAGTCGCTAGTGAGTGACTAGATGCTTGAGCTACGTTTTCCCCATTTGACGAAGCGGTAACAAGCCATACCTATTAGCAGGCCACAAATGGCTGATATAATCATCAAAAACGTACTGCTATTATCTATTTCAGTTGCACTAGCGATAGTGAACAATAAAAGCACTGACGAAATAAATCCAAGTCCACCGGCAAGACCAATTCCGGTTAGATAGATTATTCCCTGCTTTAGGAGACCCACGTAGAGATGTAGGCTAGGTCAGTTATCAATGTTCACCCTGTATAGGGTCGCTGACCAGCAATTTGTGATAGTCTGTAAATGCCATCATACTCAATTAGCCACTCAATTACAGCATCTGGTAGCATTTTTGCCATCACTTCTCGTAATGCTTCATCATCACCGACGGTAGAAAGCATGGTCAAAGTTTGACGAATACGCCATCCTTCAAGTCTTTCCCTATCATGTAATTCAACAAAATCAACTTCAAAACCATCTGTGCGGTATAATTCAGCAGTCGCTTCATCAGAGGTGACCAAAACCCCTTCTCCATGGACCTTTTTAGCATGTTCTACCCAATTAGGTGGGTCGTTAATGTCGTCGATCAATACGATTTCAGCAGTTCTATTGCCTAGCCATGCTTGTAACATTTGCTTGCGTTCTTCCCCGGTCCATGGATTGTTTTCTTCATGACCAAGTTGAGCGCTACCTATTGCAATAGTCGTATCTCCTCGGGCTAGAGCGTGTTCAAGTATAGTGATATGACCGTTGTGGAGAGGTTGAAACCTGCCCAAAACTATGTTCATGGAATCACCTGAAATATGACTCAACATCAACTTTGGCTAAATCATGGCCACAATCTCGAAAGCACTGTAACATCCTTTGACAACCCTCTATCATCTCGGGAATAGGAGTTTCACCCATGCTGCCGATTCTGAACATCTTGCCCTTGAGATGGTCTTGTGCCCCAATTACGTAAGTACGGTATTCATCCTGCAGCTTTTTCCGCCAGGAATCGTCGATACCCTCTGGATACAAGATAGCAGTTACTGTATCTGAACGTCCTTCTACATCTGCTAATAATTCGAATCCGAGGTCAGAGAATAAATTGCGAACACCATTTGCCATCAGAGCACAACGTGCAATTCTTTCATCCAGTCCTTCAGTGCGCAGGTTGTCTAGTGCAGCAGCCCAGCCCATAGAAGCATTGATGGCAGGAGTCCACGGTGTTTGGTCGTCAGCTCCTTTCTTCAATGCTGCCTGCAAATCGAGATAATATGCTGGATTACTCTGGCCGGAATTACGGATTTCACCACAACGGTCAATGAATTGATTATTGATAGCAATCGCCGCTATTCCACTAGGTCCAGCAGTACATTTCTGTGCCCCGACCACCGCTGCTTCGACTGACCACTTTTCTAATTCTACCTCGATACCGCCGACACTGGTAATACCGTCTAGGATGAGTGCAACTGAGTATTTTCTACAAAGTTCAGCGATGGCATCAGCGTCTTGGGTAATTCCAGAACTAGTTTCATTGTGGCAGATAAGCACGGCTTCAAATCCACCTTTGGAAAGCAAACTTTCCATGTGTTCGTGATCAAATGTACGACCCCATTCCCCATTCAGATGTTCGACTTGGCAATAACTGCCGCAGATCTGTGCTACCCTTTCACCAAACTTGCCATTTGTCGGAACTAGAACTCGATCATTCGGCCGGAATCGGTTAGCGATAATCATCTCCATAGCAGCGGTTCCACTGCCTGAAACTACGACTACCTTGTAGTCATCATCTCCACTCCAAGATTCGGTTCCAGAATCCGGTAGTGATGGACTAAGGCCAAATGCGACGCGTAAACCGCTGTTTAAACGTGCCATGATAGCGCGATATTCACTTCCCCTTGAGGTGATGGTTGGATGAGACATTGCGGTTAGACAATTCACTGCCATTCGCGTTGGTCCGGGAACCAAAAAGCAATCATCAATGACACTCATATCCGCTTCTGGTCGCGTCTGGACAATGAACCTATGTGAGGGTGAGGCTGAAGAGCAGAACCTCTCAGGGTCATTCATGCTGCGCATTGGTCTTGCTATGTTACAGGGTGCTCGTTATGAGCATGCTGAAGCATTGCGCGGTGCTGCAAAGGAATTAGGAATCTCACTCGAGATTGTTGATTTAAGGCGCAGTGACCAAGTTTCTCGTTTAGATGGAGTGGTATTACCTGGCGGGGAATCTACTGCAATGAAATTAGCATCCAGTTCTGAGATGCTTTATGAGGCACTCTGGAGTGAGATAGAACAAACGGATTTACCGGTATTAGCCACTTGTGCTGGGGCGATCTTGCTCTGTGAAAATAATTTACTATCTGCCAGCATAGACCGTAATTCCTACGGTCGTCAAATCGACTCTTTCCAAGCACCACTGCAGGTTGATATGGAGATTTCTGTATTGGATTCTCTCGAGGCAACTGAACATTCTAGGGATGAATATGGCCATAAACCGCTGATGGTTTGGCATGAAGCAGAACCTGAGTCGGAAGACTTTCCAGGAGTATTTATCCGAGCACCGCGATTTATTTCATTCGAATGTAAAGCGGTGGTTTTTCTTAAAGATGAAACTGTAGGTGTATTGGAAAAGAATCGTCTAGCCCTGACATTCCACCCAGAACTGACTCGCGATCACAGATTTCATCGCTGGTTATTACAAAGAGCAGGTGAAAGAAGATGAGTCTAAATTTAACCATGGCTAGTGAAGTTCTTCCACCTGAAGAGGGAGAAGCAGAAGGTTGTATTCAATGCCAGAAAGGATCTAAAATGGTATTATTTGTAACCGGTCGTTGTCATTGGGGTTGTGATTATTGTCCACTTTCCGACAATCGTCGTGAAACGCCTGATATGTTTGCCAATGAACGCCGCTGTTCGAATTGGGAAGAGGTAATTGAGGAAGCTAGAGCAATGCGCGCTACCGGGACTGGTATTACTGGTGGCGACCCGATGCTTGATTTCGAGAAGACCGTCGAAGCGGTTCAGGTTCTCAAAAAGGAGATGGGTGCTGACCACCATATCCACTGTTATACCTCGATACCAATGGGTGCCGAGAAAGCCAAACAATTAGCACTAGCCGGACTCGATGAAATTCGCTTCCATCTGCTTGACCTCACCATGGACCGCTACCTAGAGTCTATTGAAAGTGGAGTTGAGCATGGCATGGAAGTCGGTGTTGAATTACCTGTCGAGCCAGATAAGGAGTCACAATTATTCGCCTTACTAGAACAATTGGAAAACAGTCCAGTATCTTTTCTCAATCTCAACGAATTGGAGATAACCATCGGTAATCAAGAAAATATGGATGTCAGAGGTTTTAATTTGGCCGGGGGGATTACCGCTGCTGCTGAAGGTAGTGCTGAATTAGCCCTTCGCTTGAAAGATTCCTGTGTCGATAAGCGCCTAAATGTGAAATTCTGCACTTCCAAATACAAAGATGCAGGGCAATTGCGCAATCGTTTTCGCCGTAGAGGTCTAGCCACTTTGCGACCTTATGAAATTCTCAGTGATGATGACACTATCGTATTCGGTGCGGTATTAACAACCGCAGAACACGGCGCAGATGAGTTTGCGGAATTACAAGGTGAACTCAATCTCACCGACGGTTGGATACGGTATAATGATACGTCTCAGCGCATCGAAATACCTCTCTCTCTAGCCGAGAACCTGGCTGAACACCTAGAGGTTGCTGTAGTCATGGTTGAGGTTCATCCCACTCATAATCGACTCGAGGTTGGAATGGTTCATCTCAATTCTTATCGTTAGGTCATATTCAAATCCGATATGTCCTACCATCGGACATGCAGGCACCAATTTCAACTGAAGGAGGGGATGAGGTTAAGCCACCGCTTGTCGAGAGGATTCAAAGCCGATTTGGTATTGATTTTTCAGTATTCAAAGAAGCGGTAACTTGGAAGGGATTCTTGATAGGTATTGTAATGTTCAGCGTTATTGGCTATTCAGGTCTGTCCATTTTTGGTCTTGCATCTGACTCCTATGGCGTCGACCGTTCATCTGCAAGATTGGCACCAGATTTTGAAATGCAAACTTTTAATCGCAGTAATTTCGAACAAAATCTGACTAATGACACAGGGTGGTTTCAACTTTCTGATCATCTTGGTAAAGTTGTGATACTTGATTTCATGGCCATAGATTGTGCGAATTGTCATTACGTGCAAGAGCATATCGATATTCGTAAATCACAATGGGAAAGCCTAGGTGGTGACCACGAAGTGGTTTTGGTTTCAATCGGCTCATGGTATTCATATGAGAGCCTTTCAGATCTCAATCAAACCTTTGGCGTGAGTGGGAGTGACAGAGAAATGACCTGGTTGGTCGGAACTGGAACTCCACAATCGATTATTGTAAACGAAAGCACAGGAGAAAGAGGTGACATGGTCGAGTACTATAGTGCCCAAGCTTTACCGGTCGTCTTTGTGATTGATCATGAGGGTTATGTTGTGGCAAAAGAGGCAACAGGTACTCCTTTAGATGGCTGGAACTCCTTTGATTCAGCAGTTGAGAAAGCCAATGCTGGTGCGGCTGAAGAGTTGAGGTTTTCATTGAAGAAAATAGACCGCTCTGCGAGTGGAATATTTGTAATGGGTTTACTTCTAGGAGTTTTAGTCTACTTTTCTCCTTGTGCTTTCCCAATCTTGCCAGGATATATTTCGTATTATATCGGTTTGTCACAACGTGAAGATGAATTATTAGAGGCTGGTAAAATAACTTCCAAAATGCCTCATCATAGCCTGCTTGGAGGGTTAGCAGCATTAGGCCAACTAACCTTCTTTGCCATTATCGGAGTTATAGTGATAGGCTTGGGGCAATTCGTTAATTTATCTGGAACATTACATTATTTTGCCCTCTTCATAGCGGTCCTTTTATTCGTTCTCGGTGCCTTCATGTTAACTGGGGGGACTGCTCATTTACTCGGTTTTGTCCAACGTTTGGTCGATCGCTGGTCGACCACTGAGATGGATGAAAAGTTCACGCCAAAGCGTAACATGTATCTATGGGGGGTCGGTTATTCCGCTGCTAGTATCGATTGTACCGCTGCTGCAGTAATTCCATTCATTGGCTATCTTGCAATCGTTGGTGGATCTGCTACTTGGACTGGTTTAGCAGGAATCATGTTGTCGATTAGCGTATTGATGATTGCAGTAACTACAATCGTCGGGATGGGACAACAGAGATTCATCAACATCTTGAGAAGGTCGACCAATCTGATCAAAGTTACCGGCTCATGGATGATGATGTTTGCAGGTTTAGGCTTGATAATCTATCTGACACAACCTGAATTGATCGCATCACTCGTCGCTTGAATCACTGGGCAGTAATTCAATCCATTTCGAATTTGTTGTAGCATTTAATGCTGGAATGAAAAGCCAAAACCATGCTATTAATGCGACTATTATCCCAGTCACCAAGTCGAAAATGAAGTGCTGCTTCGTTGTTAATATCGATATGCATAATCCAACCCACGCACTCCATACAAAAACCTCCTTGATTCCATAGATTATTTTCCAGCGTCGCAATATCAATACGATTAGCAGACTTTGAACCACATGCAAACTAGGCCATGCATTCCATGGATTATCCGTTGAATGCATGAAATCCCCATACCAGAATCCCCAGAACCCTTCTCCTGATCTGACTTCGAAAGGTATGTGGTCTCGGATATGTATCTCGGTTGGTAAGAAGATGAAGATGAGACAAATAATCCAAGTCAGGATGAATAGGCATTGATGAAATGCAAACATCTCTCTAACTGTTGCATCATTTTTACGTCCAAACCAAGCAGCAGCTGGATAATAGAGGTAAAGTGAGGCATAGATGATGAAAGTCCACGCGATGAAAGGAACTTTTTCATCCATACTTGTTACTGGGTCAAATGCAGACCAAGATATTGCATTCATCAGATGGTTGATGAAAGTATAGGGCAAAGCCATAGCCACGAAAAGAACTACCATTGTCTCAACAAAAAGACGTGGTTGTTTCCGTATCGTCCAATGTCTGCGCCAGATGCGCCAAGGTGAATCAAACAATTAATCACCCATTCATGCCAAGTTCTTGCCACATTTTGGGCAAGCACTCCATCCTGGTTGAATAACCAATCCGCAGCAGTTGTTGGGAGGAGGTGGGGGCTGACTCTTTGCGGTTGGGCTAGAACTGTATTGACTTCCACCTTCGGTGCCATCGCCATCGATTGCCTTTTGTGCCGTTTGTTGCTTAAAGAATTCCTGCATCACTTCTGGTGTAAGTGCTCCAGCTTCTTTCGCCATCTCCATCATTTTCATTTGCATGTCATTTTGGTGATCCATACGTTGATTTTGGTGATCCTGCATCTGTCCGACTCTAGCCGTTTTTTTGGCTTGAACCTGTTCAAACATAGCCATTGCTTGGTCGACCTTTGCTTGCTTCTTGTCCTGATCGAGACCATGAAGGGTTTCGACCTTCTCTAATTCGAGATCTTGCAATGCCTTATCTCGCTTGAACTCAGCTTGCCAGTGTGCTTCTCTTTTACGTAAATCCTTCAATTCTGATTCCATCTCGACAGTGACTTTACCAGCAGCTTGAGCACGTGCAATACTAACTTCCATCTCGATTCTAGCAAGAGCGCTTATCTCCTGCTGGTGGAACATGTGGGCTGCATGCTCAGCATTTACTGATTCGCCTGCAGCGATAGCCGCTTGTCTTGCTCGGTGTTGGTCGACCAGTTCCATGTCTGTTGGATTGGTAATTGCAAATGCCTTGAGTAAAGTGAATCCCATATTTGATAATAGGTTCCTCATCTCCATCTCTGCGGTCATCTCTAGGCGTTCTTGAAACAATGAACCTCTGAGATCATCTGTGCCATTACAAGCGGCGACACATGGTTGAATTACCTTGTTAAGCAATTCAGTTTGAATAATTGCTGTAACATCATTGCGGCGTAGAATCGGTGCTCGATTGGCAAAGATATTGAGTAACTTAGGCAAGTCATCCTTAGCGATTTTGAGTCGTAGGTTAGCATGACCCTTAGCCATCTGTCCATCGCTCATTGCTGCCTCAAATGGCACCATGTAATCCATGGGGCCGGTCATAGCGAATAGCAATCGGCGATCAGTGGCAGTGACACCCATCTGCTCACCAAACCAGCGACCAAAGCCACCGGCAAGGTTCTTGACAACGGTCTCGGAAAGAATATCTCCGATTCGACCATCCATTATCATGGCCATCGCTTCATTTGGTTTTATGATCACCTGTTGGGTGGAAAATGTCTTTATTTTGTCTGCATTCACCAGTCGGGCGATGATGTTTGGTTCATCTCTCCATCTATAATCAGCCATGATATCACTTCTTTTTCTTCTGTTTTAACCCGGACAGAATAACCGTTCTTGCACCAAAGAAACCTCGACACGAGGACATCTTCTGGGTGGTGTGACGTAGTATTTGCAATAATTCTCCCTCACCTGTAGCCAGACTGTGTTCGGCACTATTGGCCAAGTTGACAGCGGCTGTAATCATCTCGATTACTTCGTGGTCGTGTTTGACCAATTTTTTGAGGTCGCCACCTGAGGTTGAGCGTTGACCTGAGAGGAAAGCATGGTCCATGCCAGTAGAAGACTTGTCAACATCATTGGCCAGCATGTCGCACTCTTCCATGCATTTCTTTGCGGCTCTTGCACTAGTGATATCATTGTCCTGGAAGCAAACATCATGCACATTTTGCATGTGACTACGCACTCTGCCTCCTGCTCTGATTATTTCATCGCGAATTATTTGGTCAGTGTGCTTTCTCTTACCCTTAGAATATCCTGAATAACCGGTTAAGATCAATTGGATACCCCTAACATAAGGCAAAACATCTAGTGGTGTGCCTATCATTGGTCTGCCTCAACAGTGATACAACGTGCTTGTTATTCACCCTTTGGCTCATATTATCACATTGTCATTATATTTTTTGAGAATGATTCAGCCTCTTTGATATTGTGTGTTACTAGAACGGCAGTTGTTCCTCTTGAACCTAGTAAGGCGATGGTATCGTTGAGCAATCGACTGCGTAATTCCTCATCGACTGCGGAAAACGGCTCATCTAGAAGTAGAATTTTCGGCTCGGCTAACAGTGCTCTTGCAAGGGCGACACGTTGTGCTTCTCCGCCGGATAGTTTCTCACATCTTCTATCTGCAAACCCATCTAGGCCAACTTCCTTGAGAGCAGAATGAACATCTGCATCTCGCTTGCCAAGGCGGAGATTACCTGCGACGTCGAGGTGATGATAGAGAACTGGTTTTTGGAAAAGCAAACCTATTCCTCTCTTCTCAGGAGGTATATTTGTGACCTCGATGTCGTCGAGATATATTTTACCATCCTGCAAATCTTCTAGTCCAGCAATACACCGCAACAATGTGGTTTTACCACATCCGGATGGGCCGGTAATTGACATTCTCTCGCCTGTCGCTAAATTCAAATCAAGCCCCTCAAATAGAATCCGTTCAAATGATTTACCAGCACCCTCAACCCTTAGCATCAAAACATCCCTCCATCACCATCTGGTCTGAATCTTTCTGCGACCAAGAACAAGATCAAGGTGGTCAGCATCAATAGGCTTGCAGCTGCCATCGCAGTGGGCTTGACTAATGGATCGAAACCAGGACGTGTCATCAACTGGTCGACCAATACAGGTAATGTGTCCCAAGCACCGGTACGGACAAGTATCCAAGATGCTCCAAATTCTCCCATCGACATGGCTATGGCAATTATTCCGGCGACGATTAACGGCCCACGTAATAGTGGCATGCGAATCTTGGTTAATATCTGCCATCGATTCATGGCCAATACCTGAGCATTCTCGATTAACTCTGGATCTTGACGTCTCATTGCTGGTAGCAGTAAACGGACAACAAAGGGTGTTGACAGCATAATATGCGGTATTGCAGGCATCCACCACATCGTAAAGAATACCGTTGAGATTCTGATTATCCCGAGCAATATGCCCAGACCCAGCATCACTCCTGATATGGCCAATGGTAACATGGTCAAGATATCTAGCGGTTTGGCCCAATAAGAGCCCCTCTTTTCAAGCAGGTGAATGCCTGAGGATAGTGACCATCCAAGTGGTAAAGAAATCACTAGGGTGAGGATGGCATAACCAAGTGAATTCTGCAGAGCATCGATGATTGAGATATACGCATAATCTCCTGAAATTGCGCTTTGCCACCCTTCTAAGGTCCAGCGATGTGAAATCACAGGGCCGCGTTCGGCAACACGCAACGATGAACGTATAACGGCCATAAGCGGACTTAGGCAGAAGAGAAGTGCGGGAATCAGTACTAGCCATCCCGTTCTTCCTTTCTTACGAGAATGAGATTCGCTTACCTCTGCTATTGTTCTACTGCGTTTTGCCTGTAGCGCAGATAATAGCCACAGGGCTAAAATCAGAACAAGAAATTGAATGGTCGAACTAGCAAGGACCAGTTCGTTGGAATATATCTGATAATTTTCAATTCCAGCAGCCCCACCTACATCGGCCATAACCGTCTCGAGTGTGGCATTGCTAGGAGTCATCCATCTTACCATAGCGAACGATGTAAATGAGAATACAAATGTCAATACCGCCGCACAAAGAATCGAAGGGAACATCAAAGGAATCCAGAAACATCGTAGCCGGCCCCATCGACTATTGCCGGCAGGTAATAGACGCAATTGTTCTTCCATTCTCGGATCGAGATTGGATATGACTGGGTCGACGAAACGAATGACAAGAGCGATGTTAAACCAAGCGTGAGCGAATAATAATGAAACAAGGTAGGTGGACCTTTCTCCTCGTAAATCAAAACCATCACTACCTAAAATAGCCATGAATCCCATTGCAGCAACAATTGCAGGAGTGACAAATGGTAGGGTTAACAAGGCGCGCATTAGACGAATTCTTGGCCAATGATACCGACCTAATTGCCAGGCGATTGGAATTCCTATTGCCAAGGTGAGTGCTGTTGAAAGCAAGGCTTGAAGAAATGTGAAGCCAATTGCATCTTGAGAAAGATAGTGCTCGTCTAAAGATGAAAAAACCTGCCACGGCATTTTGCCAGAAACATAGATCAGACGATCGAGTGCGAGCAATAATGGGATTATCACCAGAGCTGAAAAAAGAAAGAAGGGTAAGGCCACTTCAATATTCTCGAATTTTCTTTTCAAACCATTGCAGCCTCCCAAGCTGCAAGCCATGAATCCATGTTCTCAGCGATTTCTTCGGGTGAAACCTGTGCATTTAGCGAAGGTAGTTCGGAATGATACAGGTAACCGTTATCTGCAGGTAATCCGCTATCTATCAAAACACTGTACATCGAATTCTCAATTGGCATATTGAGATTAACATCTTCAGTAAGCAGATACTCGATGAATAAATCAGCATATTCAGCATTTGCCGTACCATTGACTACGGTCGCATATTCGACTTGGTGGAAAGATGCCCTATCCAATGTCAGCGAGGTGGAAATCGTGTAATTATCTGCCCAATAGGCTTCTACTCCCGGCGAGTGACAATAGGATACTACGAAATTCGCATCACCTATATGGTCGTCATTCCACACCCCATATCCTCCACTATAGTGAGTTTCGTAAGCCTCGGTCCAGCCGCTGGTTATGATGACATCATTATCCACCATGGCACTCCACCAATCAGTCCAGTTTGTGGTTTCATCATCATCGTTGGCAAAATAGTCAGTGGTTGCAATCATGAATGCCCGACCAGGACTACTGGTTACGGGACTAGGGATAGCAACTTTTCCTTTCCACGCCTCTTCGCTCAGGTTCCATAACGAGGTTGGTACATCTCTTCCTTGACTGCTGTTAATAGAATTTGTATCGTAGTTCAGGCAGATTGAACCTTGGTCGAATGGTACTGCCATCGTTCCATTATAGGGCAGCCATGCCGATTCCATTACATTGGAAATATTTGCACCATGGGATTGAATCACATTTCGATCAATGGCTTGTTGCAAATAGGTGTTGTCTAGTCCCAGTGCTAGGTCTGCTTGGGGTGCTTCTTTGGTTTGTAATAAGTGATTTAGTATTGCACCGGCATCACCTAGTTTTATCATTTCGACTTTGATTCCAGTTTGATTAGTAAATTCCATGATTCGCTCAGAAGTCAAGCCATATATGTCGTATGTGACTATGGTTAGAACTCTTTCAGTAGGGACCTCAACCCCTCTCTCATCAATCATCATTCCCTTGTCATCTATGGCGCCTGTAAGGCAACCGCTAATCGACGCTAAAAACGCAATAAGTGTGACAAGTACAACCTTTGAGTTCATACTTTAGCCTCCATAGTGGTGATGAAGCGATGAGTTCGGTCAACCAATTCAAGAGGGTTATGAGCAAGGATGTAGATACTTGGTTCCCAGCCAAAAGCACCTTCATCGATAATACAATCGACCCTTGTTTCTCCATCAATTACCAATGCTCCCTTTGGAGCTTGCATCATTTCCCATCCCATTTCCTCAATAGTAGAGTTAAGGACGTGTGAATCAACTCCGCCTTTGTTGGTTGGTGCTGCAAGATTGAGAATTGCCATCTTGCTTGAATCTGCTTCACGTGCCCTAATCAATAATCCAGCAAGATGTGTAGAACTACCAAAGGATGGTGTCTCATGATGTCGAAGGCGTCCATTGACTAGTGATATTCGCCCTGGATAAGAAGCAACGCTGGTATTGTCATTGGCATTATCGAGGCATGATGCGATATTCATGCCAACAGCAGGAATCCAATCTCCCATACGGGCAGCGTCGATTCTACTGGTTGCCCATTCTAATCTCTTGAGTAAAGAACGCTCTTCTTGGTCGCTTTCGAGATCCATGCCGGTCAGTGATTTGTCAAATTTGAGGATTTGTCCCGGGCCAAAAGCGATTTCCATGACAAATCTTTGTTTATTCAATTTAACGCCTGGACCAAATTGACGTAATGCCATGGCCAACTCATTGGCCCAACCGTCTACCATCATCTCATCGGAAGTCCCTGCAAGTTCTGGCATTTCACGATTAAATTGCCTAGAAATCGTGGACTGAGTTGTACCCAACATTGCTGCGATTTCTGCTTGTGACCAATCAGCAGCACGTAATTCTCTTGCCAATTGCATGTGCAATCTCTCAAGCCATTTCGAACCATTATCTCCTAGCATGCTTGGCTCTACAGGTTAGGGTTATTCAATATTGCTGAAAACAAATGCAATACGCATCAATGAGTTATTGCGGGTCTAACCTACCAGAATCCGGTGATAGAGCACTCACTTATTGCAGGTGTATTATAAGCCTCATTCAGTGAGTACCATTCAGGTGGCATGATGCGGTATGATACATTCCTCGATGAAGTACTTGTAAAAGTCAAAACCTATCTCGCTGAAGATGGAACTCTTGCCTCCTCTCGTGATTCAAAATCTCTAGCGAAAACCAGTGACCTCAAATTGCCCTTAGAGGGTAGCGATCTGTCCAGTATCCTCGTCGATATCGATGACTATTTGCAAAAATGTGTCAAAACAAATCATCCTAATTTTATGAATCCACTATGGGGTGGACTCAATATTGCGGCATTAGCCGGAGAAATAATCGCTACTCTTACCAATACTTCGATGTATACCTTTGAACTTGCACCTCTTGCAAGTTTAATCGAGCGCTCCATTCTTGAGAGAATGTGTGAGATGGTCGGATTCAGCAATGGCGGTGGCACCCTGACAACCGGTGGTTCGAATGGCAACATGTTGGGAATGTTATGCGCTCGTAGTCGTGGCGAACCACTGAGTCAAAGGAGAGGTATCGATGGCACTAAATTGGCGGTTTATGTTTCGGCAGAGAGTCACTATTCGGTTGAGATGTCGGCAAATGTTCTCGGTATTGGTCTCGATAATGTGATCAAGGTAGGTTGCGATGACGATGGCAGAATGCGACCTGATAAATTGGTAGAGGAAATAGAGAGGTCAATCGCTGAAGGGCAAAGACCCATCTGTGTAATTGCTACATCCGGCACCACGGTACGTGGGGCCTTTGATCCACTTGTGGAACTATCTGAAATCTGTCATAAGAATGAAATCTGGCTCCATGTAGATGCTGCTTGGGGTGGTAGTTGCCTCTTCAGTATCGAACATGCAAAATTGATGGCTGGGGTTGAATTGGCAGACTCAGTTTGTTGGGATGCGCATAAGTTGATGGGTGTTCCCTTGATTTGTTCAGCATTCTTAATCAAGGACCTCTCGCTATTACGTAAGGTTTGCAGTCATGGTGATGCTGCTCACTATCTATTCCATGATGAGACCGAATCGGATGACCTTGGTCGTTTATCATTACAATGTGGCCGTCGAAATGACGCTTTGAAACTCTTCTTTGCTTGGCGAGAGCGCGGCGATTCAGGCTGGGCTAAGATGGTAGATGGCTATATGGAATTAGCCGGTCATTTAGAATCACTCGTTGTCGAGGATCCCCAACTTGAATTGATGTCTTCACGGCAATGGACCAATGTCTGCTTTAGATTCAAGGCCGAAGAAGAAGAAGATGCTTCGGAACTAAATACCGAAATCCGAGAACGCCTAATGCAAAAGGGGAATTATATGATCAGTCGTTCAAACATTGGTGAAGATGTAATCTTACGCCCAGTAATCGCCAATCCTGGAGTGACCAAAGAATCACTCGAAGGTCTGGTAGCCGAGGTTATTGCTCACGGCGAAGATGCCAGAAGAGGCATTCCTTCGGCCTAATTACTCAAAATAGTTATGGCCATCATTGTGCTGGGTAATTTATGAGCAGTATTAGTTGGAAGAAACCACTTACTTGGCATCTCGATTTCTCGAGTGAGGAAAGAACCGAATTAGAACGAGTAGCATTAATCGGTATTTTTGCAACATTAACAGCTTTCTGTGCCCAGTTGGCTTTCATCACACCCTGGACTCCAGTCCCATATACCTTCCAGACATTTGCAGTAATGATGACAGGTGTCTTTCTAAAGCGTAACGATGCATTTTTGTCAGGTTTCATCTATCTGGCAATGGGTGCATTGGGAGCGCCAGTCTTTGCTAAAGGAGGGGCTGAGTTATTCAGTGATGGAGCATTAATCGCCTCAGGTGGCTATCTACTTGCCTTTCCATTCGCTTCCGCTCTAGTCGCTGAAGGATTAGATCGTTCACGTGCTTGTGGATTTGCAGATATCAAGGCGCAATTGATTTGTTGGTTTGTTGCCATGATTCCAGTTTACATGGTTGGAACCCTATGGTTGGCAGAAGCTTACGGTGTATCCTTTTCTCAAGCATTGGAATGGGGAGTGACCCCATTTTTGCTATGGGATGCAATGAAAATCATTCTTTTGGCCTTTGTAACAACAAAAGTTCTATCATTTGCAGCAGATGATTCTGCTGAAGATGAGGAATGAGATTTAGAGCCGAGCACCTCTGGCCTCATCCATGGCAGATGCGATTCCACTACGTACCTCACTCTTTGATGAGCACGTAGCACTTGGTGCAAATATTGTAGATTTCCATGGCTTTGAATTACCTATTTGGTATTCCAGTATCAGTGAAGAGCATCTGGCTTGCCGTAGTAGTGCGGGGCTATTCGATGTGAGTCACATGGGGAGTTTCCGCTTTAGTGGCGTTGGGGTCAAAGAATGGCTGGAGTCTATCGGCACACAAAGGGTAAGTGCGATTTCCTCGGGTCGTTGTGGCTATACTCATTTCCTTACAGATGAAGGATTCATTATCGACGATATGATTTTTGCAATCGTTTCAGAGCAAGAGATTCTCGGCGTTCCTAACGCAAGCATGGTGCCTGTGATGTGGGACTGGTTCAATCAACATCTTACAGAAGGTATCGTAATCGAGGACCTTTCACCTGAAATGAGTATTATTGCCTTACAAGGTCCTGAAGCAAAGAGGATTTGCTGCGAAGTTTTGGGTGATGCCAATCATATTGGACGCTTTGGTTGGTCTAAGATCTCAGAGAATCCATTGCACATCGATGGCTGGATTCAAGGGACTGGATACACAGGTGAAGCAGGATATGAGATATTTGTCGCAAATTCACAGGCTCCAGTGTTATGGCGCACTCTCGTTGAAGCAGGAGCAATACCTGTTGGTTTAGGTGCACGTGATACCTTGAGGCTTGAGAAAGGATATTTGCTTTCAGGGCAGGATTTCGCGCCCCCTTCACTTGAGGATGACGAATTCCTTCACCGTGATAGTTGGGAAACCAATGTGCCTTTTGGCCTCGATCTCAATCATGACTTCATCGGCAAAAGTAAGGTTGAATCTCATTCGTCCAGCGATGCTCGCTGGTGGGGATTGAAGCAAGTGGAAAGAGGTCCTTTGCCGAGACCTGGTAAATTAGTGGTCTCGCAAGATGGAGAACCGATTGGTCGTCTGACCTCAGGCGCTCCATCGCCATCTTTGGCCAATGTGGGAATCGGTATGGCTTATCTTTCCGGAGTTAGTGCTGGAGATGAGGTTTTCATCGTTGCATCCGCCAGAAAGACAGTAAAAGCAGTAGTATTACAACCGCCTTTTGTTTGAACGGGAGATGAGTTGTCTTATTTGGGATTATCTTCACGGTAGCCCATGCGCCAAACCCCTGTATTGGTAATTCTGCTGTTGATGTTGCTTTCGCCTTTGGCTTTAAGCATGCAAAATCAGGTCTCAAATAGTGACTTTTCGAGTATAGCAGAACCGCGTACAGATCAACTAAATCCAGCCCAGAATCATGCATTACAGGCTGCTGGCTTTGCACGTGGTACCAACACCAATTGGACCATAGATGGCGGCTCACAAGGCGATGACACAATCTATGAGATTCAGATGGACTCTAATGGTGATGTTATCATCTGTGGGCGTGTTGAAAACGATACTCAATTGGGCACTATCACAATTAGTACTCAAGGCAATGGTGATATCATCATCGCCAAGGTTACCGCTGGTGGCACTTGGGCTTGGGCCACAGTTGTAGGAGCTGCCGAATATGTCGATTCGTGTAGGGGGATTGACATCGGACCTGATGACGAGGTCTATGCTACTGGATACATGCGTAATACAATGGACTTTGGCTCAATAACTGTTTATACTCCTCCTGATGGCTGGGATGGCTGGATTGGTCGAATCGATAGTAACGGCACGTGGGCATGGGCAGAAAGTTTTGGCGGAATGGACATTGATGTGGGCTGGGATATTGCACTCGATTCAAAGGGTAACCTAGCAGTGACTGGCTACTTTCAGAACACATCTACTTTCGGTGCCGCTGGTGAGATTAACTCTCTAAAACTTGATAATGTGTATCGCTACTTTCTAGCTTATTACAACACCTCGGCCGGTGATTTTGATTGGGTCAAGACCTCAAGAGGACTTGGCTATTCTACCGCATTCCAATTGGTAATTGATCAAAGCGATGATTCGATATATACCGCGGGATACAATAATGGTGACGAGGATTATGGCTCAAATAACTCATCTTATCCTGCTGGGACATGGGCAGGTGTTGTGCTAAAATACAATACTCATGGTGATGTAATTTGGTTAAAATCAGTATCCTCTTCCTCCTGTCCTAATATCGGGCAGAATTGTGGAGTTTACTTCAATAATATTGTGCTGCATCCTTCTGGCGGAGTAGTTGTCGGCGGCCATTTCACACAGGATTACATTAAGATAAACGGCCAAAGAGTCAATTCGAAGGGTGGTTGGGACTTATTGGTGATGTACATCGATAGTAACGGTAATGAAGTATGGGCTGAAGATGGCGGTAGCAATGTTGATGAGTCATTAAATGCATTGTCTATCAATCTGAAAGGCCAAGTGCAAATCGGCGGTAGTCAGCAGAAAACCATGAATTTGGGCTATGTACAAGTCAATTACACCAAGTCCACTGTTTATAGTGATTTTTTCATAGCGCAAATCAGTACTAACGGTATTTGGCAATGGGGAAGGAGCAATGGCGGTGGTGAAAATGATAATATTGGTGCATTATTGGCTTTACCAGATGGTTCACTTGTTGCTGCTGGTGATTTCAGTGGTACTCTAAATCTCGATAATAGTTATCTTACCGCAACTGGAAGAGATATGTTCATTTGGCACTTTTATCATGATGCTGATGATGATGGAGTGCCGGATTATTCTGATAATTGCATGACGACTGCCAATTTGAATCAATCGAATTACGAAATGGATTCATGGGGTGATGCTTGTGATACTGATGATGATAACGATGGATTACACGATGTTCTCGATGATTGTAACCAGGGTTTTATTGGCTGGAATCAAAGCGATACCGCTCACGATCTCGACCAAGATGGCTGTAATGATGACGAAGAGGATACAGACGATGACTCAGATGGCGTTCTTGATATAGACGACACTTGCCCAAGAGGAAATCATACTTGGATATCGAGCAATATTACCGATATTGATGGTGATGGCTGCCAGGACATTGATGAGGATGATGACGATGATGATGATACCATCCTCGACATCGATGATAATTGTCATGTGATGGCCAATACTAACCAAACAAATTATGATGGTGATTCACTTGGTGATATTTGCGATCTTGATGATGATTCTGATGGCGTGGATGACAATAATGATCTTTGTCCACTGGGAGCTAATGACTGGGATTCAAACGGAATTACCGACGCCGATGGCGATGGCTGTCGCGATAGTGACGAAGACAATGACGATGACGGCGATGGTATGAATGACGTCGACGAATCAGGAGATTGTTCTCCTGGTGATACCGACTGGATCTCCAATTTAACCACCACCGATATTGATGGTGATGGTTGTCGTGATGCCAGTGAAGATTCCGATGACGATAGCGATGGAATGAGCGATGATATCGATAACTGTCCACAAGGCATAGTCGGCTGGGTACGAAATACCACTACCGATTCTGACAATGACGGTTGCCGTGATATTGATGAGGACTTGAATGATGATAATGATGAATATCCAGACATCACAGATGATTGTCCATTGACTGCAGGTAGTGCGAATCAAGGTGGTAAGCGTGGGTGTTCAGACTCGGACAATGATGGCTGGGCTGATACTCTTGAACCGATTTCATTCGTCCTAGATCCAAGCCAATGGTCCGATGGTGATGATGATGGCTTTGGCGATAATCCTAGTGGAAATAATGCTGATGATTGTCCCTTCATATTCGGTAATTCAACAGTGAATATACTCGGATGTATTGACAGCGATGGTGATGGATGGGCCGATGTAACCTCGGTCTTCGGGATTTTCGATGGAGCAGATGCTCTACCATTTGAACCTACACAGAATGAAGATTTAGATGGCGATGGATATGGAGATGATCTAGATGGTGATAATCCCGATTATTGTATTAACTCTGCAGGAACTTCGACAATCGATAGATTGGGTTGCAAAGATAGTGATGGCGATGGTTATTCTGATTCTTCATCGAGTTGGAGTGTAGAACGTTGGGATACATTTGATCTTGGACCTGATATGTTCAAGAACGAGGCAACACAATGGCGCGATAGCGATGGTGATGGATTTGGCGATAACTGGGCTGATGATGCCATAAGCCAAACCCGTCCTAGTGAATGGCCCGGTATGTGGGTGGCGAATGCGACTTTGGTGGACAACTGTCCCCTAGAGGACCCGGGTGAGATCCTCAATGAGCAAAATCCCGGTTGCAATGTCGTAGCGCAAGCAGATGGGGATACTAAAGATAGTGCAAATGATGATGTTTCATCTAATGGCGACTCTCCGGTTTCTACTACCATGTTAGTTGCGATTACGGGTGTAATAGTCGTTCTTATTCTGGTTGCAATAATAGTTCGAATCCTGAAGTCTAGTGACACAGGGGGTGCAAAACTCCCACCATTGCGAGGGCCACCTTTGCCTCCTGGGGGCGGAGAACCAAGTATTGATTTAGCTCAACAGAGTGTAGCCGAAGAAATCTCTGAGGAAATAAAAGCAGATGATGTGGTGAGCACAGAAGATGTAGTCGTACAAGATGAAGTAAAAAGTGGTCCAAAGACCGTCGCTTCATGGCAAGAATTGCCGAATGGAAATTATCTAGAGCCAGATGCTAAGGGAACGGTTTGGTACCGTGACGTCGATGACAATAGTTGGTATCAAAACGCCGATGAAACGTGGTCTATGTGGGAATGAAGCATCCTTGCTGAAAGCAGTTTTTCCGGTATCTAATCACATGGTTAATCTTAGTTGTGGCGCATAGATTATGGGAGCAGCCCGATACCATCGGTTTGAGGGGGACTTGTATGGTCGACCAACTACCAAATTTTGGCAGAGAAGCAGAGATGCTCAAGACCATGGGCATGAGTTCACTGGATGATTTATTCAACGATGTTCCAGAGGATGTAAGAATCATTGAGAAATTAAATCTACCATCTCCCCAAACAGAGGAGGAGATTCTTGCAGATGCCAAGAGAATACTTGGTGCGAATGTCGCACTAGGAGACAGAGTTAGTTTTCTTGGAGCAGGTATTTACAAAAATTTCGTTCCTGCAAGTGTAATGCAGTTGATTAATCGTGGTGAATTCTTAACCTCCTACACACCCTATCAACCTGAAGTTAGCCAAGGAATGCTGCAAGCGATGTGGGAGTTTCAAACTTTGATTTGTGAATTGGTTGGCTTACCCGTTGCTAATCTTTCGGTTTATGATGGCTCTAGCGCAGCCGCTGAAGCCCTGACTTGTGCTGTGCGTGTACACAACCGTAAAGCCAGTCAGAAGAATACGCTTTACGTTTCGGAATTAACTCCACCAGACCGCCTTTCAGTGATAAAAAATTATACCCAAGGTGCTGGAATAACCCTTCGATATTTACGCCATCTTAGTGATGGCTGCCTAGACATGGACAGTATTACCGAAGCAGCTGGAAGTTGTGGAGTTTATGTCGAGCAACCTAATCCGCTGGGTATCCTTGACCAAAACCTAATCGATGTGAAATCAATAATTGGGGAGGATACAGCATTTATCGTCGGAGTACAGCCGACTAGCCTAGGCGTAATGGAAGCCCCTGGTAACTACGGAGCAGATATCGTCGTTGGCGAGGGTCAACCCCTCGGTTCTCCAATGACTGCAGGTGGACCGATTTATGGGATCTTTTCTTGCAGTGAGAAATATTTGCGACAAATGCCAGGGCGTATTGTTGGTAAAACAATAGATGTCGATGGTAATGAAGCATTTTGTCTGACTCTTTCAACCAGAGAACAACATATCCGCCGTCATCGAGCAACTTCCAATCTTTGTACTAATGAGACCTTAATCGCCTTGATGGGCGCAATGCACATGGCTTTGCTTGGCCCCGAAGGTATCCGTGATCTTGCAATCAGAAATATGGCAGCGTGTCAATTAGCCAAAACCAAACTCCTTGAGATAGACACTATCGCTTTGCCGCACGTCAATAGTTTCCATTATAATGAATTCATAATCGAATTACCAGGTGACGCATCTGACTGTCTAGAATATCTTGACAAAAAGGGGATCATTGGTGGTTTTGACCTTGCAAATTGGTATCCTGACCGTAAAAATAGAATGCTCATTACATGCACAGACCAAACCAGTGCTGCTGACATAGAATTGCTAGCAGCGCATCTTGCTGTGTGGTCGTCGACCAAGACTTCGGGGGTGGAAGCATGAGTCATCTTTTCGAACATCATGGTGCTATCGGCGCAGGTTACCGCCAACCAGAGCCTGTAATTCCAAAGGAGACCGTCATCATTCCACCGGCACTTGCACGACAAAAAGCCCCGCGCTGGCCCCGTATATCAGAGCCGGAGATGGTTCGGCATTACACCTGGTTATCACGTCGAAATTTCGGCATCGATACTGGTTTTTATCCATTGGGTTCATGCACTATGAAGCATAATCCGAGAGTAAACGAAGTTATTGCCCAAATGCCTGGAATCGCAGAGATGCATCCTTTACAACCAGAGCATCATCTTCAAGGTTTGATGGCGATATTCCATGAAATGCAGGATATGCTGGCAATATGTGCTGGAATGGATACGGTTACCCTTCAACCGGTTGCAGGAGCACAAGGAGAATTCACTGCTCTCAGATGTATTCAGGAATATTTCCGTTCTATCGGTCAAACAGATCGAAATAAGGTTATTGTTCCCGATTCAGCTCACGGGACAAACCCTGCTAGTGCTGCATTGGCTGGCTATGAGATTATCGAAATACCTTCAAACTCTGACGGACGAATTAATCTAGATGTTCTAAGGGCTGTCGTTGGTGATGATACCGCAGCGATGATGATTACCAATCCAAATACACTGGGCATCTTTGAAGAGGATATCTGTGAAGCGACAAAAATAGTTCACGATGCTGGTGGTCAGATGTACTATGATGGTGCGAATTTCAATGCCATCCTAGGTCGTACAAATCCTGGTTTGATGGGTTTTGACGCAGTTCACTACAATCTGCATAAGACATTTAGTCAACCCCACGGAGGTGGAGGTCCAGGTTGTGGACCAATCGGGGTAAAGTCACATTTGGCTCCATTCTTACCAGGACCGCTGGTTCGCAAGCGTCCCATTCTCGCTACAGACCCTCTCACCTTGGTAAACGATGAGGTCTGGTATCACTGGTATCATCCTGAGAAATCGATTGGTAAGGTTCAACAGTGGCATGGTAATGCAGGTGCAGTTGTTCGTTGCTGGGCTTATTACCGACGCTATGGATACGAGTTAAAGACGATGTCAGACCATGCGGTCCTGAATGCAAACTATCTTCGTCGCCGAATAATGGATGAGGCGCAGGACAAAGGTTTGGCTCACACATTTACCGATGGTGTTCCTAGCAAACTTGTAAAACACGAATTCACTCTATCACTTGCTGCGATGAAAGGACAAAATGGAATTGGAGCGATGGATATTGCCAAGGGTTTACTCGATAAGGGATATATGGCGCCAACTATCTATTTCCCATTGGTTGTTGACGAGTGCATGATGATCGAGCCGACCGAGACCGAATCAAAAGAGGTGCTCGACGAATTTGCAATACGGTTTGTTGAAGTCCTTGGAGAGGATGCTGATGTCCTGCATGCTGCCCCACAAACAACCGATGTAAGAAGGGTTGACGAGGTCTATGCTGCACGAAATCTTTGCTTGAGTTATCCTTTTGACGAAGAACAGTGATTTCGATGGATTGGATAGAGTTCAAGCCGGAATCACCGGGGCCAAAGATGCTCTTTCCAATGGCCTGGTCACTACTACCACTGATAGGCGGCACTATTTTGATGTTGATTAGAGATGGAGGAATTCTACCTTCAGTATTATTGGCAAGCGCCCTAGCATTTTCGATGATTGGAGTGTTCATCGGCGCAAATATGCTGCCTGGTAGACTCGACATGTTACATCTACTTCCTTCACCGTTTGTTGCATTCATCATATTGATGCAACCACCTCCGACAATTGCAATTGCTCTTGCATTAATCACTTGGAGTTGGGATTACCGTAATGCTGCTTTACTTTCACGTTCAGCCGGTACGGTTTATCGCTTGAATTGGGATGTAGCCAAACCATTACCGGTCTTGTCTGGAGCTGAAATGTTTTCAAGTAAATGGGCTGCAAGACCTCTATTAGCCCTTGGCGATCTCAAAGTGCGCGGAATCCGAATCGGTGGTCGAACTATGATTGAAGCGACCAGAAAATTTAATTTTGAAGAAGAATGACTTTCACATCCACCTACCCGTGACCGAAGTTAACATTAGGCTAGACAATAGAAATAGCCTCATGCTAGAGATACCATTGGACATTAGAGGCGTAATAATCAAGATTTTTGAACCGAATAAAGAACACATTTGGTGTGCTCCTTTTTTGTGGCGCGGAGTGATGAGAAACTGGCTACAAAATATTGATTCCAAAAGTTCTCGTCTTATCGAAGGTATCATCGCTCATGACGGTGAGAACCGTGGTTCTATTCATGCTAGAGGTGCCGGGGTTGCAGCGCGAACTGGTCAGATAGATATGGCGTGTAGAATCATCCAATCTCTTTTGGATGGAGATGAAATCACCAGTACAGATATGGCGAGAATCAGAGCACTGCTCAGTGATGAGCGCAAATCAATCAAGATTCTTCTCAATCGTCAAAGACAATGGCCACGCAATAGATGGAATCTTCATGACGTACCTGCGTGGATAATTCCAGCTTGGATCAAGGCCTTTAGGCGTGAGGTTTCAAATGAGCAGATTTCTATCATATCAGGAGGGCATCTTCTCGCTTATGGCAATTGGTACTGGTATTTACCAGAGTATTCCACTGATTATACTGTCGAGCGGTTACCGAAGAAGATGTCCTCGGCACCTTGAATAACCTGCTTCTCTGAGCAATTGGTATGGACGTCGTAATCCTACTCGGTTCCAAAAGTGACCTGCCTATTGCTCAGAAGTGTACTGCAATCCTGCAGGAGTTTGGAGTGGAACACCAAGTCAGGGTTGCAAGTGCCCATCGCTCACCTGCTTTTGTCGAAGAAATAGTCCAAGGGGCCATTGAAGACGGCGTTTCTGTGTTCATTGCTATGGCTGGACTTGCTGCTGCACTACCTGGTGCTGTAGCATCTATGACGATCAAACCAGTAATTGGAGTTCCATGTGGTGGTAAAGTACCATTCGACAGCCTGCTCTCGATTGCACAACTTCCACCCGGTGTACCTGCTGCTACAGTCGGTGTCGACCGTGGTGAAAATGCTGGTTACTTAGCAGTGCAAATCCTAGCACTATCCAATTCGAGACTTTCTGATGCACTCGCACAGAATAAACTCGATCAAATCGCTCGAGTAAAGCAAATGGACCGTGATGTCAACGGCGGTGAGTAATATTGTTCGATGCAGTACAATTTGCTAGTGAGTCGGTTGAACAATTGAAATCCACAATTGATGATATTGCTATAATCGCTTGTTCCGGTGGTGTAGACTCATCTGTTGCGGCAATCCTCGCCAAACGTGCTGCTGGTGATTTACTTCACTGTGTCTATGTCGATACTGGGTTGATGCGCAAGAATGAAACAGAATTTATCGAGAAGATGTTTGCCGAACAAGGCATTGACTTAATCACTGTTCACGCTGCAGATCGTTATTTTAAAGCCTTAGAAGGAGTGACAGAACCAGAGCAAAAGCGCAAAATCATCGGCGAAACATTCATCCGGATATTTGAAGATGAACAGGCCAAATGTGGCGCTAAATACCTTATTCAAGGCACTATTGCTCCAGACTGGATAGAATCAGGAGGCGGTGTCCGTGATACCATCAAATCACATCACAACGTCGGTGGTTTACCCGAGGATATGACTTTGGAAATCGTTGAACCCCTACGTGACCTCTACAAGGACGAGGTGCGAATATTGGCAAGGGAACTTGACATAATCGTCGCAGAGAGACAACCTTTCCCAGGACCAGGGTTAGCCCTTAGGACTCTAGGTGATCTGACCCGAGAAAGAGTTGCAGTTGTTCGTGAAGCCTGTGCTATTGTCGAAGAGGAATTTGAAGCGGCGGCTGAAGCTGGTGTAATGGAATTGCCATGGCAGTATTTCGCAGCCCTACTGCCGGTTCGTTCGGTTGGTGTTCACGGTGATGTTCGCGCATATGGCGAGACCATCGTAGTCAGAGCAGTAGCCAGTATGGACGGAATGAGTGCAAGATTCTCAGAGATCCCTTTCAAAGTGTTAGAAAAGATATCCACTAGGATTACTAATACCGTAAAAGGTGCAGTGAATCGGGTAGTCTACGATATTACCCATAAACCACCAGGCACAATTGAATGGGAATAATTGCAGACGCTGTCTGTTAAATTATCTTTAAATCTACGTGCGTATGCAATTTATCATAAAGATAAACTTGTAGTCGTTAAATGACTCTTAGATCTACGTGTGTAACCTATAGCAAAGCTAAACTCAGAGTCAGACAAAGCAGATGAGATGAGTCCGAAGACTCATCTCATCCATTTTTGCATTATTGGCTACTTCACTCGTCCTTGCGGCGAGCAAGGATTAGAGCAGCGCCTAGCATTGCCATTAATCCTAGTGAAGCGGTGAATCCAGGAAGACCACCGGTATCGCTCTCAGCTACTGAATCAGCAATGGTTGCAACACCCTTGAAGTGGATGGTTACATTACCGCCAAAGTCAGTAGAACTCCAAGAGACTACCATGTCATGTTCCTCTCCGACATCTTCTTCGGTGATTGAGAACTGATCCCAGCCCCAAACCCAGCTATATTCTGCTTCGAATTCTTGGATCTCATCTAGGCCATCAACAGATAGAGTGATGTTGTCACCTTGCTCATCCCAGCAACCGAAGTAAACGTGATATTCGCCGATTGGTAATGCTAGAGTGTATTCTCCATTGTTAGGTGCTTCGAATTCAGTCCAGTCATCCATCATGTTAGTCCAGTTCCAGTTGCTTGCTGGAGTTCCAGCAGTTCCCATCGAGTAGAATACTTCACAGTTTGGTGCGGTATCTACTACTGTACCATTTGTGGTAGTTTGGTCGTCGATAGCAGTGCAGTCTGTTGTAGAATCATTGTCAAGATCTTCATATCCTACAGGACATACTTGAGGTTCAACAACATTTGCAACACATTCGCCAACACCATCAGAATTGATTTCGTGTGTTTCATCGGCAGTACAATCCTCTGGGTGTACTAGTCCATCATCGACACAACTTGAGGTGGTATCGTCCCACATTTCATGAGCAGTACAATCCTCAGGATTTGGAGTTGTATCATCAACACACTCTCCAGCAGCGTTCATAACCTCGCCAGCAGGGCAATCCTGTGTTCCTGGATCAGCGACACAATCTCCATTAGCGTCCATAACCTCACCAGCAGGGCAATCCTGTGGTCCTGGATCAGCGACACAATCTCCATTAGCGTCCATAACCTCGCCAGCAGGGCAATCCTGTGGTCCTGGATCAGCGACACAATCTCCATTAGCGTCCATAACCTCGCCAGCAGGACAGTCAGTAGAGTTGTATTCTACAGCTGCAAAGATAGCAATAATGTGAAGACCACCTTGAGGTGCGAATTCGTCATCATGGTATTCGTTTCCTTCATGCAAAACACCGTCAGTGGATGTTACATTGATTAGTAACCAGTCATCATTACTTACGATTGAAATACTCCACGGGTCATTATCGTCATGGTCTCCGTTACCGTTTCCAGTTCCAGCTCCGCTACCGTTTCCAGTTCCGTTACCTGGACCAGAATTACCTGCTCCACCATCTTGGTTACCGCCACCAGTTCCATCTCCGTTACCGCCACCAGTTCCGTTTTGGTTACCGGTTCCACCGTTGTTTCCGTCATCGTTATCATCTTCGTGATTTGGACAGAATTCTCCTGCCTCAGTTACAGCATCGCCTTTTGTAACTGGAATGGTAGTTCCGTTACTGTCGTATGTGAATTCACCATCACTTGGAACACTTTCTCCAGCAACTACGGCAACACAATCAGAATCAGATTCAATAATTTCAAACTTGTGAATTCCTTGCTGGCTTGAATTATTTACTGCAAATTCAAATGTAATGTGTATTTCAAGATCATCATCATTTGTTTGATTTACAGCACCTAATAGATTCAGGTGCACACCAGAGAAATGTTCAGTTGGTTCACCTAGATGCTCTCCATCTAGATAGAACGGGAAGTTATTGTCTCCGTCGCTTCCCTCATCATCGCCATTTGGACAATCCTCAACACCATCATTAACTTGATTCATGTTTACAGTTGTCATGTCAGCATCATTACAATCAAACCATGAATCTTCGTCATTTGTAGGATCACCGTCTCCATTGCTATCATCGGTAAGGTTCATGTCTTGAGGTTCATCTGCACCATCTGGGCAATCTTCGTTTCCGTCATTGACTAATTCAAAGTCAATTTCATATTCATTTCCAGCACTATCGTGACAATAGTATGTTCTATCTTCATCTTCATTCAATTTTTCGACAAATTCGTCGGCCTCAGTATCATTGACGATTCCGTTTTCGTCGCTGTCTGCCATTTCCCTAACATTTTCTGCAGCTCCTGTATCGTTATAGCTCGTATAAATGTATGTCAGGTGAAGAGATACTCCGTTTTGTCCCTGATGGTTTACTAATTCAAACGAGACATCTAAGTCGTCCCACCATTCGCCACCGTCATTGTGATCGTTATCATGGCTTGGATATCCTAGATTTAAGTGAAGATCTCCCTCTCCTTGCTGCACATTCCACATGCCAGGGAAGTGTTCGTAACCTTCATCTTGGCCATTAGGGCAGTCTTCATATCCGTCGTTGATGTGATTCCAGTTTACTTGATCCGAATTTCCGGAGTTGTCATGCTTATCACAGGTAAACATTTTATCGCTATCGTTAATGAGATTTCCATCTCCGTCAGAATCAATAGTAGAATCATAATCTTCAGTCTCATCTTCGCCATTCACACAATCATCAATGCCATCGTTAACATGTGCCCATTCAATTGACTCTTCCATGTCATTCATATCGCACTGAAACATTGAATCTGCATTATCCCAGTATGATGGGATGTGATATGATTGGTTTCCATCAAAGTGCATATCTTCAATCATCAACATATCGCCAATCTCTTGGAAGTAAATTTCCCCCTCACTAGAGAAATCGTGGAATGTTAAAGACTGCGTGTCACCGGGGGACATGCCACCTAATCCAGTGATATTGAAGAACAAGTATGCTTGAACTATTGGAGCACTATCAGTCATATCGCCAACAACATCCTGTACGTCAACGAAGTAATTGACATCGTCTCCTTCACTAATACCGACAACTCCGTCCAGGGTCCAATTGATACCTTCGGGGGCGTTATCCATTAGTGCATAGTAGAGTCCAGAGTCCCATAATTCAGTATCATTAAGACTTCCGTCACCATTACCGTAGGTCATGTCGATATGTTCTCTGAAATTAGAATCTAGTGTGGTGCTGAATGAGACCATGACATCGGCATCGATCATATTATCTGGATCAGGTGCGCGATCAGGAATCATCACGACATTAGCGTGCTCTGAGTCAATATGGGATTGGTATGTTTCTTCAATGTCTTCGCAGCCATCTCCAACGTCAATCTCAAAAGTGGTATGGCCGACATGCATCATCGTTTGACCATCCCAGTGGGACACATCGATATCTGCTACATAGTCACAGTCTGCCTGTAATCCGATTTGGTAAACTTCCTGATGGTCATTTCCAGTGGCATTGATACTATCGTATTGGTCACTAACATTGTATCCTGTGCTATCTTGAATCATCAGTGAGAATTCATAACTGTCACCGATAACTAGTCCTTGGAGGTCAAGGGTTACGTTGGCCTCACCAAAATATCCACCTTGCACTGCAGGGTCGGTGACAATGTGGAGTATGTCTCCGTCATTGATAATAGTTCCATCATCAAGATGAACTTGATGATAGGCAGAACTATTTCCAGAAGTTGTTCCAACCATTGGTGATAATGACATTAACATCATGGTTAGGGCAATCAATACAGGCTTGGCTATTGGTCTCAGCATAGGCTACCGTCAAAACGACTTGTATATGAGAGTTACGAGGCGGGATGTCCCATTAGATGATAGAACTACGAGTAGCGTTTTGACGAGGTATTGAAGTGCTATGTGTCTCAGGATATCGACATGGTGACTGGGAGAGTGCTTTCTATTGCGCTCGCTAGTTTGATGCTGAGCCCAGTTTTACTTTTCTTATCACCTGAACTTCTTAGTGAAGTCGAGAAAGAGACAGATTACCCCTCTAACCCCCTTGATTCAGCACTTGAAATGATTCTTGAAAACCCCCACTTGGCTAAGCGATTTGCGTCACACAGCGGTACATCTGAGGATCAGATTCGTATTATAGTTCAATTCAAGGATTCCCTAGATGAGGAATTAGTCGAATCATTTGGTCTACAAGTTCATTCGCGCACTACCATCGTCGAATCATTATTGGCCGAAGGAACCCCTGAACAGATTAGATCTCTAGCAGACGATGATAGTATCGCATGGATCGAATGGAATTCACCGCGTGAATTATTGATGGATTCAACTGTTGATGTAATTTCTGCTAGGCAGGCTTGGGATAGAGCACCATTGCGTGCAGATGGTGGTTATGAAATCGATACAGAAGGTCCTAAGGGAGAAGGTGTATCAGTGGTAATCCTTGATTCAGGTATCGATGCGTCACATCCGGATATGAATTATGCACCTCAACAGGTTTCTAATCCAACATCGCCAGGTGATGGTGATAAGGTGATTTACAATGCTAAGTTAGATCAAGGAAGTGGCTCAAATACCCCGGGTTTTGCTTGGATTGAGTTGGAGAATACCGATACTACCTCTGGTCATGGAACTCATGTGGCTGGTACTGTAGCTGGCAATGGCGAGGCCAGTGCTGGTAAGTTCAGAGGTGTAGCACCAGAGGCTTGGCTTGTTGGACTCTCTATGGGAGAGGCAGCATTCACTTTTGATGAATACAGCGCTCTTGAATACGCATACCAATTGTCGGAGACTGGTAGTCCAACTCAAGAGTTGTGGAACATTCGAGTTGTCTCTAATTCATGGGGGCCAGGATTCCCATTCGATTCAGCAGATCCAAACGACATGACGGTTCAAATAATCGAGAAACTAAGTCGTGATAATAATGTGGTAATTATATTTGCTAACGGCAATGATGGCGGTGAAGGTGGCGATGACCAATCGAATATCTTCGCCAAGGTTCCTTCAGCAATTGGCGTGGCAGCAGCAGCCCACAATGGCGTGGGAATGTCGACATTCTCTAGTCGCGGTGATGCAACAGATATCACGACATGGCCAGATATCACCGCTCCTGGTGTCGATATATGGAGCGCCGCGGCAAGGGCGACGATGATTGGAGGTGCAGATGGTGTCGGTGATGTTGGTAATGGTGAATTCGATAATTATTATCTCGCTATATCTGGCACCAGTATGGCAGCCCCGCATATTGCTGGAGTGGCTGCTCTAATGCTACAAATGGCTCCGGATTTGCACATGTCGGAAATCGATGAAGACCTCGCTGAAGAAGGTAACCCCATTCTACAAGATCCATCTGGAATCTCTCCTCCACAAGAGGCTAGTAGGCAGATTCATGAGGTTGAAGCGATAATGAAATTGACTGCTGATTACATTATTTCCGGTGAAAATTTAGCGAGTAATAGTAGTATTGGTCTTGGCGATAACCGTTTGGATTTCGCCCAAGGATACGGCCTTGTCAACACCAGTCGGGCAGTGGCGCTCGCACATAGTTTGCAAACACTGAGAGACCCGGATGGCGATGGTAATTTGGATAATCCAGAGATTACGGTTTGGGATGCACACAAAGTGTATCAGAATAGTATGGGTGAAAGAGACATCAAGCAGAAAGGCGACCAACTAAAGGCGACTTGGAATGGTGAGTTCGCTATTTTTTCCAGTGATGTCGATATCCCACCGGCAAGCGCACATCGACGCGCTGTATTTGTCCCAGAAGGTACAACAAGAGTTGAAGTTGAACTTGATTATTCGCCGCTACCGACCAGTTTACTTTGCCCAACCGCTTCAAACTTGAGATTAGCCTTAGATCAGGATGGTGATGGCACTTATGAGATTCTAGATGCAAATGGAGAGGAATATATCTTCCAAGGCGGAACCACTACTGATACATGGTGGTATTATGATATTCAGGGTAGTGCTGCCGGGAATTGTTTCTCAACCAATCCTTCGACCGGAGGTCCTCGCTCCCCCTATACTGTTATTCACAAGGGATTTCTGCAACCCGGAGATTACTTTCTCCAGATAGAGGAATATCGAGGGATGACCGTTGAAGGAGTAGATAGTTCGTCGATCACTCACCAAAGACCAGTTCTTCAGCACCCGGAATACATACCACCAGAGGAGAAGTTGGGTGGATTAGCAGGGGCATTTGAGTGGATGAAGGATAACTGGTGGATACCATTGTTAGTCGCATTACTAATCACCGCATCTATGGTTCTCTCTAATGAGAAGGCTCGCTCATATCTCATACTTTCTAAGGATAAAGAACACGCTGCGATCTATGACTCAGATAGCATTGGGGCTGCCGAAATCTTTGAGGCTGAATTGATCATGCCTGAATTGCCTCCTCCTCCAAAACCGGGCTTAGGTCTGCTTTCAAGGGCAAATACAGAGTTAATTGTCGAAGCAGATGTCATCGAGGATTGATCTCCGATGATGGAAGTCGTCATATAGGGCATCTATGTCGGCAACGTTGCCGATTTAGCTTAGCTGGTGGAGCGTGGGACTGTTAATCCCAAGGTCGTGGGTTCGAGCCCCACAATCGGCGTATACTCCAAAGCGTTACACTGAAAGCGTGTGACGTGTGAGTAAAAACCTGGTTTCTCCGGATACATCGCACCCAAGATTTGCACACCTGATTTTACACCTAGCGCGGGTATTTCGACTGCCACTGAGTGATTTTCTACATTCAACTCCAGTCGTTGAAAAAGGGTCACTTTGAATCGGAAACCGAGTAAAACCTTATCCTCTCGCAATCAGTAGAAGTGAATATGGTTGAGATTGAATGCCCTCATTGTGAGAAAGATATTCAATTAGATGACGGAGCCTTTGGATTGTTTGAATGTCCTCATTGCGAAGAGGAATTTACATGGAATAAAGAAAGCATTTCTGACCATGAGGATTATTCCGGGGAGTGGGACTTTTTGATTGGTTTCCTTGCACCCATTCTAATCACATTTTTCGGTCTATTGATTGTGTCGGTTACTATTTATGGCTTGGAGGCTTTCTTTTGGTTGTTATTTGTAATATGTCTTTACCCCTTCTGGGCTCTTGGGATTGCATTTTACGGACATCTCCAAATGCGGAGGTCGTTGAGTCTAGGTGCTTTTGGATCGGCAGCCATGGGTTTCATCGCATTGGCGATATTCTTATTCTTCGGTTTAGGGGGATTTGGATTCGGTTTCTTCTAGTGGTAGTGTAGGGTTGAAAGTTGAAGACTAGATATAGATTGGTATTTATTTGAGAAGCTAGAGTATCTTATTTGGAAGTTAACACTAAATAGCACTTATATTATCGATAAACATGATTTCTGAACCCAAAGCAACTGGTCTAATGCAAGTTGTTGAGGAGGTTCCTGAGAAAAGATCAATCTTCGGCATCGTGGCAATCGCTCTTTTTGTCATCGGCATTTTGTTGATTTTTTGGGGTTTTGGCTCTAGCACTTCTGGGCCAATGGCCGTATCAGACGGGTGTTGCCTTGGCTCGTTGTTTATGCTTTGTTCATTGGGTCTAATCCCACTTGCGCTGATGGAACTCTCGAGAAAGAACAAACCACCTGCTCTTGTATATGTTCAAGAATGAACATCATCGCTGTGTTCTCGGCTACCCAGACAGCCAATTGACTTTGTAGTAAAATCACTTGTCTGCGAAGATGGTTTCGATTAGTCTCGATGGTCTTGGTTGACTTGGTGGATTTTCAGAGAAGGTGTAGGCATCACCAATGCCGGGATGATCATTATCCCAATCCTCCATATCGAGGTGTACGATTGGCTCTCCAGCCTTGACGTAATCCCCTACTGTGAACAATAGTTCGATTCCCGCTCCATGATTTATTTTATCGTCCGGATGATTACGACCCGCACCCATGCTCAGCAAGAGTGTGCCAAGGCGGTAAGCATCGATATCGGTTATCCAGCCACTAGAACGAGCATTCCAGGTAAATCTCTGTTTTGCTTTTGGCAAAACACTCCAAGGGTCGGTGCACAATTTTTCAACCACATCTACCTCAACTCCTTGACGAATGCACATTTGTTTGAATTGCTCTAATCCACTACCGTCTTTGAGATGTGGGCTGATATCCACACCCAAGGCTTCTGCCTGAATCCGCACCAATTCCATTGTATCACGCGGTCCTTGGCCCTTGAGGCATTGGATAACTTCGACAATTTCATGTGAATTACCAAGCATTTCACCAATAGGGGTATCCATTTCGGTAATCTGAGCAACTATTCCAACCTCCAGAATAGTTCCAACTTCTACCATTGATTTAGCAAGGGTTCGAGCATCGTCAATATTTTTCATGAATGCTGCCTTGCCACATTTGACATCGAGGACCAAGCGATCGAGTCCCTCAGCAACTTTTTTCGAGATGATAGATGCGGTAATTAAACCGATAGATGGAACAGTTGCAGTCACATCGCGAGCTGCATAGAGGATACGGTCAGCAGGTGCAATCTGTTTACTTTGACGACTGATGAAACAGGGATTAGTTGCCATCTCTTCTAGAGTAAGCCCAGTATTAAACCCGGGTATAGATTCTAATTTATCGATAGTTCCTCCAGTATGAGCCAAACCTCTACCTGCTAACATCGGCACTCGCAATCCTGCAGCTCGCAGTAGAGGAGCGAGAATCAAACTCATCTTATCGCCGACTCCACCGGTTGAATGCTTGTCAACACGGTCTGGCTCTGCAACAAAATGTTCACCTGAAAAAGCCATTCTCTCCGTCAAATATGCTGTTTCTTTAGATGAAAGGCCATTTATTTGACACGCCATAAGCCATGCTCCAATCTGCACAGGTGACATAGACCCGTCCACAATATTAGAGACGACTTTCGAGATTAAACCCTCATCCATTTCATGACCGTCTCGCTTGTATGCAATCAATTCAGGAATAGTTTCTATTCTTGACATATTATTACCTCACGAAGTTAAACCGATTTCAGCAAGTCGCTGGAAGAGGTAATCATTAGCATTTATTTCAGGATAGAGCGCTTTTCCACCAGTTTGGGCAATGAACTCGGGTAGTGGAGTAAGGTCGACATCGCCACGCGGATGAACAAACATTGGCATGGAATATCTATCTGAAGTTACATTTGGTGGGTTTACTACACGATGAGTAGTGGATTTGAATAGACCATTGGTCAGGTTTTGCAGCATATCCCCACTATCGACAATGATATGTTCGTGATTACCTTCGACCTCAATCCAAGTGCCATCATGGTCCATCACTTGTAGTCCATCTGCAGTTGCTCCTATCAGTAGAGTGATGAGATTGATATCCTCGTGTTGAGCGCTTCTTACCGCTCCATCGGGGGTTTCTGGTGCAAGTTTTGGGTAGTGAATGACACGGAGAATAGTATTGCCATCCTGTGCCATATTAGGTAACCAATCCTCTTCTTTGTTGAGACATAGTGAAGCTGCTTTCAGTAACTCAATCGACATCTCCTCCATCGCGTTATAGAGGCCGTCAATGTGCAATTCAAATTCTGGAGCGCAAGAATGTGGCCAGAAGTTTTGCGGGAATTCATTTGCTAGAGGATTGTCTTTGGCCAAAGTACGCCCGGTCTGCCAGAACTCTTTGAGGTCAGGTTCAGGATTATCCTTCGCGTGTTCGATACCATATGGTGTAAATCCTCTTTGGCGCGCCATTTCGGTGTTTTCATATGATTTTTTGGTGTTTTGATCGAGATTGAAGAAGCGTTCAATTGTTTCATAGGAGGCATCGATATTTTTCTTTGAGATACCGTGTCCAGCAAGGGCAAAGAAACCGATATCCCGAAGAGCATCACCCAAGGTTTGGATGAAATGCTCTTTCCGTTCGCCACCGGCGAACCAATCCTCTAGATTACAGACTCGAAGTGTCCTTGACAAAACGACCCCTCAGTTTGAGCGCAATTTCGAGATTAAGCGTATCATCTCAATATAGACCCAGATCAAAGTGATAGTCAGTCCAAAGGCTCCCCACCATTCCATATTCTTGGATGCACCGTATTTGACACCTGATTCTATAACTCCAAAATCAATTATCAACATCAAAGCAGAAATCGAAACTACGATGAGAGAGAATCCGATACCAACGGGCCCTGAATCGTGGATGAAGGGGACAGATAGACCGATCATCGATCCAAAGAAACTGAATAGATAAATCAACATTATACCACCCATTGCACTCATTACTCCAATTACGAATTTCTTGGTTGGTTGTATTATTCTAAAGCGATAAAGAGTAAACATCAATCCAAATACGCCGATTGTTCCCATGCCAGCCTGAATCGAAATACCAGGGTAGAATGATTCCATGAATAATGTAAATCCACCGATGAACATACCTTCTGCAAGAGCATAAGCACCCATCAATATCTCGGGATTAGATGGGCGACTCATAATTATGACCAATACCAGTATGAAGCCACTAATTCCCCCTCCAATCATCATTAAAGACGCGAGTCCGGGGTTATCTGCTCCGACAATCCAAGTAACTGTCGCCGAAGATATAATCAGCGCAAATAAGATTAGAACCTTGTTTATTGTTCCCTCATAAGTCATTCTTTCCTGACTATTTCCCTGAGCAAAAGCTCCTGGGTTCAAAACGGGGTTACTACTTCGATACACCATGTTGTTCAGGTGATGCTTAGAGCCTGTACCTTGTAAGTCTACTGCTGATGATCACTCATCTGCTCAGCATAATATGTAGTTAATTGGTCCCCGGTCCAGCCTTGCTCGATGAGATCGAGCACAGTAGCCTCATCCCAGCCGGGATATAGTGACATATCAGGCGGCGATTTAGAGGTTCCATCTAGTACTGGCATTTGGAATGAAGTGGTTTCTGTAGTCATAGGCGGTGTTGCATCAAGAACTGGTTGGTCGAACGATTTGTCCATCTCCATCTCCAACTCAGAATATACAAAATCCTCTTCCTTCTTACGGAGAAGAAGTAGGGCCAAAGCGGTGATGAAAACAAAGCCTCCGACGCCAACTAGCATCAGCATGAAGTCCATACCGCCAGACGATTCGGTCTGCGACTGAGTGCTGTCTTTAGCCGATTCCTTGAGCTGTTCAGCAGAGCAACCATTGCTATCGGTAGCAACCCCTGTTGGTGTTCCTAAGCACTCGTCAAGAGAATCCTCAATCAGATCACCATCAGCATCTGTAGTTGTAGGGGTATTGTCGTCACCGATTGTATTATTGCCATTGTTATCGGTATTGTTGTTATTATCGTTTACATTATCATTCGACCACGGGTCGGTATCGGCAAGGAATTCCTGAAGGTTGGTTTTCCCATCTCCATCAGGATCGAGTTCCGCTTCGGTTAATCCAAGAGGCATACTTCTACGGCTGCGGTTTAATCCGTTTGCAACTTCCCACCAATCAGGCATACCATCACCATCGCTATCTGTGGTATCATCAGTACGATTCCAATCGAGCCACCAAGATGCCAAATATGGCGCAGTGGCTTCTTCTGAGTGGATTAACACACCCATTTCTCGATTGCGTAATATTGAGTTATCTCCCCAATTAATCGATGAGATGAGTACACTTTCACCATCGATAATCGCACCTTTGTTATGCAATTTGATGATGTCATCATTCTCAGTCATCATAATTGCCTGCACATCATATCCATATTTTGCGCTCCAATTCTCATTTAGTTCTTCGACCGAGTCACGCACATCTGGATTCTCATCGAGATAGTGAGCATTCATAATCAGACGAATGGATACACCACGCTGAGCCGCAGCCAATAGCGAATCGAGCAGTGGATTAGCCTGCCATCCCCAATACCAATCCAACTCTAGGTATTGTAAGGATAACAAAATCTCCTCATCAGCAGAATTAATCATCTCAGCCAAGGTTTGGATACAATCATCAGGACAGGTCAATAATTCTCCATTGACTTGAGCTTGCATTGAACTGGTAACAGGTCCACTTGGAGAGGTAGATGAACCGGGAACCCAGCCATTAGGTGTATCTCCTGAAGTAGTTGTCCCAACTGAGAAATCATAATCAAAGCGAAGTTGAATCGAATCTGCAAGATCACTCGAATTGATGAATGCACCCCATTCTCTATTGCCTCCTTGATCAGGGGCAGGAAGGGTGCTTGATTTCCAATTTCCAGAACCAATCCATATACTTGAGTTGTCTTTTACTGCAACTTTACTGTGCATCATGGCATAAGGTGATTGAGAATCTGGGTGTCCAAACCAACGGACGTTAACCCCTCCCTCGACTAATAATGCGTGATAACCAAAGGTTGTTTCTTCCTGATACCAATCCCAATAGAAAGTGGGGTACTGCAATAAAACCTCGACGTCAATACCTCTTTGATGAGCAGCAATAATGCGTTCGGTTAATACCGGGTGATGTAATTGATAGAGAGCGATGTCGAGGCTAGTAGTCGCTGAATCGAGCCAATCAATCACGTCGACCAGACCTGATTCAGGTCCGATTAGAGGGGTGAAGTCAATCATTCCAGAGAAACTTGTATCATCACAGAAATGACTTGCACCAGCCAAACTCCAGCGCAATTTCCAATCCACGCTGGAATTGCTATCTGGAAGATGATTGCATCCATCTCCACGTAAGTATACCAGATCTCCTAGATTTTCTGCTGGAGGTGAAATGGTTACTCCTTGCCATCCTCCAATCGATGTCGGACCATTACCATAAACAACACTATCCGCTTCCATTCCACTCGATTCTTGCAAACTAATCGCCATGCTGTCATCATCCAATACCAGTGAAAGTGTAATCATCTCTCCACTGGCAAGAGAATTATCTAGGGTGATAGATGTTTCAACCATTGCTTGAGTTGTTGTCGTAATCGACCAATCAAGTAAAAATGCTGTTTTACTGGCGGTGTTTTTGATAGAGATGAGATCTTCTGCTGGTGAAACCATAGTGAATAGCAAATCCTCTGGCCCAGCAAACGCGCTAGCAGTTGGGTTGTGTGCACCAGCGGTAGGATAAGGCAGGATTAGCCAGTCTTGTGATGCATAAGCACCCATGCTCTGTCCGGTGGTCAGAATCGTAGTTACATTGATGTCTGCCGAAAAAGTTAGTGAGTGAACCACCATTCCATCTGGGTCTTCTAGAATTAGTTGATCGCAGTCATTATTGATAATGCCGTTGACCACTGCATATTCTCCAGCAGAAAAGGAAGCGGTGATACTGTTTCTTAATGCTCCAGTCCAGATATAATCCGAATCGTTAATCGATCCGTCAGCCATACATTTTAGCAACCAAGCACTAAGATCTATGATTTGATTTCCTGTATTTAGCAATTCGATAAATGGACCCTCTCCATCAGTTCCCGCTTCATTGATGGTGATATTAGTTGGTCCATTATATGGTGTGAAATTGGGATTTTCCTCACCAGGTGTCGGCCACATTGAATTAGACCAAGTGCCAGAATTATCGACAAGACTCTCACCTTCAGTAGGTGCATCCCAAGTAGCCCAATCCAGAATATTTCCATCATCATCAACCAATTCAATACCATCGCTCAATTCATTTTTCATGTAAAAACTCGAACTACCATTTGTCGCAATTAAAGCGATATCTCCGGGAGCGACATAGGTATTAGCTTGTAGAGGCATTCTTTCAGGTGTTATAATCAGAACTCTTGCACTTGCCCCAGAGGTAAATCTGAAGTCTTTGATATCGACGAATGTAGTACCATTGTTGACTACTTCAATCCATTCTCCAGCCGGATAAGCAGCACTATCTGTTCCAATTGGTGAAGGCATAATCTCATTGATGTAAAAATCGATAGCCGTTGTGTCACCGGTTGGTTCTGGCTGCCCAGGAGTTGGTGTACTCGACGGTGACCAAGTGCGATTGATATCAGAATCTCGTATCAGAGAAATATTTTCACCGAAGTCAGAATTCCACCAAGCCAGGTCGACAATATCTCCTGTGTTGTTGAATAATATGACATGATTAAATTCATCCCAGAGTCTGGTTTCTTGGTCAAATTGGACCAGACGTCTTTCTCCTGCATTGATCATTGTTGCAGATTGGCTAGAGTTTGTCACCAATGAGTTTTCATCAAGAGTTGTCTCATTACCCATGCCATCAATGATTTTCCAACCTGATAAATTGATATCAGATGAACCATTATTGTGCATTTCAATCCATTCTCCAGTGGGGAATGCCTGACCATCATCACTTGCATTAGGCATTACTTCAGTAAATTTGACATCTGAACTGGAGTTGATTAGAGAATAAAGTGGCCGTGGGTTTTCCATCCCTGGTGTTGGGTAAGAAGAAAGTCCAATAGTCCCATCAGCATGTGGCATAAGCGTGAATCCAGCTACTGTATCATACCAAAATAGACTTTGTACAAATGAACCGTTGGGCATCACCAATTTCACAGTCTCTTGACCGTTGTTGAGAATGCCCCATTGAGTGCTGCCATTGAGAGCGATAATACGGTATTCTCCCGCCAGCATCAAACTATCATTTCCAATAATATGGTCTTTATCGAAGGGTAGGATATTTCCTACCGCATCAGTAATCTTCCATCCGCTGATATTGATTACATCACTACCATTATTCCATATCTCAACCCACTCTCCGGCTGGCCACGTTCCATTATCGCTTCTAGGCCAAGTATTGGGCATAATCTCAGTAATCTGAAGATCACTTTCGAAATAAGTAGGTCCACTGCTGGCACCAGAATTAGCGCTGCCGGGGGTGTTTCCAGTTGAATCTACATAATCACCAGTCGCAGTAGTTCCTGGAACTTTCGAAATGTTGACCAATGCTGATCCAGTGGTGACAGTATGAATTATCGTGCCAGTTGGGTTTTTCAGATACAGTGTTTCTCCTGCATTATTGAGTTTTAATGAACCCTGAATTGCTTCGCTGATAACCGCATAATCTCCGGCAGGAAGGACATAAGGAGTGGTTAGATTAGCGAAACCAACCCACGTGTCGGCATTTATGGGATGAGTCCATCCACCTAGGTCTTCAAGTGTCCAGCCTTGGAGATCAACTCCTGAACTACCATTATTATGCAATTCAACCCATTCTCCAGCGGGAAAGTTTCCAGTATCATCACCAGATGGGTTAGGCATCAGTTCACTAATACAAACATCACCGTTGCAGGCACTTGACCTAGCTCCAGTTCCAGAAACAAGTCCTGTAAGAGGGGTCAATAGTAGGATTAGCGTGAGGAAAGAGGCTATAGCACGCATCGTATCATTCCCCGGGCTACTTTCACACCACTAAGACTTTCGCTAAAATCAGATGAATCCAAATGCGTCAAACTTTTGGGCGAAAGTATAGATCATTATCGGCACTAGGATGATTCCCATGCCATGAGAGCGTCTAATCCCAATTCTTGGTGGCATTAGACCCATGATTGTGCCGACGATTAGAACGCCGATACCGATCCAACCTGTTGATAGCCAAACCAATGCAATGATGAAGATAATGACGCCGATGACCATCGATTCAAGGGGTATGGTTTCGTGCAGTCGTAATATACCCTTGCCGACGTGCCGCATTATAGGAACAGCAATCAGTCCAGCGGCAATGGTAATTCCAAGTAAACGGATGAAGTCAGCAGTTGGATCTATCCCCGACCAAGTATCGATCGGGTACATCATTTTGAGAGCGAGAGTAGCACCGGAACGTGAACGGCCGATGATGTAGAGGAATCCGAGAACCATGACGGTAACCGCAGTATTGGTTGCCGATAAGAGAGCGATAATTTCCAAATCTTGTTCGTTCTGAGGGCTCTCACCTTCACCGGCAGCTTCAGCCCGGGCAAGGGCTAATAATTCCTCATCGCTCAATTGCGAGAGTCGACGGGTTTCCCAATCCATACCATAGCCCTCTTCACCTTTGAGTTTGGCTGCAGCATTCCTACCACCCATGACCAGAACCGTTGCTTGAGATGCAGTCATCCCCGGAAGAACTCCCATCGCAGCACCAGCGCAACTCGAGAGGAAACATGGAATGATCAGTGGCCCGGCTGGAGGTAGAGCCCATTCGTCCTTTTGTGGTGGTAATTCACTGGTAGTTGCATAGATGTCGAGAAGATTAGCAACTCCGAATAGGCCGGCTAGACTTGGTAGCAATAGACTTGCATCGGGCATTCCTACTGGTGATCTTGCTGGTAATTCGAAAACCCCCCAGCCGTAAAGTCCTGCCAGTAGGAAGAAGGCTGTTGCAGCAATGAAGCCAGCTAAGCGGCTATCCTTGCCGAGTTTGCTACGAGTGGCTTTTTGAATCCAAACCGGGAAGTCGAGACGAGTGGTTTCAGTCGCTAATAACAGGAGCGATATCGAGAGAAGAACAATTGGCAGAACATCTCTGAGACTATCATACCAGCCCACTTCCGGACCAAAGACGAGACGAGCCACTAAAATCAGTGGTAGCGAAAGTAATAATCCAAGTTGACTGCCTCTTGCTGACCAAGCTACGCCCTTGGCAGCATTACCAGAGAGTAACATCCGATGGCCAGGCAACAGTGAGAGTGCAGTATCCCCGTCTGGTGCTCCAATAAGCGCTGAAGGTATGTAATTGAGAAAGGTATGAACTACGCCGGTAGAACAGATTATTCCGGCTACAGCAGACAGAGGTATTCCTAATGCCAAAAGGGCAGGTGATACAGAAAGAAGAATTAAAGCTACGTTGTTAACGTGGAATCCGGGGATTAATCCGGTGAGTGAACCAAGTCCAACCCCTAGCAACAATGCTGCTATCATCCACGATAACTCGTATAGCCACGGATCCATCTAAATCACTCCAATTCATCAGGTATCCCGTTGCTATTTTCATCGATTGCATCAGCGTTAGCCAATACAAAAGCCTGAGCCATATTGCTATTATCATCTTCTTGCAATAATCGCCCTTCCCATGTCAGAGTATAATCGGAATAGTCAGAATTAAGGCCAATTGCTTGGATGACCGGGTCGAGTCTTACCTTCTGAGTTCCACCTTCGCGTTGTAAGTAATATTGGCCACCTTCATCGACGACCTGGCCACTAATTGTCACAAGTTTATTTCGTGAGTAACTCCATTGTGTTGCACCATCGTCCCAAAAAATATTGCCAGCAGTAGGTGTTTCACCACTCAATTCGAATGAATTAACCATTACAGACATTCTAGTATTTGCATCATCCCATCCAACCGAGACATTGATGACCATCTCCTGTCCAGCCTCAATCCAAGTATTCGTGCCGTCGAATGAGCCGTACAATGTAGTCCAATCCTGTGAATATGCGGGTGAATCGACAAAGGTTATGTCAGTATCAAACGGCTCAACTGAATATTTAGAATATGCTTTGACGATCCAAGTACGAGAAGAGTTTGCTAGCACACCGCTTGGGTCGGCAGAGATCATTCCCAATAGGTCTACAGCGTCTCCAACAGCGACAATTCCCGCGCTACTAGTACCATCTGCGGCTTCATCAATACACCAATTATTATGTGATGGTGACCATAATAGTCGTCCTTGGAA